>ERZ779626.832-NODE-832-length-16045-cov-8.892120_pt1 | contig 16045 bp, 12 predicted proteins | sample MGYA00514209_ERZ779626 | MGnify/ENA primary metagenome ERZ779626 (study PRJEB29562, sample SAMEA4376713) | mouse gut metagenome | isolation source: Cecum | study: EMG produced TPA metagenomics assembly of the A DSS colitis mouse model was used to assess the...
GGTCATCGAAGTCCGAGTTGGTGTCGGAGGTGTCCTTGATCTTGGAGCGGTTGATTCTTAGCTGCTGTCCGAGCTTCTGCTGGATGCGGTCTTTGGGCTGGCGGTCAAAGAAAATGTCCACATCAATCCCCTCGCCTGCGTTGACAAGGAGGGAGATCCAGCCGGCGCACACCTGCGGGCGGTAGCCCCCGGAAGGCACTAAGAGGTAAGTGTGATAAGTGCCGTCCATGATGACATAGTTGCCGTGGGTGTAGTCGATGGTCTCCGGCGCGATAAATTCCATGGCGGGGATCTTGCCGATCTCATCCCGCCTGCCTGCATTGATGTACTGCCCGATGACCTCGTTGACACGCACGCTCAAGGGCTTTGCCACGCTGGTCTTCCGGTTCAGGATACTGAAAAATACCTCCGTCGCCATCTCATCCTCATTGTCGGGGACAAGAAGTTCATTCCCGCATTGCTGGAGATAGGTCTTGGCAGTCCGTACCGCAGTTGTTAAGGCGGAAATGGCGTCGCTTTCCTCATTCCCCCGGTTGGCGGAAAAAGGTTCGTACTCAAAAATGATGAAGAAGCGCCTTGTGATGGCTTCCCTTGAACCGATGCGCCGGATCAGGTTTTCGTAATCATGCTGCAGCGCAAGGCACCGCTCATCCGTTTCCGTGCGCATTTCTTCCCGCAGGGTTTCCAGATGCTTATTGATGTCGGCGCGTCTGGTAAGGACCTTGAACTGGAGCTTTACAGGGCTTATCTTTAAGTAGCTGATAAAGGAATAGATGATATTCCGCTGTTCCCTTGCGCTCCGCAGCAGGAAGTTGATGGGGATGACCTCTATGATCTTCACATAGCGGCGGTCTTTCGTGTAGATGATGCCGTTTTCAATCTTCCGAATGGGGAGGTAGGAGGCGGAAGGGTTTATCAGCTCCGGTTCCGGCTCTTCCCGCATACGCTCCCTGATCTGGGAGACGCCCCGCTTTTTATTCCGGTGTTTTCCTGCCGCCTCGTCCGCCGCCTGCTTTGCCTGCCTGCGCTCCTTAAACTGCCCGAACTCCTCGGCATAGTCCTCCTTTTTGGGTTTCACTTTCTTTTCGGGCTTGGGCTTTTTTGCTTTCTTGGGTTTCCTGGAAGTTTTCTCCTTTGCCGGTGCTTCCCCTGTTTCCTCCTGAAGCCCCACAATGCGGCGGTTTTTCAGGTAGACAAAAAAGTTGATGGCAAAGGAACTGAGGCTTTCCCCGTTAATGCCGATGACGGCAAACAGGGCTGCCGGGAGCACGGTCAGGCAGGCGACAATGATTTTTGTCGTCAGCGTCGCCGGGATGTGGAATATCGGAAAGCCGATCAGCAGGGAGAGGACCAGCGCCTCCGCCGCGTTTCTGAACTTGATGGTTCCGCCGAACACCGTTCCGGTATCAATGAAATTCGGCGGGATAATGTATATGTCGTTTTCTTCGTGTCGCATGGACATTCTGCGATGCACCTCCTATATTCATGGTTATGGCGGGCAGAAACTTAATTCTGTCCCGACGTCTGTTATTCTGTGTACGGCCTGCCGCATAAGACAATGCTGCGTATACTGTAAATGGGGCGGTAGACCACCTTTTTCTTGGAAAAGGAGGCATCCACCACATAGCCGTCCCCTGCATAGATTGCCACATGGCTGACATTCAGGTAACGGTTGTTGACTTCAAAGGAATAGAAGATCAGGTCTCCGGGGGCAAGGCTGTCATAGGATACGGCAAGGTTGTTCTCCGTAATGTACCTTGCCTGTGCCGCCGCCGTGTTGGAGCCGCCATGCTGCAGGTATATTCCCAGCTGGCTGTATACCCAGTAGGTAAAGGAACTGCAGTCAAAGTAGCCTTCCTGGTTCCGTTTCTCCTGACTGTACGGTGTGCCCAGCTTTGTCAGGGCGAGATCCACGGCTTTGTTCCCGGTTTCCCCCGGAATCAGGTCAGGGTTGATTTTCACCAGATAAACCGTGTCAAACAAAAACAGGTGCAGATTGGCGGCATATTCCTCTGCCGTCTGCATCTGTTCGTCGGTGAGATGGAAGACATTTTCGGCATAGTAGCTGTCGCCAGCGTATTCCACCGTATATTCATAATGGTGTATGGTGCGGGTTTCCCCGGTTTCCTCATCCGTTTTCTCATAGTCCGTAACCTTCACGGTGTAGGAGAAGATGCCGTCCGTGTTATCGCGGAGCAGCCGCTCCAGTTTCGCAAGGTTGATCTCCCGGTAGTCTTCCTGCGAGGCGCAGAACTGGGAAATAACCAGCGCACTTTCGTATATAATGCGGTCTGAAAAATCATCCGTAATGCTGTATTCACAGTCAGAACCAAGAGAATCCGCCTCCCGTTCTATTTTTTCCAGCAGGGCATCGTGTTTCTCCCGCAGGTTGGTCTCTATGGAGGTTTCCGCCTCCGCAATGTTCTCCATGATGAGGGTATTGTCATTCAGTACATCGCCAGATGCCGTGTCCAGCCCCAGATTCCCGAAGATCAGGGAGGGGAGCATCAGGAGGAACAGGACAGGGATCAGCAGCAGCGCACCAATGGCTGCCAGTATCTTTCCGATAGCTTTTCTGTTTTCCCATAATCCTGCCGCAAGCATCCCGTAAGGACCGGCGGCAGTGCCTTTGGCTGCCCCGGCAATGGCTTTTCCTGTCTTTATGGCGCTTTTTGCAGCACCTGTAGCGGAGGCTGTCCGGGATAAGGCGGACTGATCCTTATTCTTATTTTGTTCTGGCATTTACACGCGGTCCTTTCTTTGGGGCATGTTGGGGAGTTTCTGTACGATGTCCTCATGGTAGGCAATCTTGCCCTCACCCGTCATGTAAGGTGTCCGGTCCACGGTATCTACCGCATACTGTCTGTACCATGTGGCATTATCAGCCGTGGTAATGGTTTCATAATGCCCCTCCGGTGCCATATACTGTTCGGTGTTATACATGCCGAAGGCGGTGCCGTTGGGATATTCCACCGAGGTTTCCGTTCCCATGATGCGCCCGCCGCCGATTTCCACATCCGAATAGCTCGGTGCGTCCGGAATGCCCGTCTGCCCCATGTAAGAGGTCAGCGCCTGTGCCGCCTGGGTGCCGGTCATGGAGCCGGTGTAGCTGATATTTCCCTTTGCCACAGCCCCGGTGACGCCATTGGCAAAATCGCCGCCCTTTTTCACTGAGGATTCAAATGCCCTGCGGCTGATGGGATTGCTGGAATGCCCGGTCATGGTGTGCATGGCGCTCTGGGTAAACTGGCGTCCCACGGCACCGGCAAGCCCGCCTGACAGGAAGGAGGACTGGCTGACACTGTTTGAGCTTCCGCCCATTCTGACAGAACCGCCCCGGAAACTGGAGCCTCCGCCTATGTTCTTTGCGGTGGTAAGCCCCCTTGCGGCAACCATCAGCTCCGCCATCATGTTGCCGCCGGTATGCCCCACGTTGATACCGAGGCTGGATAGAAAGCTGTCAATCTTCTGGCTGATTTTCAGAAAGGCGATGGCGCATAAAAACCAGATGAAGACATTGCCTGCCGCAGTCTCTTTCCCGACCGCCTCCACATCGCTTTCTGTTACCGCGAATACGGTCATGGACCGGGAAAGGAACAGGGTGGCAGTAATCATTATGGTATAAAGTTTGTTTTTCCTGTTTTTCATAAATAATCTCCGACTCTTGCATAGCCCGCGAATTTGGGCGTGAGCACAAATTTGCCAATCGAAAAATTTATTTTTCGATTTTCCTAAAGTGACAGCGGGTTGGACAGGAAACTTCCCACCATGGATGTGAATAGGCGCAGGCACCATGCGTTCATCATCAATAAGAAGATCTGTCCCCCGAACATCCGGCACCACGACTTGAAGATATTTGAGGTGGACTGGGAAGCACCGGTGGCAAACGCCATAGGCGCCGTATATACGACCACGCCAAGCAGGACATAGCGTTCCGCCGCCTCAAACAGCAGCTTGATATAGTTCCATGCCAGGATCAGCAGCAGGATCAGTGCGATCAGCGTAACGGAACCGCTGGCGCAGACGCCGAGTATCGTCAGCAGTACGGAGTTAAAATCCGCGAAGTTTAAGGGCGGCAGGTCGGAGGAGAGTATCCATGAATAGGGAGTCCCGCCGATGGAAAGCACCATGTCCGTGATCTGGTCGCAGTAATAGATCAGACCGATAAAGAGGACGGAACGGATACTCAGTTTGAACGGATCTTCCCCTTCCACCCCGGCAATCAGCCCGAAGTTCTTAAAAAGCTGCCATACCCAGTTTGGAGGACAAGCCCTATGGCGGTTGCCACAAATACCTTATACATGGTCTCCGCAGCGGGAAAATACCGCAGGAAGGTTCCCATGTCACAGCCCAAAGCACCCAGTACCGAGGTGGAGATCAGGTCAAGCCCGTTCATCACCTGTTTGGCAATCCATTCCACGATGCCGTCAAGTATGCCCATACTTACCCTCCTTTTTTATCCGTTCCATTTGCCGTCGGAGAAGAAGGGAGTGATATAGGCGAGGATGAAGCCGAGTCCGTTTAAGATCACCCATGAGATGGCAATGCGCTTGAGCCATGCACGGGACTCATCCACTGTCCTGCCAGACTTGGAAAAGTTCATAAGGAGTAGGGCAACGGAAGCGGTGACGATGGCGGCGATGGTGGAAATCCCCAGTATCTTGCCATACACATCCTTCAGGATCGTGTCTGCCTTAGACCACATATCCGTTGCAAGGACCTGACTGGTCTGAAGGGTAAAGAAGTAGGCAAAGGCTGCCGCACCTACAATGATGTTCTGGTAGGGGACGCGGAATTTCTTTTTTCTGGGGAGCCGGTTTTTGGTTGCGTTGTTTTCTTTTTTCAATGAATTACCTCCTGTGAAATTTGTTATAGTAGAAAACCGGCAAATCCCGAAGGACTGCCGGTTTCCAAAACCCCTGTTTTAAGGGGATTGCCATGTCATAATGCGCATGGCGTATGTACTGCAAAAAAATAACACCTGCAGGTGCAGATGTCTGAAAAAGTGGAATGGATATGGGCGCAGATACAATTCTGAGCATGACCATTATAGCATGGGCATTTTTACCTGTAAATCGCAATACTGTGCCAGTTTGTGTAATTTGTGTGCCAATTTGGTGCCAGTTGGGAAAACGGATGGGGAATAATGGGATAAATTGTTGAATAATGGGTATAGAAGCGGTATAATGTAAAGAAAGTAAATGAACGAAGGATAATATCGGATTATCAACTTTTCGGACTGTTTTAGGGGATAAAATAATGGATACAAAAGAACTAATCTCTTTGCTTCTTACCAAAGCAAAGACTTCTATAAGAGATTTCACAATTATTTTCTTGGCAAATGTGAAGGACATGACTGCTAACCATTATGATTATGCAGATTCTTCTATCTTAACAGAGTTTTTAAGCATGGAAGAATATAACGAACTATTGACAGCTCTGCAAAATTGGGGATTTTATACACTTACATATTTTAATACTGAGGACTTTATTAAAGATTATTTTAACGACAAATTCGCCAACTCAAAACTCATTGTATTTGAAGGAACACAAAAAGGAATTGGAAAAGCACGAGATTCATATATACCAGCTTTTTGCGATTTAGAAGGGCTCCTTCACACAGGCCCCAACGCTTATGTTAATAGTATTTGTGCCAATAAATATCATTGGACAAAATTGCTTGAAAAGCATGATATTTCTGTTCCTAACAGTTGGCAGTATTATGCAGACAAATGGTTAAATAATCAAAAACCGATTTCCAATAGAACATTAATCGCTAAGCCCTGCTATGAATGTGCCAGTATAGGTATTCATAAAGAATCAGTTTCCCAATACTCTTTTGAATATGAAAATTATTTAAAACGGCTTTCTATGATTTATAACCAACCCCTCATTGTGCAAGAATTTATATTTGGTTATGAAATAGAAGTGCCCCTAATAATTCATCGAAAAAATCCTTACATCTTGCCACCTGTTGTTATATGTAAAAAAGATAATATCCTTATGGGACATGAATTTTTAGATTTTAATGACATTTACGATGACAATTATCAATTCTGCTTACTAAGTACTATCAGTAGCTCTATAGAAAAGTGTATTCGAACTGAAGTTGTTAAAATTACCAAAATATTAGATTTAGAATGCTATACCAGGATTGACTTTCGCGTTAATCCGTATGGAAAATTTTATGTTACTGATATTAATTCATATCCTCACATTGTCCATCATAGTTCATTTGCTTATGCATTTGAGCAGCTACATATTGATGCAGAGCATATACTACCGTGTTTGATTGGTAATATATTACCTTAAAAGTCAGACCATGTCTGTAATTCACTAAGTAGCAATAACGAACTCCAAAATTTCCACGCCTGACCAATTATGTTTGGATTTTCCTTATATAAGAAACAATTCCATTCTTTATTGTTTAATATGGATTCAACTGAAATATTTTCAATAAGCAACAATATCTTTTGTGCACGGGCTTTAAAATATGCCTGATCTTTCGGTAAAGGGTTTAATGAAAAGGCTTTTGAAAGTATACTTGCCGCCTGCCCCTGCTGCTGATTGATCCATAAAAGAATACCATAATTGTTTAATATAAAATATCTATAATAATCGTCCACATTATCATTAAACTCTATTTTCTGATAGAGCGAAAAACAAATAGAAAGAGCTATATCAAATTGTCCGTTTAATGCATAAAATGTTGCTATATTGTTTTTTATTAAGGCATAGTCTGCGGCCTCGCTAATCCTATCAATAACGCTTTCCAAAATCGAAATACAATCTGCCGCTGAATAAATTTTGCAAAAAAACGCACTAATAGTCGTATTATTTAGCAAAATATCTTCATGTATGTTTTTTAAATATACTTTTTGGCATACAATATTTTGTGCTATCAATAGCATCTCATAAGCTTTTTGGAAATTTCCAAAAACAATTTCATTTGCTGAATGATTTAGAATAGATAAGTAATATTTGCTCAAATATAACTGCTTATTTTCTGGCTGACTTAAATAGCCAAAAGCATCTTCTGTATATTTTCGTGCAATTTCAATTTTGTAGAAAGAATTTGCTTTTAGCTTAAAACAATATTCATAACATTGTATCTGCTTATCTGTTGCAGAATAATGAGCAAAGCATCTGTTGATTTTTTTTAGACAGATTCTTAGCTCGTTCTCATTCAAAGTCTCCGCATAAAATTCTGCTAACATCATTAGATTTCTCAAGTACATTTCAGGAAATGAATTTTGAAAATCATCAGAAACATATGTGCTCAATACATCGATTCTTTCCTCAAATTCCTCTGCAGTATAATATTTATTAGTTATAATCAACGACAGCAGATAGTCTTTCTCAAATCGAAATGCAATGTCATCACAGTATAGATTCATCAATTTCGCTTCTGCTTCTTCATATTTTTTGCTTTTATACGCTTGATAGCCACCGCATATTTGCATATATATAGGATAAAGCGGATTTTTAGCTAAACGCAATAACTCTGTTTGATCCAAGGCATATTCTATGCTATTTTCTCTAAAATAGCAGATTAAATAAATGAAAAATAATCTATCAGCCTGTTTGAATAAACCTCCTCTATACCAATATTGCATTTGTAAATCATACCTGCTTGGATAAAGTGTATTTATGCACTTTGATAGATTCAAATAATACTTTCTATTTTTAAGCAGGCAATCCTTCATGATGACATATACATATTGCTTGAAAAAATAAATGTTATGGGTATCCTCTTTTAAATAGCAAAGTTTAATCGTTTCCCCCAGTATTTGTTCATATAAGCCTTTTTCAAAATCTGAAAACATTTCTAAAAGGCGAGAATCCATTTTGCTTCCAATGAATGCTGCTTGTTTTAATAATTCAATTGTTTTATCCGGTTCACTACAGCGATTAGAAATATGTGTTTTTATAATATCATATAGGCTGTGATTGATAGGCATGTGATCCGTTTGAAACAAGTCAATACTTTCTTTTATAAGTTCAAGATTCCCATCTGTCAATTCATATATCTGTTCAATCTGTTCAGCATTTAAAGAAATGTTTACATTAAATTGCTTTACTATTTCACCTAAATCCTCTTTTTCAATTTTATTAAGAAATTTTCTTTGTATATTTGGGTCAAATGAAGATTTTTCATTTTGTACAGTAGTAAAAATAAAATGTACTTTCTTTTTGCTAAAATCATATTTTGCAATTTCTAAAAAATCTGATAGGATACGTTTCGACTTTAAATCCCATGATTCATAGTCAAAACAAAGAAAAAGAGCGTCTCGACCATGAACTCTCTTTTTTAATGTAGATAAAATATAATTCCTATTTTCTGTATATTCCCCTCCCAAATTAGCATTTTGATCCAATGTGGCAATTACTCCTTTTGCAACCGCAGAAAGCGAATTCCCCACATATGGAACATCATTCAAGACATCTGTAAATATATTGCTTAACCTTTTCCCTTATCATTTCTTACAAATAGATTTTTGAAAGTAGAATAATCTTCTGGTTTTTGTTGATAAGAAGCAGTTAAATAAAATACAGTTCCTTTAGTTTGTGACTCCCATGTATTTACAATATATTCACATAATGTCTTTTTTCCTGCCCCTATATTTCCAATAATTTTATATATGCCATATTTACTGTTGTATATATCATACAATATTTCATGGCTAATAGAATCCTGACCTGTTAATTTAGCAATCTCATGATTATATGCCATTATTTTATCCCCTAAAACAGTCCGAAAAGTTGATAATCCGATATTATCCTTTGTTTACATTCATTTGATTTCTTGGATGCTTGTTCACAAGAATATCCTTCTGCTTTGTACTTGACACATGTGTGTAAATCTCGGTTGTACTTATAGAACTATGCCCAAGCATTCTTTGTATGTATCTAATGTCAACATCTTGTTCCAATAAAAGAGTAGCAAAAGAATGTCTAAACATATGCGGAGTAATGTGTTGACTGATACCAGCAAGTTCTGCATAGTGATTGATCATAAATCGAACAGACTGGTCAGATAACTTATGCTGCAATCTATTTACAAAAAAATATCCACATATTTCAATATCCTTTTTGAAAGTTTCCTGATATAAGACCAGAGCGGAAATAACTTCTTGATTGCCAAGCTGTATAATCCTTTCTTTAGCGCCTTTTCCATAAATCAGTATGTTGTTGCTCTCAAAGTCTATATCTGATGGCTTTAATGAACATAATTCAGATATTCGCATTCCGGTAGCAAATAATAATTCAATAACAGCAATATCCCTAATGCAGCAATGAAGCTGATATTCTGATCCAGCCAGTTCTTTTTGTGCATAAAGCGTAGAAAGGAATGATTGAATGGAATGAAAAGGAATTGTTTTTGGAAGGAGTTTGGCTTCTCGAAAGCGGATGTCCAGCTTTGTAAAAGGATTTTCTTTCAACAATTCTTTATATTCCATATGATGAAAAAAGGCTTTTAAGCTTGCAATTTTACGTTTGACAGTTTTAGGCTTATATTGTTTATGCAAATTGGTAATAAAATCGTCCACTACATTTTTAGCAAAGCAATCAGATAGATCAGTACAAAATATTTCAAATTGTTTTAGATCTATCTTATAAGCCTTCAAGGTTTTGGAATCTAAGCGTTTCCGATATTCGCAGTATTCAATATATTCTGAAATATAGTTTCTCAAAGTGTTCATAAACAGGCACTCTCCTTAGTTTTTTAAATAATTATGAGTGCCTGTTCATAAATTGTCTATTGGGCATCTTTCGGAAAAAATTTGTTCAACAATTCCAGACAGTCCTTTGAGGTGTATCCCCACAGGATGGAACTGAGTGCCTGAACAGCCTCCGGGCGCCGGCGGTAGTAGGTCCTGTGGGAGATATTTGCTATATGCGGGCGCAGGCTCTCGATGATTTCATCCGTATTCTGGAGCTGTTGGGGAGATAGGTAGCTGTAATAGAGTATCCAGTAGTATTGTTCCCCGTGTTTATGCTTGCTGCGCAGGATGTCAACGGCGGAATTTAAGAGTGTCAGCATCTTGTTGCTGCGCTCGATGCTCCTGGCATAATCCTCCAGCCGTGTACCGCCAATATCTGCCCCGGCAAGGTAGATAGAATCCAGAAATTCCTCAATGCTGCTTCCAAACTCAATCTCAAAGGTGCTGCGTACCTGCTGGACAGCCAGCTCAAGGTTTCAGACGGCATCCCGGTAATTCTTCAGCAGCTTCCATGTGTCGTGGAACAGGGGATTCTCCTGCTCTGAGGGAATATTTTTGTTTGGTCTTGTGTTTGCCATAGTGTTTACCTTCTTTCTTCATTTTGGGTGTCTGCTTGGTTGACGGGTGCATTACTGCGTTCTTCTGGTGGAATGACCGGCGATAGTGTCAGTTCAAACCGGTAGGGCATCTTCCCGTCCGGACAGACAATCTGCAGGGAATACCTTAAATTAGTTTCTTTGCAGTCGGATAAGGGATATAACTTATATTGCGTCCGGGGGCATTCGCAGCACGAAACGCCTTGTGTGGCAAGGACTTGCGCCACTTTCTGAACTACTTTTTTCATGTGCGGTTTTGAAACGCAACCGGGCTGCCCTGAAACGCAGCCGTCTGCCTCCATAATCGTGATCTGTTCATCACGGACGGCTTCTGTTTCGGGAAGGGATAAATCCTCCGGAATGTGTATGGGAACCTGAAATGTCATGGAAATTTCCTCCTTGTCAATCATTACGTCACTGATACCAAACATGGTAGACAGGTAGCTACACAGATAGATGACGCTGCCGTGCCTGCCGGTGAAGGATACCAGTGAGAGATATTTTTTGTCCTGTAGTTTGCTTAAGACCCGGCTTACCGTTGCCTTTGATATGCCCCAGCGCAGGGCAAGGTCGCTGAAATTCGTGAGCGGCTTTCCGGTGGCGTTGCGGAAATAGACCACAGGCCCTAGTTCAGAGCCTTGCACCTGCCGGTCGTTATAGATGGCGTGTACCCACAGATCAAGTACAATATCCATCTCCGAGCATTTGCCCATGCTGATTAGCTCATGGACGGCAGCAACCGGGAAAAAGAAAAATCCCACATCCTTCAGACATGGGTAATTGTAATCAAGCGCCGTATTGTGCTGTTTCCAGCCGTTGATCGTGAATTTAATCAGGTGGTTTCTGCCAAGTTTGGTGTAGGTGATGTAATTCTGTTCTTGCAGGAAGTCCAGAATGGCGACTGTCTGATGCTGGAAGCGTGTGCGGAACCATTCCGTCAGTTCTGAGGTCTTGCAGATCCACTCGCCCGGACCGACCAGATAAGAGATACCTTCTATCCGGCGGTAGGAGGAGCGGAAGTTGGCATAGGAGCAGAGCGTCATGTAATAAAAAAGATAGGAGCTTCCGTTTGTACGGATATCCCGATCTTCCATAAGGCTGCGGATGAACTCGCGGTAGATGCGGCACCGTGGGTAGTCCACAATTTGTTTGATTTCTAATTGATAGTCCAAGATAAAGTCCTCCTTTGAGAAAAGCAGACACCCACAAAGGGGTGCCTGCGGATATTGTGTTTCGACAATGAGAATGGATTGCATTCATTGCATTAAAATTGCATTTTTTCAGTTTCTAATATTTGTTTATATTGCTTTATATCTCTTGAAATTGCCGTAAATTCGTTGTATTCTCTTAATATATGGTACTGTCTGTATGGAGTTCGAGTAATGAAGAGTTTTACACAGTTTATTTTATATGGCAAGTAGTGTATAGTATTTTATACTATATGTGTATTTACATTATTGTAGTTAATACTATAAATATATTGTTGCCAACAAAAGATATAGAGGTGTCTATATAAATGAGTTGATAAATTTTGATGGTCGTAGGGAAGATGTTGTCAATTTTTACAAATAATTATCAAGAGGTACTGTAATAAAAAAGATATAGTGGAAATTGCAATGCAGTCTTTGCAAATGGGTGCATACTTAGAAAGAATGGGCAAAGAGGATGCAGATGCCTTTCCATTAAACATTGTTTACTTTTATGAGAAATATAAATCTCCTGAAAGGTAGAGTATATTTATAGGTAATGTGCTTTTTATAAAATCTGGGGAAGCATTATGCCATTCGATAGACGTTGGTAAGATAGATGGGTTTTGGAAAATATATTATGAGCCTTTTAGGCAATAGAAAATTAGTACGTCAGAATAAATGGCAAAGTTGAAGTGAAAGATGGTGAGTAATTGCTATAAAAATAATGATATTTTGGAGGATAAAGAATGTTTATTGAACCATTAAATTCAGACAAAGAAAAGTTGTTGGATATTAAATTGAAATCCGTAGAAGTGAAGCGTGATTATTCGTTAAATAACGTATTAAAGGTCGCCTTTTCAGACTATAATATTTCGGTTATTTATGGAGAAAACGGATGCGGAAAAACAACAATTTTGAGACTTATTAATGCTTTCTTATCTCAGAATGATAGTGTTTTTAGCCAAGAAAAAGTATTGTGTATGTCAATGATATACTTAATTAGCGGTAAAGAGCAGAGAGAGGTTCTTGTCGAGAAAAAGGAACGAATAGAAAAAATAAAGGATGAGGATGGCGATATAATAGAACAAAGTACAACATATTATGATTGGAGTGATTATCGAAAATCAGAATTAGCTGGAATATCAAGTATTTTGTTTGGGGTTAATAGAGGAATTACAAATAATTCACATATATCTGAAGAAGAGATTTATAATAGTATAATGAGAACAAGATATAGGGATAAATTTGACGAGAGCAACGATTTAGTAATGTTTTGTCATATTTTAAGTCGTAATTTAGATATGAATCAAAGGAGAAGAAGAGGAAGCAAAATAAGAAGTAGCTTAGATTTGTCATCGCCAATTTTAAATATAGATTCTGTTTCTATGGATGTTATAGAAGAATTATTAGTTGAAAGATATCGAAGAGCGAAAATGATTTCAAACGATAAAGTGCAAAAAGCATTATTTGATACTTTGGCAGCGGCATGCGATTCGCTAGATGATATAGATATTACAGAGGCAGATTATCATAAATTATTATTTGAAAACAAAGAAAGGTTGATTTTAGCGCTAATGTCAGGTTCAACCAATACTCTTAGTGAACGAATAGTGGAAATACTAAAGGCTGTTGATGAACAAGGTTCGGTTTCTGAAAATGGTGAAAATCCGTTATTAAAAAAACTTATTGTAAATATGTCTAATGAATTAAATAAGGAATCGGAATATATACAAGCAGTAAACAGATTAGAGGAGATTTTTAACGAATACATAGGTCCAGAAAAATATTTGCAAATTACAGAAGAAAGAGCAATTGTAAAATTTCATTCTTCCAAGGAGGCTCACAAAATTGATGCTTTATCAAGCGGTGAAAGACATTTATTGGTTTTACTAACAATTTTTGTGATTGAAGGTAATACAAGAAATTTGTTTATGGTTGACGAACCCGAAATTTCACTTAATATGCTTTGGCAACGTAAATTGTTGCCTTTATTGAGTGAATTGGCTCCTAATGCAGAAATTATAGTGGCATCACATAGTCCATCGATTGCAAAGGATAATTCTAATTACTTGGTTGAATTGAGGTAAGGATATGAAAAACGATTTAGAGGAAACTGTAATTGCTGCATTTATGTGTAAGCAGCCAGTAATTTTAGTAGAAGGACAAGATGATATAAAATTTTATGCCAATATTGCAACATTAAGGGGGTTATCGGTTGGAGTGCAAGCTATCGAAACAATAGAAGGTTATTCGGAAGGGTGTGAGCAAATATGTAACGCAATGGATGAAGTTGCCTGTTTGATACAAAACGACAATAGACTAAAGAAATATGTTATGGGTATAATAGACCGAGATGTAAGGCAATATTTAAACAATCTTCCTGAGAAAGATAATTTATTAGTGCTTAAGTATTATTCTTATGAGACACATTTAATTACGGATATAACAATTAAAAGATTGTTGGAACAATTAACAAAAGTTCCGGGATCATTGATAACTCAGGACGTGGTAGATTGGATTAAGCAAGATTTTGAAAGGCAATCTAATGAATTGTATTATTTTTCCCTTGAAGCATTGAAAAAGATGTGTGATGATACTTATCAAGCGGATATAACATATGGTTTAGATGGTGGCGCGGTAATACGTGGGGCAAAGCGGTATAGGTGGAGTTTGATTGAACCCAAAAAGAATGAGCTGAATCAGTTTGCGATAGTACATAGTATTTCAAAAAATGATTTGAAATATGTGGCAAAGGGGAAATGGTTCCTTTCTACTTGGTGTGATTATTTGATAGAAAAAGCAAAAATATTACATTCTGTATGTGGAATACAAATCCCTCAATGCGAATATTGTAGAACGGGACAACCTAATAAATGTTTATGGAGGTCAAGTAGTAGTTTTCAAGTTGTTGAAATCGAAAGTTTACTTTGCACACAGCAATTCATTGATTTAAACGAGGTGAATTATATTTTTGAATATATGAAACAAAAATTAGCTTGTTAATTTTTTTATTTATAGCCCCGCATATAATCAAAATTATGGTGAAGTGGCAACATTTTGGCAACAGAAAATCAGCAAGCCATAATAAATGATGTAATTGATGTAAAAATGGGTGTGTATTTGCATAAAACTTAAACAAAAATAGTTAATAACAATAATGAACACGCCGAGTTCGAATAGTAAACAGAAAGCCGGGAAGCCGCATAAACAGTGGGCTTTCCGGCTTCTGATGTGGGGCGTGATACCTTTTTGATACCTAAGTGGTATATTTGAATATATGGATACGATCATATTTATTAACAAGTTTGTTATAACGTAAATCAAGTGCTTGCAATTCATTGATAGGAAATAGCTTTAATAGTAACTTATGAAAAGTTTTGTACGCTCCTCTGACAGGTTTTTCTATTGCGAAGAAGAAATTATCTTTTTTCTTTTTTTCAATTGCTGCAAAATATGTTTCAAAACGAGTGACTATTTCTTTTAAATAACTGTGAAAAGCTAATCTTTGTTCTGCCGTAAATGAGGAAGAATATTTTTGGTCTATATTATAGTATATGCCAACTTGCCTTAAGACATAGGATAATCTAATCTCAGCATTACTATTGTCCATAAGTAGACGATGGGCTTTTGTAAGCTTGTCAAAGTCAAAAGAAGAGTCGTAATTAAGTATTTCTGTCAACAAAAATCTTGCGTAATGCGTATCTAGTTGAAAGCTGTCAAAATTCTCAAGAGTAGCAGCATAACAATATGCATTTTCAAAGTAAATTTTAGCATCGGTATGCATATTTAAATTAAGTGCAGTAATTCCAAATTGAAGCCAAAAGAAAGGATTATTTTTAGAATAATTTTGGATATTATTATAGAAATTATATATATCCTTATCCCTTTGTTTCCAATCAGAATTTCTTTTTCTTCCTCCGAAAATTTCTATTAAATTTGATCTGGATATCAATTTTTTTCGTATTGTATCATAATTTTCAGATAATGATTTAAAAGAATTAATATATATTTTTTTAAGCAGTTCTGATATTAATATATAATTTTGGGTCGTGCGAATAATGTACTGCGAAAAAATTGAAGACCGAAGTTCTATATCATCAGAAGTACGCAAAAACAATTCTTTAAAGGTTGAGCTTAATGATAATTTTTCTATTTCAGCATAACTGATCTCAGCTAAGTGAGCTATTTCGTATCCTTTTAATTTAAAATTACAAATATTACATATAGATTGAGCAAGAATGTACTTTTCCGTTTCCTCGTTTCTAATATCGTTAAATATTTTGTCCATTTTTTGAGTAATAATTTTCGAGTCTAACAGCATATAAAATATAGAAGATAATCGATTCCTATATGTTTTATTTATTAAAGTATCTTTTTGCACATCTGAAAGTGTTGCATTACCTCCCCAAAGGTTGTATTTATTTAATAACGATATTAATCGCTGTCTATCTTTTTCAGAAATAATTTCTATGTTTACCACTCCTATATCATTAAGAGAAAAATGATAGTCTGTTACTAAGCGATCCATTAATAT
>ERZ779626.833-NODE-833-length-16041-cov-7.136557_pt1 | contig 16041 bp, 11 predicted proteins | sample MGYA00514209_ERZ779626 | MGnify/ENA primary metagenome ERZ779626 (study PRJEB29562, sample SAMEA4376713) | mouse gut metagenome | isolation source: Cecum | study: EMG produced TPA metagenomics assembly of the A DSS colitis mouse model was used to assess the...
AGGCGGAGGGCCGCTACAACTGGGAGCTGGTGTTCTGCGAGCTGTACGCCGGGGGCAAGTACAAGGAGGGCGGCGGGGACAATTACGAATACTCCCTGGGCCTCAACGGCCTGGGCTCCTGCGCCACCCAGTACGCCAGCGAGTATTTCGACGCCGTCATCTACCGGGACGGGTTCAAATACACCCTTCACTTTGAAAAGGGCGGGATCGTGGGCGAGATGAAAAAGGAGCCTGCCGACCGCAAAAAGACCGGCTCCAAATTCCGCTGGAAGCCCGACCTGGAGGTATTCACCGACATCGACATCCCCGTGGACTACTTCACCGACGTGATGAAGCGCCAGGCGGTGGTCAACGCCGGAGTCACCTTCCGCTTCCGCAGCCAGGCCGGCGGGAAGTTCGAGACCACCGACTTCCGCTATGAAAACGGCCTCATGGACTATGTGACCGAGCTGGCGGGGGAGGACTCCCTCACCGCCCCGGTGCTGTGGCAGGCGGAGCGCCGGGGGAGGGACCGGGCGGACAAGGCGGAGTACAAGGTGAAGCTGTCGGTGTCCTTCTGCTTCTCCAACCGGGTGCAGGTGGTGGAGCACTACCACAACTCCTCCTGGCTGGAGCACGGCGGGTCCCCGGAAAAGGCCATGCGGCTGGCCTTTGTGTCCGCCATCGACGGCTGGCTGAAGCAGGGCGGCAAGTACCAGAAAAACGAAGCCAAGGTGACCTGGGCGGACATACAGGACTGCCTGGTGCTGGTGAGCAGCAATTTTTCCACTCAGACCAGCTATGAGAACCAGACCAAGAAGTCCATCACTAACAAGTTTGTCCAGGAGGCCATGACCGAGTTCCTCCGGGCCCAGCTGGAGGTCTACTTCATCGAGAACCCCATGGACGCGGAGAAGATCGCCGGACAGGTGCTGGTGAACAAGCGCTCCCGGGAGACGGCGGAAAAAACCCGGCTGGGCATCAAAAAGAAGCTGTCCGGCTCGGTGGACATCTCCAACCGGGTGCAGAAGTTCGTGGACTGCCGCACCAAGGACGTGGAGAAGCGGGAGCTCTACATTGTGGAGGGCGACTCCGCCATGGGGGCGGTGAAGCTGAGCCGGGACGCGGAATTTCAAGGCATCATGCCCGTGCGGGGCAAAATTCTCAACTGCCTCAAGGCGGACTATGCCCGCATATTCAAGAGCGAGATCATCACCGACCTGCTGAAGGTGATGGGCTGCGGGGTGGAGGTCAAGGACAAGCACGTCAAGGACCTGAACGCCTTCGACCTGGACAACCTGCGCTGGAATAAAATCGTCATTTGCACCGATGGCGACGAGGACGGCTTCCAGATCCGTACCCTGATCCTGGCCATGCTCTACCGCCTCACCCCCACCCTGATTGAGAAGGGCTAAGTCTACATCGCCGAGTCCCCCCTATATGAGATCACTTGCAAGGAAAAAACCTGGTTTGCCTACTCCGACAAGGAGCGCAACGACATTGTGGCCTCTCTGGAGGGCAAGAAGTTCGACGTACAGCGCTCCAAGGGGCTGGGTGAGAACGAGCCGGACATGATGTGGCTGACCACCATGTCCCCGGACACCCGGCGGCTGATTAAGGTGATGCCGGAGGACGTGGAGCGCACCGCCCAGATTTTTGAGATGTTCTTGGGCAACGACCTTCAAGGCCGCAAAGACCATATCGCGGACAGCGGGTACAAATATTTGGATATGGCGGATATCTCATAGCTTGCCTCCGGCGGCCCGCTTTTTCTTTGAAAAAAAGCGGGGAAAAAGAAACTTTTAGAACCTGTATTCACAGCCGAAACCGCCGGATGGCCGAGGGATTTTTCCGGCAGGCAGGAAATTTTCGCAGGAATCATTGGGTTTATTTCAAGAAAATTTAACGCCTCATGCCGGGAAAACACCCAGCCAGACGGTGAATTGAGGTTGTGAATACAGGTCCTTAGACTATTTTCTGAAAACGGTGCTCCTAAAGGCAGGTATCCCACGCCGCGGCGCGGCGTAACAATAGAAACAACCTGTATTTGTGTGAAAAGGAGGAACCTGGCATGAAAAAACTGTTGACGATCCTGCTGTCCATGGCTCTAGTGCTGTCCCTGGCGGCGCCCGCTTTCGCGGCCCCCGCCCCGGACGCGGCTCCCGTGGACGGCGTCTATACGGTGGACGGCGAGGCCGTGCCCGTCTACAAGGCCGGAGACGCCATCCCCATCAGCGCGTTCCTGCCGGAGGCGTCCAACGATGCGGTCCTGAGCATCATCGGCGGCGCGGACGGCCCCACGTCCATCATCACTACCGGCCCCCTGGGGGGCTTTAACTGGGACGGCCTGGACCTGGAGGGGCTGGACCCGGGCAGCACGGACTGGGCGGAGCTGGAAAAACAGTTTGAGCAGATGTACCAACAGCAGCGGGACGAGATCAAAAAGGCCCTGGGCGGCGTGCCCGGCCAGGTGGGCGTGATGGTCAACGGCGTGTACGTCAAGTTCCCCGACGCCGCCCCCGAGGTGGCCGGCGGCCGCACCATGGTCCCCGTCCGGGCGCTGGTGGAGGCCATGGGCGGCGAGGTGGACTACGAGTTTGCGGACCAGAAAGACTCTGTGCGGCTCTTCATCGACAAGTATACAATCAATTTCACCATTGGCGGCACCACCGCAGTAAGGCATACCCGCGGCACCGATACCGGCGAAGCTGATAAGACCATCGAGATGGACTGCGCCCCCTACATCAAGGGCGGGAGCGCCTATGTCCCCGTGCGCTTCATCGCGGAGGCCCTGGGCTGCGACGTGGGCTGGGACAACGCCTATCAGACCGCCGTCCTGCTGGACCGGGAGGCTTTGGCGGACAAGATCGACGAGAAGTTCACCATCCTGAACAAGGTCCAGGCCAACAAGAGCGTTGGCATGGAGGAGGGCAAAAACTATCAGGCCGACGTAAAAGGCAATGTGTCCGTCACTCTGTTCGACACCCTCAACGGAAACAAGACTTATAAGGCGGACCTCACCGCCAAGCAGCTGTTCAACACCGAGGCCGCCAGCGCCCAGATGTCCCTGAAGCTGTCCGACAACGCCCTGGAGGAGCTGAATAAGCTGCTGGCCGGCCAGTTTGGGTCCGGTTATGAAGAGGCCGCCGCCATGATGCTCACCGTGGCGGAGGACATGGAAGTCATCCTTACCCGGGAGGGCCTGGGCTGGTTACGGGCCGCCGCGCTGGACGAGCTGGCGGGTAAGGAAAACGTGTGGATCGCCCTGGATCTGGGCGCGGACTGGGGCCAGCTGGCCTTTACCCAGGCGGAGGACGCCACCATCGGCTGGGTGCTGGCCCAGGCGATACAGGGCGACAGCGTTACCGAGTGGGGCTCCGCGATGGAGACCGTCGATCTGCTGGACAGCCTTTACGGCGACGATAAATTCACCACCGACCGCGGCGTATCCGCCCTGACCATCGGCGTGGACGACCTGTTTGACCTTTACAAGGACAAGGGCCTGAGCGAAGCGGATATGGCGGAGGCCAAGGCCGCCTTCAAGGAGTACGAGATCACCATGAAGGTGGACGCCAAGGGCGGGGCTGAGGTGACCATCATCATGGAGACCGCCCCCCAGGCCGGGGTGCCCGGCATGAAGATCACCATGGACGTGAAGCAGGCCGATGGAAACGTCACTATGGATATGAATTTCCACATCGCCAACATGGGCGAGATGAAGGTGGAGCTCACCCAGACCCAGAAAGCCGTCAGAGGCAGGCCCATGACCGAGCCCCCCGAGGGGTCCACCGTGGTGGATTCCGTGGAGCCTTTTGCGTTCTGACCGATTCGCAGCGTGACAAGCGGCCGCCCGAAGCCTTCCCCCGGCGGGGGGAAGGCTTCGGCGCGGTCCTCCCGCAAACTGAGAGTAAGGATTGATTCGTTTGGCTAAGAAAAAAGCCCCCGAGCAGAAGGGCCCCAAAAAAGTGGATAACCCCAACGTCATGGGCCTGCGGGCCCAGGTGCTGGAGCAGCCCATCACCGAGACGCTGGAGCTGAACTATATGCCCTACGCCATGTCCGTCATTGTCTCCCGGGCCATCCCGGAGATCGACGGCTTCAAGCCCTCCCACCGAAAGCTGCTGTACACCATGTACGACATGGGCCTGCTCACCAAGCCCCGGACCAAGTCGGCCAACGTGGTGGGGGCCACCATGAAGCTGAACCCCCACGGGGACGCCGCCATCTACGATACCATGGTGCGCCTCAGCCGGGGCTACGGCGCACTGCTGCACCCCCTGGTGGACTCCAAGGGCAACTTCGGCAAGGTGTACTCCCGGGATATGGCCTGGGCCGCCGCCCGGTATACCGAAGTGCGGCTGGATTCCATCTGCCAGGAGCTGTTCCGGGACATCGACCAGGACGCGGTGGACTTTGTCCCCAACTACGACGGCAAGCTGACGGAGCCCACCTTGCTGCCCACCACCTTCCCCAACGTGCTGGTGAGCGCCAACCAGGGCATCGCCGTGGGCATGGCGTCCAACCTGTGCGGGTTCAACCTGGGGGAGGTGTGCGACGCCGCCATTGCCTACCTCAAGGACCCCGGCGTGGACCTGCTGGAGGTCCTGAAGGCCCCGGACTTCTCCACCGGAGGACAGCTGCTCTATGACGGGGCGGCCCTGGGGGAGATCTACCGCACGGGCCGGGGGCCCCTCAAGCTGCGGGCCAAGTGGCGGCACGTCAAGGAGGACAACGTGCTGGAGATCTATGAGATCCCCTACTCCACCACCGTGGAGGCCATTTTGGACAAGGTGGCCGAGCTGGTAAAGGCGGGGAAGATCAAGGAGATCTCCGACATGCGGGACGAGACCGACCTGAACGGCCTGAAGCTGGCCATCGACCTGAAGCGGGGCGCGGACCCGGAGAAGCTGATGGCCCGGCTGTATCAGATGACTCCCCTCCAGGACACCTTCTCCTGCAACTTCAACATTCTCATTGCCGGTATGCCCAAGGTGATGGGGGTGGGGGAGATTCTGGAGGAGTGGACCGGCTGGCGGATGGAGGGGGTGCGGCGGCGGACCTACCACATCTGCAAGAAAAAGGAGGAGAAGCTCCACCTTTTGAAGGGCCTCAAGCGTATCTTGCTGGACATCGACAAGGCTATCCGCATCATCCGGGAGACGGAGGAGGAGGCCGAGGTGGTGCCCAACCTGATCATCGGCTTCGGCATCGACCAGGTTCAGGCGGAATACGTGGCGGACATCCGGCTGCGGAACATCAACAAGGAGTATATCCTCAAGCGGGTGGAGGAGACGGCCCAGCTGGAGACGGAGATTGCCGATTTGAAGGACATCATCGGCTCCCCCCAGCGGATCAAGGCCATCATCACCGGCGAGCTGAAAAACGTGAAAAAGAAGTACGCCGTCCCCCGGCGCACGGAGATTGTCTACGAGTATCAGCGGGGGCTGGAGGCCCAGGCCGCCGCCGGGGAGGATATTCCCGCCTATCCGGTGCATGTGTTTGTCTCAAAAGAGGGATACTTTAAGAAGATCACCCCCCAGTCCCTGCGGATGAGCTCGGAGCAGAAGTACAAGGAGGGGGACGGCCCCTTCCTCCAGTGGGAGGGGGTCAACCGGGACGAGCTGCTGGTGTTCACCGATAAGCATCAGTGTTACAAGACCCGGCTCAGCGATTTTGACGACGCCAAAGCCAGCGTGCTGGGGGACTATCTGCCCACCAAGCTGGGCATGGACCCGGAGGAAAAATTTGTCTGGGCCTGCGCCCCCGGGGACTACACCGCCCACCTGCTGTTCTTCTTCGACAGCGGCAAGGCGGCCCGGGTGGAGCTGTCCGCCTACCAGACCCAGACCCGGCGGAAAAAGCTCACCGGGGCCTACTGCGACAAGTTCCAGCTGGTGTCCGCCTGCCTGCTGGCGGAGGACCAAGAGATGGCGGTGGGGTCCAGCGACGGGCGGTGCGTGGTGTTCCACACCGCCTCCCTCACGCCCAAGACCACCCGGGCCACCCAGGGGGTGGGCGTGATGGCGGTGAAAGCAAAACGCCATGTGGAGTGGGCAAAGCCGCTGAGCGCCACCCACATTGTCAACGCCGCCCGGTACCGGGCCCGCTCCCTGCCCGCCGCCGGGGCGCTCCTCAAGGAGGAGGACCGGGGGGAGGAGCAGATGAGCATCCTGTAGGACGTGCCTCCGGCGGCCCGCTTTTTCTTTGAAAAGAAAAAGCGGGGCAAAAAGAAACTTTTAGAACCTGTATTCACAGCCGAAGCCGCCGGATGGCCGAGGGATTTTTCCCACAGGCAAGGCAGATTTTCGCAGGGAATCATTGGGTTTACTTCAAGAAAATTTAACGCCGCATGCCGGGAAAACACCCGGCCAGACGGTGAATTGAGGTTGTGAATATAGGTTCTTAGACATCCTTACCTGATTGGAGGCGCCCTATGGTCCGCTTGAAAAAAACTCTGCTTCCTCTTTTGATTATCACCGCGGCCTCCGCTGTTTACGCGCTGGGGTTTGTGTGGTGCTACGCGCCCAACGGCATCGCTTTTGGCGGCATCACCGGGGTGGGCCAGATCGTAAATTATCTGATCCCCGCCTGTCCCGTAGGCGTCACCGTCATTGTGCTCAATATCCCTCTGTTCATCCTGGGGTGGAAATTCATCGGCGGGGGGCTGCTGGTGTCCTCGCTGTACGCCATGTTCATCTCCTCCATTTTCATCGACATCCTCACCCCCCTGCGGGAGTGGGAGCCCATGGACCCCCTGCTGGCCTGTATTTTCGGCGGGCTGCTGATGGGGCTGTCTTTGGGGCTGGTGTTCCAGCAGGGGGCCACCACCGGCGGCACCGATCTGCTGGCCCGGCTTTTGAAGCTGAAGCTGGCCTGGCTGCCCATGGGCAAGCTGCTGATGGGCATCGACCTGGCGGTGATCCTGGCGGTGGCGGCGGCCTTCCGCACCCTGTACGCCGCCCTGTACGGCCTGGTGGCCCTGTATATCTCAACCATCGTCATGGATGGGGTGCTCTACGGCATGGACACCGCCAAGGTGGCCTATATCATCAGCGACAAAAACAAGGAGATCTCCGACGCCATTGTCAATGACCTGGACCGGGGCGTCACCATCCTGCGCGGTCAGGGGGCCTACACCGGGTCGGACAAAAACGTGCTCATGTGCGCCTTCAAGCAGCGGGAGATCGCCGCCATCAAGGCTGCCGTCAAGGACATCGACCCCGTGGCCTTTGTCATTGTATGCGACGCCCACGAGGTGCTGGGCGAGGGCTTCCGGGACTACAAAAAGGATGGATTATAAGAGAAGCGCGGAGCCGTCGTGAGCAGCGCGGATGGAGCGGAGCGAAGGGAAAAGCCTAGCCACCGCGCAGCGGGGGCGGGTTTTGCCTGAGCCGCAGCGAAGCCGCGCGTCGCGAACAGGCGCAGCGTGACAACACAGAAGCGCGGAGAAGCGGACAGTGAGGGAGCTTGGACCGAAGCGAGGGCAAAAAGCCAGGATTTTCGGAGAAAATCTGCATTTTGCCCGAGTCGGAGGGAAAGGGACCGAACGTCCTGGCCGCTTCGCAGCGTGACAACACAGAAGCGCGGAGCCCTCATGAGCGGCGCGAGGAAGGAGGAGACAGTGAAAAAACGAATACTGGCCATGCTTTTGTGCTTGGCCTTGCTCTCTCTTTCCGGCTGCGCCGCCATGCTGGAGCGGGGCCACGAGACGGTCTCCACTCACGTGGATTACGCAGTCACCGAGGAGGAGTCCGTCCTCCGGGCGGAGAGCTACCAGGGGCTGGTGAACGCCATGCTCTATTTTGTCAGCGGCCACCGTACGGAAGGGGCCATCCGGCTGTACAACTATACGGGGGACGTGGAGGCCGATTTGGCCAACGCCCGGGACGAGGTGCTGTACGACGACCCCTTGGGGGCGTTCTCCGTGCGCTCCATGCGCTATGAGGCCACCCAGATCCTCACCTACTACGAGGTGGAGCTGCGGATCGCCTACTCCCGCTCCGCCCAGGAGGTGGCCGGCCTGCGGGAGGTCAGGAGCCTGGCCGGTGTGCGGCAGGAGCTGAAGCGGCTGGTGTCCGGTCAGGAGGATTCCACCGCTTTTCTGGCCTCCTACTTCTCCGGCGACCAGGAGCTGGTGGAGCACCTGCTGGATCTGGCCTGCGCCGGTTCCCCGGCCCTGTACCGCCACCATGACATCAGCAGAACATCCATCCGCCTGTACCCGGAGACGGGCACCCGCCGCGTCATTGAGGTGAAGGTGGGCTGGAGCCAGAGCGCCGAGGCGGTGGCGGAGGAGGAGCAGGGCTACGCCCAGCAGCTGGAGGCCGCCGCCGCGGCCCTGCTGGAGGCGTCGCCCCCGGCCGGGGAAGGGTATACCGTGGAGGAGCTGGCGGCCATTGTCCGGGCCTCCGCCGGACCCTACACGCCGGACGGCACCAATCTGGCGCTGGACGCGCTGTCCGGCGAGCCGGCCTCCGACTTCGGCCTGCTCATGGCCATGGAGTACCTGTGCCAGCAGTGCGCCATCGAGGTGGAGCCGGTGCGCGGTCCGGCGGGGCTGTGGCTCATGACGGCCACCGACGGGGGCTACCGCCATTTGCTGCCCCAGAGCCTGCGCCCCGAGGAGGACGAGGAGCCGGAGGAGGGGGAGGGGTCTCCCTTCCGGCTGTACACAGACCAGGAGCTGACCGGGCTGGGGTACGAGTGGCCGGAGGCGCTTCATCCCGTCTGCGAGGACTACGGAAGTGCGGAGCCGTCGTGAGCAGCGCGGATGGACTGGAGTGAGGGCAAAAGCCCCGCCCCGCGCAGCGGGGCGGGTTTTGTACGAGGCGGAGTGAAAGCGACCGAGCGTCTTGGCCGCTTCAAAGCGTGACAGCGTCGTCACAGGCTCTATATCCTTCGCTTCCAGCTGAGCTGGAAACTTGCTCGCAAAGCCAAAGAGCGGCTTTGTGGAGCCCCTGCTCCATTGATGGCGCTGGCAGAGCGCCGAAATTGGCACGATTGCCAGTTGCTTTTCCCGGGAAAAACGGATATAATGATTGGGCTTTGGGATGTCCCAAGGCCCAATCTTTTTATTTACCGAGGAGTGACAGACATGGCAGAAGAGCTGAACGCATCCATGAGCCAGAACTTTATCCACGACTTTATCGACGAGGACATCGCTCAGGGCGGGCAGTACCAGGGCATGACTGTCCACACCCGTTTCCCCCCCGAGCCCAACGGCTACCTCCACATCGGCCACTGTAAGGCGCTGACCATCGACTTTGGCACGGCGGAGAAGTACGGCGGCATGTGCAATCTGCGGATGGACGACACCAACCCCTCCAAAGAGGACGTGGAGTATGTGGAGGCCATCCAGGAGGACATCCACTGGCTGGGCTTCGACTGGGGGGAGCGGTTCTACTACGCCTCCGACTACTTCCCCCAGATGTACGGGTACGCGGTGGAGCTCATCAAGAAGGGGCTGGCCTACGTGTGCGAGCTGTCCCCGGAGGAATTCAAGGAGCACCGGGGCGCCATCGGCGTGCCCGCCACTTCTCCCTGGCGGGACCGGCCCGTGGAGGAGTCCTTGGACCTCTTTGAGCGGATGAAGAACGGAGAGTTCCCCAACGGGAAATATACCCTCCGGGCCAAGATCGACCTGGCCTCCGGCAACTTCAACATGCGGGACCCGGTGATCTACCGCATCAACCACGCCCACCACCACCGCCAGGGGGACAAGTGGTGCATCTACCCCATGTACGACTTTGCCCACCCCATTGAGGACGCCTTGGAGGGGATCACCCACTCCCTTTGCTCCCTGGAATTCGAGAACCACCGGCCCCTGTACGACTGGGTGGCCAACAACGTTTCCATCCCTTACCACAAGCCCCGCCAGATCGAGTTTGCCCGGCTGGGCATTGACCACACCGTCATGTCCAAGCGCAAGCTGCGCCAGCTGGTGGAGGAGGGCCGGGTGTCCGGCTGGGACGACCCCCGCATGCCCACCCTGTGCGGCCTGCGCCGCCGGGGCTACACCCCCAAGGCCATCCGCAATTTCTGTGACCGGGTGGGGGTGACCAAGTCGTCCAATACCATTGAGTACGCCTTCCTGGAGTACTGCCTCCGGGAGGACCTGAATGAAACCGCCCGTCGGGTAATGGCGGTGCTGCGCCCGGTGAAGCTGGTGATTACCAACTACCCCGCGGGGCAGTCGGAGACCTTCGAGGTGGAGAACAACCCCCTGCGCCCCGAGGAGGGCGCCCACACCGTCACCTTTTCCCGGGAGCTGTGGATTGAGAGGGAGGACTTCCTTCCCGAGCCGGTGCCCAAGTACAAGCGGCTCTACCCCAACGGCCCGGAGTGCCGCCTGAAGGGGGCCTATCTCATCAAGTGCGTGGGCTACGAGACGGACGATCAGGGGAACGTTATCGAGATCGCCGCCGAGTACGACCCGGACAGCCGGGGCGGCAACCCCGCCGACGGCCGGAAGGTGAAGGGGGCCACCATCCACTGGGTGGACGGGGCCGCCGCCGTGGACGCGGAGGTGCGGCTGTACGACAACCTGTTCTCCGACCCGGAGCCGGACGCGGCGGGCAAGGACTTTTTGGAGTGCCTGAACCCCAATTCCCTGGAAGTGCTTACGGGCTGTAAGGTGGAAGCGGGGCTGGCTGAGGCCCAGCCATCCGACCGTTTCCAGTTCATGCGCCAGGGGTATTTCTGCGCCGACAGCAGGGATTCCAAGCCGGGGCATCTGGTGTTCAACCGCTCGGTGAGCCTGAAGGACAGCTTTAAGCCGTAAAGATAAATTTGGTGATAAAATGGTAAGGCTTGAAAAAGTTAATGGAAAAAATGTGTGGGACATCCTTAAATTGAATGTCAAAGAGGAACAAGCTGACTTTGTGGCAAGTAATGATGTGAGTATAATCGAAGCGTATACGGCAATCACTGGAGGCGGCTATGCCTTCCCATTTGGAATTTTTGATGATAATACGCTGGTCGGTTTTTTGATGGTTGGTTATGATACCGATGATGATTGGGATGACGCCCCAAAGATTGCAAATAACAATTATAATCTGTGGCGCTTAATGATTGATAAGAGATATCAGTATAGAGGATATGGGAAAGAGGCGGTAAAACTTGCGCTGAACTTCATCAATACAAAACCATGCGGCGAGGCGGAATATTGCTGGCTGTCTTATGAATCGGAAAATACAGCTGCAAAGAAGCTGTACAGTTCCTTTGGCTTTGTGGAAACTGGAGATATGGATGGTGAAGAATTGATTGCAGTTCTTAAACTGTAGAGCGAAATAGTAACTCAGTTAAAAAGAGCCCGGACGGAGTGCGCAAACCTCCGTCCGGGCTCTTTTTACTTGTTTCCACGGTTCTTTCTGTACCAGTCCAGCCGGTCGTCGTACTTCCCCCGGACAGGCGGAAGTAGAGTTCAACGCCTGCGGTGATGGCCGCAAAGATGACCCCGAACAACACCCAGGCCCCGAGCTGGTCCGTGGGGAACCAGCCGCGAGCATACACGATGGAGCTTCCCGCTGCAAGGGGCGGAAGCGCGACCTGCGCCGGAGCGTGCTTATCTGTGCTGTTTTCGGTACTCCAAAGGACTGATGCCCTCCGCCCTGCGGAAGCTCTGGGAGAAGTAGCTCAGGGACGAGAAGCCCAGAATCTGGGCGATCTGGGACAGGGAGTGGTCGGTCTCCGCCAGCAGGAACCGGCTCTCCTGGATGCGCCGGGAGATCAGGTAGCTGATGGGAGAGATGTTGAACTCCCGGCGGAAAGTGTGGGAGAGGTAGTATTTGTTCACGTGGGCCAGCCCCGCCAGCTGGTCCAGGGTCAGGTTTTCCTTGAAGTGGTTGTCGATGTACCGCCGGACCAGGCTGCACTCCCGGCTGGACCCGGAGGCGGCGGTGGGAGAGTCGGACAGGGCGAAGTCCCCCCGGCGGCTCAGCCGCAGCAGGATCACCTCCAGCAGCCGCTGGCAGATCTCGTCGCACCCCGCCCGGGGCTCCCGGCTCTCCTGGGTGAGGATGCGCAGGCATCCGGCCACGGCGTCCTCCACCGCCTGGTTCAAAAGGGCGTAGCCCCCCGCGCCGGACACGGTCTCCAGCCCCTCCACCCCCAGCACCACGTACTCCATGGGGCTGCCGTTCTGGCTGGTCTCGGTGTGGGGCACCCCGGGGTTCACCGACACCATGTCGTGAACGCCCACGGGGAAGCGCTCCTCCCGGATGAGGAAGTCCCCCTTCCCCCCGGTGATGAAAAACAGCTCCGTGCAGGTGTGGGAGTGGAGCTGGGAGGTCCACTCCTGGCTGTAATGGGTGTAGGTCACATAGCGCAGCCGGGGCCGGCCGCGCTCCGCGCCCCGGTCCGGGGCGCGATCCGCCTCTGCCAGGATATATTGATGCGTGCTCACAGCGGGTCCTCCCTTCCAGCGCAAGATTGTAAAAAGGGATTTCAACTTGTCAAGATTTATTATATCTTTTTTTTCGAGATTGTGCAACTCTCCAGCCAAAATTTTGCGGTGGAGGGGCGGAACTGGACACAGGGCCTTTCAAAGTGGAAACGGTTCCACTGGAAATTATGGATTTTGCTGAAAATAGGGGTGGAACAATGTTTCTCTATGTGGCAAATTGTGAAAAAGACAAGAAATATAAAAACTGAAGCAACAATTAGATTGTCAACGGGACCGGAAGCGTTTAATCTTATAGATGTAAGGGCGGGGAAGCGTCTCCGCCGTATCCGAGTACATATTTCGAAATGGAGGAAATGAAATGAAAAAGATCCTGAGCGTTCTCCTGGCCTCCGTCATGGTGTTGGCTCTGCTGGCCGGCTGCAGCAGCAAGCCCTCCGGCGAAGAGAGCAAGGCCCCCGAGAACAGCACCCCCGTTTCCGCTGAGGAGTCCAAGGCTCCCGAGGGCGGCAGCGGCGAGGGCAAGACCATCACCATGTGGTCCATGTGGTCCTCCGGCGAGCCCCAGGCCAACGTGATCGAGGAGGCCGCCGCAGCTTATGAGGCTGAGACCGGCGTTAAGGTGAACATCGAGTTCAAGGGCCGCGACGTGAACAAGGTGCTGACCGCTTCCCTGGAGGCCAAGGAGGCCATCGACATCATCGAGGACGACTATCAGCGCATCGCCAACACCTACCCCAACATCCTGGACCTGACCGACATGGCCAAGGCCGTCAACTACGACAGCTGGAGCTACGCCTGCCTGAACAACCAGGTCATCGAATGGACGACCGAGCGGGACGACGAGGGCAACGTCACCAAGGAAGGCTACCTCAACTCCATCGTGGAGCAGCCCCAGGTGGGCGGCGTCTTCTACGACAAGGACGCCTTTGAGGCCGCCGGCGTCGCCGCCGAGCCCAAGACCTGGGCCGAGTTCCTGGACGCCTGCCAGAAGATCAAGGATTCCGGCGTGGGCCCCGTCGCCCAGGACAGCGCCTATGCCAACTTCGCGTTCTACCATCAGCTGGTCCGTTACCTGGGCGAGGACAAGATCACTGAGCTGGCCACCAACGGCGGCTGGTCCGGCACTGCCGCTGAGCAGGCCGCCCAGGACATCATCGACCTGCGCAATGAGGGCTTCCTGGCTGACGGCGCTCCCGACGAGTTCCCCTCCAGCCAGAATAAGATCGGCTTCGGCCAGGCTGCCATGATCGTGTGCGCCAACTACGTCACCGCCGAGGTGAACCAGAACACCGGCACCGAGGTGAACTGGGGCCTGTTCAACTACCCCGCCGTGGACGGCGGCGTGGAGAACTCCGCCGCTTACGCCGGCGCCAACTCCCTGGCTGTCACCGAATACAGCGAGAATCCCCAGGAGGCCTTTGACTTCATCATCTTCCTGACCACCGGCGAGTGGGACCAAAAGATGGCTGACGCGGCCGCTCAGATTCCCGCCGACAGCCGCAACACCGCTCCCTCCAACCTGACCGGCACCATCGAGACCCTGAAGGCCGCCGACAAGCCCATGACCTGGTGCGCGGGCCTCAACGCCAATGCCGATCTGAAGGACACCATCAAGTCCATGTGCACCGAGCTGTTTGAGGGCAAGTACGCCGACGGCGCCGCCTTCTGCGCCGCTCTGGACGCCCTGTACAAATAATCCGGCATAACCCGTCGCGCTGGCAGGCGGCGCCTCCATGGCGCCGCCTGCTTTTTATATCCCAATGTAAGAAAGGAGAGAGAAACCCATGCGAAAAAACAAGGCGATGATCTTTTGGTTCTGCCTGCCCGCCCTGCTGTCCCTGGTCATCATGTTCGTCTATCCCGTATGCCGTACAGTGGTCATGAGCTTCTTCCAGGTGGAGAGCGTCACCGCCACTGCGGCGGACTGGAGCTTCTACGGGCTGGGAAACTACACCAAGATTTTTGGCAGCGCCAGCTTCATGATCTCTATGCGCAACATGATGCTGATCTGGCTGGTGGGCGGCGTGTTCACCCTGGCCATCGCCATGCTGATGGCGGTGGTGGTCACCAGCGGCATCCGGGGCAAGAAGTTCTTCCGGGCCGCCATCTACATGCCCAACATCATCAGCGCCGTGGCCCTGGCCACCATGTGGATTCAGTACATCTTTCAGTATGATTACGGTCTGCTCAACCAGATCGTCCTGCTGTTTGGCGGCGATAAGGTGAAGTGGCTGGGCACCGACCTGAAGTTCTGGGCTATGACCGGCTCTTTCATCTTCGGCAGCGTAGGCTACTATATGCTGATTTACATCAGCGGCATCGAGGGCATCCCTCAGGATATGTACGAGGCCGCCACCATCGACGGCGCAGACAAGGGGACTCAGTTCTTTGCCATCACCCTGCCTCTGCTCAAGGGGGTCATCAAGACCTCCATCACCTTCTGGAGCATCAACGCCACCACCTTCTTCCTGTGGAGCAAGATGTTCTCCCCCATCGACACCGAGTCGTCCACCATTGTGCCGGTTATCTACCTGTACGACATGGTGTTCGGCGGAAAGGGCATCACCACCCGGGATGCCGGGGCGGGCGCCGCCGTGGGCGTGGTGCTGACCTTGATTATCATCGCGGTCTATCTTATCACTGAGCGCCTCTTCCGGGGCAGCGACCTGGAATACTGAGAGAGGAGGCTGTGACATGAAAAAGATCAATTGGAAAAAAGAGCTTCGGCTCGCCCCCGGCTATCTTGTGGTGGGCATCTGGGTGCTGTTCACCGCCGTGATGCTGTTTTGGATTCTGGGCGCAAGCCTGTCCACATCCCGGGATATCTTCAAGGGGGAGATCTTCCAATTCAGCACCGGCCTGCATTTCGAGAATTACACCCTGGCCTGGAACGCTCAGAACGTGTCCGTGTTCTTCGGCAACTCCCTGCTCTACTCCGTGATCTCCTGTGTGGGCGTTCTGGCCATCTCCGCCCCGGCGGCCTACGTCCTCTCCCGCTGGCAGTTCACCGGCGGCAAGGCCCTGCGCATCGGCCTGGTCATCGCCATGAGCGTGCCCGTCATCATGGTCATTATGCCCATCTACTCCCTGTCCGTCCAGTGGGGCATCAAGGGCCGGGTGCTGCTGGTGCTGCTGTACATCATGCTCCGGGTGCCCTACACCACCATCTATCTGCTGGACTTCTTCTCCACCCTGTCCCGCACCTATGAGGAGGCGGCCTATCTGGACGGGTGCAGCGGACCCAACACCTTCTTGAAGATCATGCTGCCCCTGGTGCAGCCCGCCATCATCACCGTGACCATCTTCAACTTTATGTCCGTGTGGAACGAGTTCTTTATGGCGCTGATCTTCACCTCCAGCGAGTCCATGGCTCCCGTGGGCGTGGGACTGCTGAACATCATCAACTCCATGAAGTACACCGGCCAGTGGGGCGGCATGTTCGCGGCGGTAATCATCGTGTTCCTGCCCACCTTCCTGCTGTACATCTTCATGTCCGAAAAGATCATCGCCGGCGTCACCGGCGGCGGCGTCAAGGGCTGAGCGCTTTCTCTGCGAAAGAAAAAGGAGCGCAAACGAGCCCCAGCAAAGCAGTGCAATCTTTCCGCCTTCCGTCCCGTTCCGGGGCGGAAGGCGGCACGAGAGGGTAACACTTTACCATT
>ERZ779626.836-NODE-836-length-15989-cov-6.926886_pt1 | contig 15989 bp, 32 predicted proteins | sample MGYA00514209_ERZ779626 | MGnify/ENA primary metagenome ERZ779626 (study PRJEB29562, sample SAMEA4376713) | mouse gut metagenome | isolation source: Cecum | study: EMG produced TPA metagenomics assembly of the A DSS colitis mouse model was used to assess the...
CCTTGCCGCCGAGTGGGCGGGGATCAGGACGGTGGGGCAGTGCGAGTGGGCGGAGTACCCCGCCAAGGTGCTGGAAAAGCACTGGCCAGACGTGCCGAAATGGAAAGATATCAGGACATTAACAGAGGAGAGCTTTTATGAGAGGACAGGTAGAAGGACAGTTGACGTTATCTCTGGGGGATTCCCGTGCCAGCCTTTTTCCGTCGCCGGGAAGCAGCGAGGCAAGGAGGACGACCGCTACCTCTGGCCAGAGATGGCTAGGGTTGTCAAAGAACTGCGGCCCGCTTGGATCGTTGGAGAGAATGTTGCTGGGATCATACGGATGGCACTCCCCGACATTCTATCTGAACTGGAAGCCTATGGATATCGGACAAGGGCATTTCTTATACCAGCTTGCGCTGTCGGAGCCAGACACAGACGGTATAGGGTCGCCATTGTCGGACGCAGAGCCGAAAATCTGGAGAACCCCGGTGGCGTCAGACGCGGCGAACCGGGAGATGTATGTGAACAGCAGGGGGGAGCCGAACCTGAGCGGTCAGGTGAAACTGTGGCCGACGCCGAAAGCTTCACTGAGAGGGGATTGCCCGTCAGAGAGGAGACGGAGGAGCCCGGATCTGCCAGCGGCGGTGAAAATGTTCGCCACCCCGCAGGCGAGGGATTTTCGGACGGGGCAGGCAAGCCGATGGAGGGACAAAGAGCGCAGGAGTCGGAACCTGAACGACCAGACAGCCATGTTTCCGACACCGACAACTGGAGCCGGGATGTGCGGGGGAACGGGGAGCTTCCGGGAGCTGAAGAGGCTGGAGGAGAACGGGGTGATTTCAGGGCCGGAGAGGAAGAGCATGAGTCAAGGCAGCGGCGGCCAGCTGAACCCGGAATGGGTGGAATGGCTGATGGGCTTCCCGGCTGGGTGGACGGAAGTTTAGATTTTATCCTTGACCATTACTGGGATACAGAGCCGGACATACCGAGGCTCGCAGCAAAGGTCCCACACCGGGCCGACCGTATAAGGGCGCTCGGAAACGCAGTAGTCCCGCAGCAGTTTTATCCAGTGTTTAAGGCGATAGCAGATATCGAGAGGGAAATGGAGGACGTAGGATGAACGCAGGAAGGATGGCCACAAGGTCGGCGCTGGAAAGGAAGGAGGGCCTGAGGAGGATGGGGCTTGGAGAGGCGGTGGCCATATTTAAGAACATCGATCTGAGCAAGAGGAAGGAAGGTGACAAGCGGATGGCAATAGAGACGGTGCTGGGCATGGAGACCCACAACGGCATAACAAAGCAGGAGTTTATCAATGCGCTGGGCTGGCTCATGGAGCGTCAGGGCGGAGCAGGGGAAAGGGAGGATGGGGGATGGATAGGGTGATGCCGATTCTTTTCAACACTGGGATGACAGAGGCGATCTTGGGGGGCCGGAAGACGGTCACGAGGCGCGCGGTGAGATATAAATACGGCAATACGGAAATAAAGATGAAAAGGGACAAGTACGGTGCTGGGCTGATTGAGATCCAGAAGGATGTCGAGGGAGAAACGCATGGGAAGAACCCGGACGGCTCCACATGGCATAAACTGCGCCCGTACATAGAGAAGCGGCCGCCATATAGGCCCGGCGACATCCTCTATGTCCGTGAGACATGGGGCTTCGTCCCATGCATCAAGTGCAACATGGGGGAGCTGATATCAAGACGGTGCGGGGAGGATCCTATCGAATACGGTGACGGCGGCAGCATGTCGGAGGGATGCTTTGTCTATAAGGCGGGCCATACGGAGCCCCGGCGCATCAGATGGCGCCCGTCCATCCACATGCCAAGGCTGGCGGCCCGGATCTGGCTGAGGGTCACGGACGTGAGGGCGGAGAGGCTGCAGGAAATTGATGGATGGGGGGTATCTGCAGAAGGAGTCGATAACGGCAAAAGCAATCCGGCAAATGGGAAGAGATGGGAGAATATGCAGAGGATGGTATTTTCTGAATTGTGGAATTCAACAATCAAAAAGAAAGACATTTGTATATACGGCTGGATCGCAAATCCTTGGGTATGGGTGATAGAGTTCGAGCCGTGTGAGAAGCCGGGAGTATAAAAACTCCTTACATTAGGGGATTGTGGAGGGAAAGGGAAATATGGATAGATTAACAAGAAAATCAGATACAAGCGATATGGTTTGGTTCATAGATTGTGAGCATAAGGGATATACGGAGAGCGGATATGCTGAAAGAGAACCGTGCGAAATGGACGCTCACCATGCCAGACTTGCGATTGCGAAACTGGCAGAATACGAAGACTTGGAGGAACAAGGGAAACTGCTGATAGTTCCCAAAATCAAAAAGAATAAAACCTTATATTGGGTATGGGGAAATGAAATAATGCCTGTCCTTTTTAAACGAATTACAAGCTGTGTCGTTGACGATAAAGGCAATCCGCATATCATGTGCGAAATGGAAACAAAGAAGGATAGGACATTTGTTAGATCATACAAAAGAAAGCCTATTGAATATACTTTTAAAGCTGGGGATAAAAGATATTTTTACTCGGAGGATATCGGTAAAACCGTTTTCCTCACCAGAGAAGAAGCCGAAGCCGCATTGAAAGAATTGGAGAGGGGTAAGGGAGAATGAGTAATGATTTGATTAGCAGAAGTGCAGTTGTAAAAATCATCGAAGATGAAATTAAATTGAAATCGTCCTATGTGGAGCATAATGCACAGATAGATATAATGTTTAAAGTGAAAGAAATGCCTACCGCCTATAACATGGATAAGGTTGTGGAGAGATTGGAAGAATTAGCTGTTTGTGCGGAATCAAAAGCAGCAGGATATGATGAAGCTGGAAAAATCGACAGGATGAATATACATGATGGGAAAGCAGCGGCATACAAAAATACTATCAGGATTGTAAAATCCGGCGGCATTGAATGAAATCGGTGAACCCATGGGCAAATACATATCCATAGAAACCTACATGAGAACCCAAGGAATCAGCCTGCGGGAATTTGCCAACAGATGCGGCATAGCGCCATCTACCATGAGCAGATTCTTAAGCGGGAAGACGGACATCCAAAAGAGCAACATTGACAAGATTCTGAAAGCGACTGGCATGAGCTACGAGGAATGTTTTAAGGAGGGATGCGAGGATGAGAAAAAGGATACCGCAGTACGAAATTCCAAAATCCGATAACTGCAAGGAATGTGATTACGGAAACTGCTACAATGAAAATTGGTGTGAGTGCCAGCATCCGCTTGTGAATCCGAGCAAAGTTCAGATTTCCTGCGGTTGTGTGGTAAAGATGTGGATGGGAATGGATGGAAATAAGAATTGAGCGATAATAAAGCGGAATCATATAGAAAATTGCTTGATGATGTAATAAAAGAGCTGAGAGAAAAGAGTGACTTTCCAAGCAGGTGGTGTGAACACTATTCAGAAAATTGCGATGCGACACTGAAAGATTATGCAGACGGAAAGGATGTTGATTGCGGGCATAAATGCGAGTACTGCAATAAATTTAGATGGGTAATAGATAGGGCAAGGAATTACTCTGAAAAATTGGGTATCTCAATTGAAGAAATAATCCAGTCGTGGGAGGAAGATAGAAGTTATTGGTATTTGAATTATTATCAGGAGTGCAATCAGCCAGAAATCAATGCAAAGAATGTGTTTGTATTTGAGGATTTGGACGAAATGCGGCAGAAGTGCGGAAAAGAATTTATCTGCCCATGCTGTAAAGGGATTTCAACGAATCCGTATGAATGTAATTCAGGTAAAATCGTTGGAAAAGGTAAGAAAGGAAAAGCGTGCGATTGGAAATCATATGGATTTTTCCAATTTGATTTAGCTTTCCTTTATGTGAAATCAGAGCGAAAAGGCGAAAAGTGTTTTATGCCAAAAGCATTGAATGACAGGCAGAAAGCATTTGCAGATTGAGGTGAGAGAAAGTGGCTGCCAGGCTGACGGATAAACAGAAAAAAGAAATAATTGCTGATTATGTGGAGTCTGGCAGCTATAGAGCAACAGCAAAGAAATTTGGGGTGTCGGATAACACTGTAAAAAAGATTTGCAATGAAAATGCGCAGATTGCGCAGAAGTGCGCAGAGAAAAAAGAGCAGAATACCGCCGAAATTCTGGACTATATGGAATCTAGAAAAGAGAAAGCGAAAGATGTCTTAGACGCTTACATAGAAGCCTTGAAAAAGCCAGAGAAAATAGAAGCAGCAAAGCTGTCAGAGATTGCTACTGCAATGGGGATTGTGATAGATAAGTTCATCAACAACCCGATGAAACAACAGTAAGATAAGCAGAAACTTGAAATCGAACTCCTGAAGCTGGAGAGTCAGGTCAAGGATAGCCAGCCGGAGGAAGAAGCAGAGGACAACTTCATGGACGCTCTGAATGGAACGGCGGAGGAAGTGTGGGAGGAAAGTGAGGTAGAGGAAGATGGAGAATAATACAGAATTAAAATTATGTCCGTTTTGTGGGGGACAAGCAAAATTAAAAGCAACTACAAAAAGAAGTACTGGCTTCACAATATGGTGTGAGTGCGGGAAATGCCATGCAGAAACAGAAGGATATTGCCCAGACATAAACAAAGAGGATAGTTCCATTGACAATATTGAACAGTGCAAGAAATATGCAATGGAGAAATGGAACAAAAGGATAGAATCAAAATGAGTGGTGACATCAACACTCGCATAGAAAATATCCGTAAAGGCATAGCAAAGCGTGCTGCCGCCATGAAAGCAAAGGTGCAGAAGCAAGGCTTCCAGTTCAAGCCATTTTCCACTAAACAGAAGAAAGTCCTCACCTGGTGGTGTCCTGCAAGCCCGGTAAAGGATATGGACGGCATCATAGCAGATGGGGCAATCAGGAGCGGTAAAACGCTGTCCATGTCCCTGTCATATGTGCTGTGGGCTATGAACAGCTTCAACCAGCAGAACTTTGGTATGGCTGGGAAAACAATCGGCTCATTCCGGCGAAATGTACTCTTTTGGCTGAAACTGATGCTTGCGAGCAGAAAGTATACCGTGATAGACAAGAGAAGCGACAATCTGCTGATTGTAAGCAAGGGGAACACAGTCAACTACATTTACATATTTGGCGGTAAAGATGAACGGTCACAGGACTTGATTCAGGGCATCACATTGGCAGGTATGTTTTTTGATGAAGTTGCCCTTATGCCGGAATCCTTTGTAAACCAGGCAACCGGGCGATTATCTGTTGATGGCTCTAAGATGTGGTTTAACTGTAACCCGGACAGCCCCCGGCACTGGTTCAAGGTCAACTGGATTGATAAGGCAGAGGAAAAGAGGCTTGTATATCTGCATTTCACGATGGACGATAATCTATCTCTGTCAGAGCGCATAAAAGCACGATACCGGGGAATGTATGTGGGCGTGTTCTTTAAGCGGTATATCCTGGGGCTGTGGTGCGTGGCAGAGGGGCTTGTCTACTCCATGTTTGATGAGGATAAGCACGTCAAAGACAAGCACATGACTGGGGAAAAAGAATGGGTTGTGTCTGTGGACTATGGAACAGTCAACCCGTTTGCTGCAGGATTGTGGGCGTTTGATGGAAAACGGGCGCAAAAGGAATCTGAATACTACTATGACAGCAAAGAAACGGGAATCCGGCGGGATGATGAAACGCATTATCAGGAGATATGCAAGCTGATAGGGGATAGGAAATTGACCTTTATCATCGTTGACCCGTCCGCAGCGTCCTTTATCGAAACAATCAAGAAGCATGGGAAGTACATTGCCAAGGGTGCAGAAAATGACGTATTGGACGGAATACGGGTACAGACCACATTCCTAAACAGAGGAATAATCAGCTATCATGAGGATTGCGAAGCGACCATAAATGAGTATGGGCTGTATTCTTGGGATATGGAAAACCCGGAGGACGCTGTTATAAAGGAGTTTGACCACTGCATGGATAGTGACAGATATTATTGCTATACATTCCTGCGGCGGCGTTTGAGGTGGAAGTATTAAACTGGCTATGTGGTAGAAAGGGGAAGGATATGGAAAAAAGTATAAAAGCGTTCAATATGCCATTTGAAGCATGGTACAAAGATACAGTTTTAGGAGAGCCACATATATACGTTGGTATGTACTATGAGAGCGGCGGCTGTGATGGAGAGTTTAAGATTGTTTGGGATAATATCGGAATCCAGTTAAGAGCCTATGACGATTCGTGGGAAGTGTTAAGCCACATGCCAGAACTGATTGACCTTATGGGCAGGATTCAGATTGAGGAATTAAAGCCAACGATTGAGGAATTTGCGGAAATGCTGAAAGGTATTGGATTCAAAGACCTTACGGAAAGAGAAAGAAGCATCTGACAATGTGGTAAGGAGAGGATAGGGAAATGATTGGAATAAAAGATATGTTTATGCCAGAAAATTGCGTTGATTGTCCATTTTATTCTGGCACAGCAAATGGAACGTGTTTAGTTGCAGCAGATAGATATAATAGTCAAACAATGTGCAATAAAGAATTTGAACGGCAGGATTGGTGTCCATTAGTAGAAATCGAAAGTGAGGATTGACAGAATGAGCATGATTAGCGAGCAGATAAACAAATTGAGAGAAGCGGTAAAATCATACAGACCATATGTGCCGTATTATGTGATTGGGCTTTTACACAATGCTGCCGACACCATAGAATCCCTATCCGCAAAGCTGGCAGATATGGATCGGTCAGCGGAGGATTGCGGCGGGTGGATTCTGTGCAAAGATGGAAATAACCTGCCAGAAGAAAGCGGATATTATGATGTTACTGTTGAATCCGAAATCAATGGGGAGATTATAAGAACTACAGAGTGCAGATGTTTTCATAAAGATATTAAGCTATGGGCAGAATTAATGGAGCCAGAATTTGCTATAGATGAAATTGTGCTTGCATGGAGAAACAGACCGGAGCCATACCATGAGCCTTAACCAATCCATCACCCACGGCAAAGAACACCGCAAGCCATACCGGGGAGCGAAAGGAATAGAAAGGATATGGGAAAATGAAAACAATTCGTAAATATGCTGAATTTGTGGGATATACGCTATATCATGGAGAAAGATTCAATGAATGGCGTTGCCCGAATAAAAAGTGCGGTTTTAGTGTATCAGAAGATTATACATGCTGTCCGCACTGCGGTCAGAAGATTAAATTCAAGGAGCCGCCAAAAGTAAAAATGATTGAGATTAGTATAAGGCGATAAAAGGCAACTGCGGCAGGTGAAGGAGTTGGAAGAATATAACGGTTAGGAGATGGGGAGATGCGAAACTTATCAGAACTTATAGATAAATTTGATAATGAGAAAATCAAAGGCATAACCAGTTCTGAACAGATGCAGATTTTTAATGCTTTGAAAGATTTGGAAATGTATCAGAAAGTTGGCACAATTGCCGAATTTATGACGCTAAAGAATCCGGCGAAAACGGATGAAACTATATTCCCGATATATGTTTGCGCCACCGATCAATCAACTACTGCAAAACTGAAATTAGAGGGAATAGGAAATACTGGAATTTCTGTGGCAATTTTGTATGATATTCCAATAGAGTTAAAGCCGTTTCCGATATTTACAAAGGTTAGAATACATGGAAAAGAATTAGAGTTTTATCTTGGAAGAGATAATACTTTGATACAAAAAGATTGCAAACCTTATGATTTTTGGTTTGGTAAGGGTGATTAAATGGGACTGATAACATGGATAAAGGAGAAATTCAAAATGCTGTTTAAAACGGACGCTGAGAAGGCTTTCGGTGTGGAAACGTACCTGTCGCCGGAAATGGACACTGCTATCAAGCTGTGGGGGCAGTTAGAGAGTGGCAAGCCGCCGTGGGTAAATGGCGACACCAGGACAATCCGCTTTTCAAATACTGTAGCCAGGGAGCTGGCTAAGCTGATTACACAGAATATTGACATTAAGGTGCAGTCAAAATATGGAACCGGGGAAACTGCCAAGAGAATCCAGAAAGCCATTGATGATTATTTCTTGAAGAATGCCCAGCGAATTATGCAAGATGTGATTATGTTGGGCGGCTCTATGGCGAAGTGGAACGGGAAAGGCATGGACTACATACCGCCAGACAGATTTCTTGTGACTGAATTTGACAGTAATGGGGAAGTGACCGGGGCGATATTTTTCTCATACTACCAGAAAGAAAAGAAATTCTACACACGGGCGGAATGGCACAGGTTTGAGGACGGCGAACGCCGGGACGAAGCCGGGGAAAGCGTGTTTGTCAGAGTGTACAGAGTCTCCAATAAAGCGTTTGTTTCTGATAATCAAGATGAAATCGGCCGGCCGACAGACCTAAAAAACACCAAATGGGCAGACATTGTTCCAGAGTTTACAGCAGAGAACCTTGAAAAACCTTTATTCGTGTACATAAAGAACCCATACAGCAACACCATAGACCCGGACAGCCCATTGGGAGTATCGTGCTTTTCGGAGTGCATAGAGGAATTGCGCTGGCTGGATATTGCAATGTCCACGCTGGGTGTTGAAACAGAGGATTCAGAGCCGAAAATGATTGTCGGGCAGTCTGCAATACAGTATGCAGAAGCAAACGGAATTGAACTTCCACGAATGGTTCTCAAGACCGGACTTGACGATATGACAGGCAAGCCATTTGAACAGTGGCAGCCGACACTGCAAGTTGCAAGCCGGATAGATGGAATAAATTTCCTTCTCTCTATCATTTCTTACAAAACGGGCTTTGACCCGGGCTATTTCGTATTTAACGGTCAGACGATTTCCGTTGCCACTGCTACTCAGGTAGAAGCTACGGAACGGCGAACAATCAACACCGTGGGAGATTACCGGGACATTCTATCATGCCCTGACAGCAACGGAGACGGGCGCATAGGGGCGATTCATGACATAGCCTATATAATGGACGCTATGGCTGTTATCAACGGAGAATCGGCTCCTAGTGAGTTTGGGAACTATGAAATATATGCTGACTTTGCAGACCTCACGCGAAACGCAGAGGAAGACCGGTCAAGGGCATTGCTGCTGACGGATAAGGGATTTTATCCTAAGTGGTACTATCTGGTGCATAATGAGGGATTTACGGAAGAAGAAGCTAGGGCTATTGTGGCAGAAGCAAAGAGCGAGAATGAGCCGAAGGAAGGATTGTTTGGGGAGGAGTAGGAAAATGAAGTGTCCATATAGAAATTTTGAGGAATGTCTTGTCGAAAAATGCCCCTCATGCAATTATGAGGAAGTAAAGCAAGAAGTAATAGCCGGACGCTATCCGGCATACATGAGCACCCAAACAGCAATAGAAAAGGGTATGGCATGGAAAGAAACAAAGACAAGCTATAAATTTGTTTCTTGTAAATTGGTGGATAATGCGGTTCAGCCAATTCCACCAAAGAAAGAGATTATCAATAATACCACAAGGACAAGCGTTGTGGTGAAGAAAAGCATATTCGGGTGATTTTATGAGAATCAGACAGCACATAGGGAATGTTGATATACAACTAAATACCGATAGGATTGACCGCAATATCCGTACTGCCCAGCGTTTGTTGAATATGCAAATTGTCGCCGACTGCGACCCTCTGATACCATTTCAGCAGGGCGCACTCCGTAACAGCGTGAACTATCCGGATGGGATATATGGCGGCGAAATTGAGTATAACACGCCGTATGCGCACTATCAGTATGAGGGTATCGTATATGGCCCGAATATCCCCATAAAGGACACAGAGGGCAATATAACAGGCTGGTACTCACCGCCAAGCAAGCAACCGAAAGGCAGACCGCTTACATACCACACAGAGGGAACGGGCGACCATTGGTTTGAAAAGGCGAAAGCGCAGCACGGTGATGATTGGGTAAGGTTGGTAAAAAGAACCGCAGGAAAGGACTGATATTATGATTAAGTATTTTGAATATGGAGTACATAGAAATTCTGATGATTCTCTGGAAGTCGAAGTGTACTTGATTGATGATGTTATCAATAATTATGCAGAGGAAAACGGATTAGAAGTTGTTTCGGCAACTTGCTATAAGGAAGAGGGAATATTTGTTGTATTCAAGAAACTGAATGGATAGATTTAGTCAAGAGGACAGCAGGAAAGGAGTAGGGGAATGTTTCAAGGAAATGACTATCTGAAAATGCATACAGATTACGTATTGAATAGCATGAAACAAGCGCAAGAAATCCAATCCGCAAGTATGGAACTTGACAGAGTGAATTCCAAACTTAGAAGAATGAAAATCGACACTCTTAAGAGCGGAAGCAGAAAGGATAAAATAAATCTTTTGATAGAAGAAAGATTGCTTGATTTGGAAAACGAGGAAAGGATATATATGGAAAACCTTGAAAAACAAATTGAAAGTCTGAAATCGCAATCAGAGATGAAAGGGGAGGGTTAATGCTTAAACCCGAATACTTCTACGGAAAATCCGATAAAATGATAGAACTGTATGAGCAGTTGCAAATATGGATTCTCAAAGACATCACCCGCCGCCTACTATCCGCCGGGGAAATGACCGCAACCGCCGACCGCCTTATTTGGAAACTAAAGCAGATGGGTGAGAGTCAGGCGGCGATTGAACAGAAATTGCGGAAATTGACGGGGCTGACACAGAAAGAACTCCGTTCACTCCTGCAAGATGCTGTTTTGACCTCGTGGGAGGACGATAGAGCCATGTTAGGGCAGTTAGGTATAGAATTGTCCAATCCGCTTAAAAATGCCGCTGTAATCCGTGTTATGGATGCTGAATGGAAGAAAAGCTGTAAGGAATTAGAAAATCTTACCAGAACAACAATGAATCAGGCAACACGCATTGACCTTATCAATATGCTTGATGAAGCTGATTTGCGAGTGGCGGCAGGCGTGCAAAGCTATTCGGCAGCAGTGTGTGATATTCTTGACCGATACGCCGGAAGGGGGATATATGTGGACTATCCGAGCGGAGCAAGACGGACGCTGGAAGCGGCGGTTAGATTGTGTGTTGTCACGTCAATGAATCAGACGGCGGCGCAAGTCACGAACCAGTACATAGTTGAGGGTGGAATTGAGTATGTACTTGTATCGGCGCATTTGGGGGCGAGAGTGGCGCAGAAAGGACAGCCGGCGCTGGCGGACCATTCAGCATGGCAAGGGAGAGTCTATAAAATCCGAGGGACCACACCGGAATACCCGAATTTGCTGGAACGGACCGGCTATGATGTGGACCCGAACACTGGACAAGGGACCGTTAAAAATCCTCTTGGACTGCATGGGTATAACTGCCGCCACTCACATAAGCCGTGGGACCCACGCTTGCGAAACCCCTACGTTGACGAGAATGGAAATCTGAAAATAGACAATGAGGAAAACAGAAAACGCTATGAGCTTCAGCAGAAACAGCGGGCCGTGGAGCGAAGCCTGCGGGCATGGAAACGAAAGCTGATTGAAAAGCAGGAGCAAATCAACAATCCCCGTGACGATATGGACGTTGGAAAGCTGCAGCAAGAATATGACCGCATGGCGTACCAACTGACGCAGAAAAACAAGGCATACAACGATTTCTGCAAACAGAACAATTTACAGCCACAGTATGACCGCATAAAGGTAGCTGATTTCGGCAGGGAGCAGACAAAGCAAGCGAATCAGGGCGCAAGGAGATATAAAAAGGAGAAGGAATGAAAGCGACAATAGAAATTAGTGAGGAAACCATGAGCAGATTGGCAGGAGCTTTGAATTTACCGCCGATTTATAATGAAGATTATGGGGTTGACGAGGACGCTCTTTCCTATGCAATAAATTTGATGGTGGAGTTATGCGCTGAATAAATGGTACAACCCCCGCCCGAATCTGTTGTAAAATTGTGGTAGGAGGTAGGGAAGATGATTATAACAAAAAATATATGTGACATTTGCGGAAAAGAAGTAAGAAAATTGGGAAATACAAATCTTCAAATCAATCCTTATGGAGCGCAAAGGAATTTTGATATATGCGAGGATTGTGAGAAAGAATTGGAAAAGAGAAAAGCTGATGTTGAAATTGAAATGTCGGTAAATTCCGCATGGTGGAAAGAAAATCAGGATAAAAACGGCGATATTGATTACGGAAAGTTTGAAAGCGTGGGAAATTGCGAGCAAGGCGGTATTAGTTGCCCGAAATGCAAGCATTTGAATAATATGTATCTGTTCAAAGGTAAATGCGAGCGTTGCGGATATGAGGAGAGAAAATGATAGACGAAAAGAAAATTATTAATGATATAAAGCAATGGAGCAAGGAAAGGGAAATCAAATGGACTACCGAAAGCGTGATTAGTCTGTTAGAATCTGCACCCAAAATCGGCGGCTGGATTCCATGCAGTGAGAGATTGCCGGAATGTGAATGGGGAGCAGAAACGGAAGCGTTACTTTATCAGCATAAAGGAACTGGGAGTATAGAGGTCGGATACTACGGAAGAGGTGGTAAATTCCGTGACAGCTATTTCCGCCATTATAGAAATAGTACAGACGGAGTTGACAGTAAAGATGTTATCGCATGGCAACCCTTACCGGAGGCGTACCATGGATAGATGGATAAAATACAACCCCAACCCAAAGGAAAGGCGTGTCGGTGACTGCGCTATTCGTGCATGTTGCAAGGCTATGGGGCGCACATGGAATGAAGTTTTTGACAACCTTGTGCAGATTGCATACCGGCAAAAGGACGTTCTTTCTGCTAACAAGGTATGGGGCGAATATCTTGCAGACAATGGCTATGTACGCTATGAGCCGGATTATCCTATGGACGTTTACAAATTCTGTTGCAACTTCCCGCGTGGTACATATGTTTTGGGGCTTGACGGGCATGTGGTGACGGTGGTGGAGGGGCAGTATTTTGATACATGGGACAGCGGAGGTAAGAATGTGATTTATTTTTGGGAGAGGGGATAAGTATGGAAAAAGATTTAAGACCTTGCATAGTCAATATTCCAGAAGTTACAGAAAGATACCGGACAGCAAAAAGTGCAGAGTTTCAGACAAGAGTTATAAAAGAAGCCGAAACCCACAAAGGATATTTCCATACATGGGGCAGTGAAGCATATGTGACAAATGGCTATCTTGACGGAACGACCGCCGGGCAGGTGTCTACTCTTTATGGAGTTGTGGAATATGAGGACGGCACAATACATAAGGTTGACCCGGAATGTATCACTTTTACTGATAATCATGTAATATCGGTAAATATTGATTATGATATGATTGCAAATGCAGTAACAAAAATGATGAAAGACTGATTGCAACCCCTCCCTAAAATTGCTATAATGAGGGAAATACAGAGCGGAGGTATATTATGAAAATAGCACCAGATTGCGTTGATAAATGTTGTATTTGCCGAAATTCTGGAAATTGCCTTGCTGGTAATGGAGATGATGATTTTATGCCAGCGACAAAAGAACAGATAGAAGAAAGACTAAAGGACGATAGATATTCTGCATATCAGGATAAATTGCGGAATTTCATTGAAAGTTTGTATCATTAGCAGAGGATTGGAGAATGGAAATTCCAGTAATAATAGGTTTGTTGGCGATACTTAGCGAAGTTTCGATTTTGGTTTTTATGCCAATGAAAGAGTGGTTTCTTCCGTTTGTCGGTCAATGTGTACGTGATTTTTATGGAAAGGTTAAGGGAAGATATGGAAAATAGGGATAATGTGAAGGAAAAAGAAGACAGAGGACTGGCAATGGAAATGCTGGGGGAACTGAAAGAGCAATTAAAAAGATGTCACAGAATTATATTGATTTTGATTGGTGTTGTGGTTGCTACTGTTGCCGGATTTCTTTTGTATCTCAATCAATATGACTTTGAAAGCACTATTGAACAAAACAGAGTGTATACGCTGATTGACAGTCAAGGAAATGTAATTAGTTCCGACATTACGCCGGATCAGATCGAGAGCATTATGGAGATTATAAACGATGGCAAGTACCAAAATGACACGAAGACGAAGTAAGAAGAACGGAAATAGTAAGGGAACTGCCCGGAGGAAGAAAAAGAAGTAGGTGCTATGTTGAGAATACCCGATTTTGTAAAATCCGAAATTGACTTTATCAAAGAAAATGCGAATATGACACCAAGGGAAGAACAATTGTTCAGTCTCAGGAACAAGGAATATTCCCTTGAAGAATGTGCAGAGTATATGAACTGCAGCATATCCACGGTGAACCGGGTAAACAAGAGCATGAAGAAAAAGATATTGAGAGTTTTGTGACAGATTTTTGAATATTTTAAGAGCGTTTTTAGACAGATACATGAAATTGTACCTGTCTATTTTTTATGCGAAAATTTACCCATAGAAAGAAATCGGAGGGCGTTCAGATGGCATTAACAATGAATCCGGCACTGAATCAGCAGATGGCGCAGTTGGAACGGGAATACGAACAGCGCAAAGCTAATATCATGCAGAGCTTTTATAATCAGCCACAAGTTGGTGGCTGGGGACAGCAGAGCGCACCGGCGCCCACGCAGAACGTAGACTGGATTAGGGTTTCCGGCATTGACGGAGCAAAAAACCAGATTGTACAGCCGGGACAAACCGTTTGGATGATGGATAACAACGAGCCGTATTTTTACGTTAAATCCGCTGATAATGTCGGTAGCTGTACTTTCCGCATATTTCAATTTGCAGAGGTGCAGGAGGTTGCGCCCGAACAGCCGGAGCAACCGCAAATAGACCTCTCTCAATACGTCCAGCGTGGCGAATTTGAGCAGTTAAAGGCATTGATTGAACAATTAACCAATGAGCAGGAAAAACATCCTATAAAGGCGAATAAGGAGGTTGTGAGCAATGGCGAATCCGTTAATGGGAATGATGGGAAACAAACAAGCGCAGGGCGGACTTCCGGCGCAAGGGGGAAATAAATTCACACAGATGATGAATGAGTTTAAACGGTTTCGCCAGGAAATGCAGGGTGTAAACCCACAGGATAAAATGAATGAGCTTTTGCGTTCCGGAAAGGTCAATCAGCAGCAGATTGAACAGGCTAATCAAATGGCGCAGATGGCGCAGGGATTGTTTAAAGGAATGTTTTAAATCGCTACATAACCGTTTTTGCGGTTTTGTAAATAAATCACATATGGAGGTATATGTTACATGAATTCGGACGGATTATCAGCTTCTGACGTTGCTCTGTTAAGCGGCAACAACGGAAACAACAACGGCTGGGGTGGAGACTGGATGGGAATGCTTGCGCTTTTCTTCCTGTTCTCCATGTTCGGCTGGGGTGGCTTCGGCGGCTGGGGCGGCGGCTTCGGCGGAAATGGTGCCAGCGGCGCAATGATGGGATTTGCGACACAAGCAGACCTGCAGAGAGGGTTTGACACGCAGACCATTGTCGGCAAGCTGGACGGCATTACCAATGGAATTTGTGACAGCACTACGGCTGTTCTTGGTGCCGTTAATGGTGTCGGAACCACTGTAATGCAGGGATTCTCTCAGGCTGAATTGTCCCGGTGCAATCAGCAGGCGGCTCTTATGCAGCAGCTTACAACCATGATGTTCAACGCACAGCAGTGTTGCTGTGATGTGCGTGGGGACATTAAGGACTTGATGTATGCAAGTGCAAAGAATGCTTATGACGCTATTCAGGCATCCCACAACGACACTGATCGGGTTATTGCAAGACTTGACCAGATGGAAGCCAACAGACAGGCAGAGCGTATTCATGCGCTTGAACTGGAAAACCAGAAGCTTTCCTTTGCTGCAAGCCAGCAGGCACAGAACGCTTTCTTTACCGCTAATCAGGAAGCCCAGACAGCGGAACTTATCCGCAGGCTTGGCAAGGATTACCCGGTAAATGCCGTGGTGGTTCAGCCTAACACGCCCGTATCTTTCCCGACAAACTGCTGCGGACAGTTCAACGGCGGCGGTTGGGGGAACGGTTGCAATCAGTGTGGCAACTGCTAAAAACTGAAAAAAGAGTATCTTTTCCGTGAAACATCGGAAATGTTCGGCATGAGCCGTTATTACAACGTGGGAGGGCAGAACATGGATTCTGTC
>ERZ779626.841-NODE-841-length-15956-cov-6.629394_pt1 | contig 15956 bp, 17 predicted proteins | sample MGYA00514209_ERZ779626 | MGnify/ENA primary metagenome ERZ779626 (study PRJEB29562, sample SAMEA4376713) | mouse gut metagenome | isolation source: Cecum | study: EMG produced TPA metagenomics assembly of the A DSS colitis mouse model was used to assess the...
AAGACCAACTACAACGACTACCGCGTTCTGGCGGCGAACCTGCTGAGCACCAACAACTACGCCTTCGATCTGTCCGCCATCCCCCTCATGCAGGGAGAGGTGGTCACAGACGTGCGGCTGGAGTTCGGGAAGGTGCCCGCCGGTTTCGCCTCCGTCACAAAGCCCACCGTGGTCATCCAGACCCGGGCCAATCTTGCCAACGGCTACCAGGTGGTCAACCGAGCCGACGCCGGCGGCCAGTATATGAGTCAGTGGGAGACGGGGAACACCGCCTGGGTGACGGTCATCGTCCAACTCAGGAAGCCCCAGAAGCCCACCCTGCCCCAAACTGGCTATTAACCCATCAGCGGGGCGGCCCTGATCAGGGCCGCCCCTGCCTGTAAAATATCCTCAGCAATAATGCCGGGTGGAGCCAAAGTATGCCTGCCACTTTTGCAGCACCTCGCCGCTCGGCGCCTCAATGATCTTCATGATGTTGTTCAGCGTTTGGGCGGGGATATCTGAATTATTATGGCAGAGATAGCAGCGTCCCGCTTTGGTGATCCAAATCTTTGTCGCGTTGGCGGAAGGTGCGCCCTGAGAGACGTGGACGTGCACGGGTTCCAGCGGATCGTTTTCATTGGACCAGAAATAGACCCAATAGGAGCCGATCTTAAAAACTTGCGGCATCTTCAAATCCGCCTTCCTTAGAAAATTGCAGGATCAGATGCGCGGTGGATTCAATGACCTCCTGAAAACGGGAGAGCTCGGCCTTGGAAAACCCAAAGATATCCTCCCAGCGGTAATCGGGCAGGTAGCACGCCGCATGGTGGAAACCGTCCTTCTCGTCCGGCTTTTCCATGTAAACTTTTACGCTCCCATCCGGCCGCATTTCGGAATGGACGACCTCTGTTCCATCGTCCAGCGTCAAAAATGGATACATCATAAGATAACCCACACCTTTCGATTCAAGTCGATCACGCGGTATTGATCCTCAGCTGTTCCCTGATGAAATCAACCAGCTTCCCGTTGAACTCCACATTGTCATTTAACGCTCCAAACACCCGGTTTGCCTGCTCCTTTGACGTTTCGTCCGGCTTTCCGGGCAGATGGACGGACATGAGGAAGCTGGTCGTCCGGCCGCCCTCCTGGCGGGCCCAGATATTCCCGGCCAGCTCAGTTCGGTCGGCGGGGTTTTCGCCGTACTCCACCACAACATCCACGATCATTGTGCTGCTGACGTGCAGGGCCGTGGCGGGCACCCGGAAAGAGAACGAGTTGAGCATGGAGATCTCCGCGTCCTCCAGAGCCGGGGAGCGGGGGCTGTCGGCGTGCTCCGCCCGGGTCAACTCTGCCATGCGGGCGGTAAACTCTCCTTGCTCATCCTCGTCGGCGGGACGGACCAAGTGTTTCCCGCAGTCTGGGCACTGGTCTGTCTCCTCACTTCGGCTGAAAATGAAACCACAGTTGTCACAAGTCAATATCATTTGTATCACCGTCTCTCATTATAACAGGGGCGGGCCGCTTTTACAAGAGGAGGCGATTTTCACGAGTTCCACCCCAGATACGACCTACCCTGCCCTGGACCGCGCCGCGTTTCTGATCGAGCGCGTCTGCGTGCCCAGGGCCTATCCAACCTTCTGCTCCGAGACCGCCCAGCTCCTGGCCATGCTGGAGGCGGCGCGGCAGAAAAGTGAGGCCATGGGCTCCCCTGACAGCCCCGCCTAAAATATCAATAGGAGATGAGCTTTTGAACATAGAATCCACGCTTGCCATCCTGCGCCGGGAGCGGTTGCTGCTGGATCACATCCCGCATAGTGCGCAATTTCATGACCTGACAGCCTGCCTGCTGCGCGTATTCTCGGCTGCCTGCGTCATCCCCGCGCTGCCCCCCCAGGAAATCCAGATGTATGCCTCCCTGGCCCTGCTCCACGATGTGGGAAAGCAGGCAGTTCCCGAGGCTATCCTCAACAAGCCTGGGCAGCTGACCCAGGAAGAATTCGAGATCATGAAGTCCCACACCATACGGGGCTGCGGCGTATTGGAGCAGGTGCCGGGGCTGTGCCGGTGCGAGGCGTTTCCATTGATCTGTGACGTGTGCCGTCACCACCATGAGCGGTGGGATGGCTCCGGCTACCCAGACCGGCTGGCTGGGTACGACATCACCCCCTGGGTGCAGGTAGTGGGGTTGGCGGATGCCTTTGACGCGTTAGTTCACCCAAGGGTATATAAGCCGGCTTTCCCACTGCGTCAGGCAGCCGGCATGATCGAGCATGGCGCGTGCGGGACCTTTGCCCCCGATATGCTGGTCTGCTTTGCCCGGAACATCGACCCGATTTGCCGCGCGGTCTATGGCTAAACGGATATCCAGCAAAGCCCCGCGTCAATTTAACAGACGCCGCCCACCGAGAGGCGGCGCTAAGGAGGAACCCATGAGGACCAAAGAGAATTTTTGGGCAAGGTTATGCCCTAAGCTGCCCCAATATTACATCCAGATCATGACGATGGTGCTGCTGTGCGGCTGCATGGTCATGCCCGCTTTCGCGGTGGATGATATGTGGACGGTAGCCAACCGCATCATCGTGGACGTTTACAACAAGATCGCCGGGATCAGCACCGTACTGGCGGGCCTCATGTCCGCCGTGGCCGTGGTGGGCGCCAAGATCTCCAACAACCAGCACAAGGTGGACCAGAGCTGGGATTGGCTCAAGCGTATTTGGATCGCCTGGGCCGTTATCAACGGGATTGGGGCGTTCCTGGCCTACGTCCGGCCTCTGTTCAACGGACTGAACACCATTGAGTGACAAAGCTATCAAACGACGCGGGGCGGTCCGGGCGGACCGTCCCGCCCTGCCAAAGGAAGGAGGTGCCCAAGATTCTTGAAAGTATTTTTAAGGGCTTTGCCCAATGGCTCAACAGCCTGGTCCTGGAGATCGTCCAGTACATAGCAAACTCCCTGCTGGACGTGTTCACCATGGACCTGGACTATTTCCAACGGGCCGCCCCGGTGACAAAGGACATCCTCTCCATCGTCGTGGCGGCGGGCTGGGCGCTGCTGCTGGGCAATCTGGTGTTTCAGGCAGTCAAAAGCATGGCCTCCGGCCTGGGCTTTGAGGGAGAGGACCCCAAGCTGCTGTTCACGCGCACCTTCGTGTTCGCCTTTCTGCTGCTGGCCAGCCCGGAGATCTGTGAGATCGGGCTTGGCATCTCGGCCAGCGTCATTGAACTGCTCCAGGTCCCCAACAGCGTCACCATCAGTCTCCCTGAGGAGGACTATTTCAACATCGGGGCCTCCTGGCTGCTGGTCATCATCGTGAACTTCGTCATCATGTGGCAGGTGGTCAAGCTCTTTTTCGAAATCGCGGAACGCTATGTGGTGACGGCGGCGCTGGTGCTGCTCTCGCCCCTGGCCTTTGCCACCGGCGGCAGTAAAAACACCGCCGACATCTTCAAGGGCTGGTGCCGGATGTTCGGCTCCATGTGCCTGATGATGGTGCTCAATGTGGTGTTTCTGAAGCTGCTCATCTCGGCCATGGGACATATGCCCTCCGACGTGGGGGTGCTGCCCTGGATGCTGCTCATCGTGGGCATCACCCGGGTGGCGAGAAAGGCGGACAGCATCGTGGCCCGGATGGGGCTGAATCCCGCCATCACGGGGGACGGCCTGGGCCGGGGCCTGCCCGGTATGGTGGCCTACGCCGTGGTCAAGAGCGTGGGCTCCACCGTGGCAAAAACCGTGGCGCACTCGGCAGGAAGAAGCGGCTCCACTGGCCCCCGGCGCTCCGGCGGCCCCGCGTCCGGGGGACGTTCCACTCCGCCGCCCGCGCCGCCGCCCACGCCCCCTTCCGGGGGCGGTTCGGGCGCGTCCAGGCCGGCAGGAAACAGTGCCGGCGGGACTTCTGGGACGGCTGGGAGCAGCCAGGGCGGGACAGCTCCCGGAAATGGAGCGGCGAAATCCGCGGCGGCCTATGCCCAGCAGAACAGCACCGGGACTTCCAGCTCGGTGACCAATCCTACCGTGTCCAATCAGCAGACACAGACAGTTTCCGGGCAGGGGCCCGCCCAGCAGCCCGTCCCCGGCAGCGGCGCGAAAGCACAGCGCCCGGCCTCTCAGGGTTCGCGTCGGACCTCCGTGCCGCCCGGCACAAAGACGGCGTGGCAGAATACGTCCCACTCATCTACCGGTACATCTGGTCCTGCGGGAGCATCCGCAGAGGCAGCGGGTAGCGCCGCCGCTCGATCTCATCAGCAGGAAAAACCGGAGCGGCCGCCCATCCCCCGGGCAGGACAGAACGGCACCAGACTCGGCGGTCCCTCTCCCTCCAGCGGTGGGCAAGCCCCGAAGGGAGCCTCCAGGCGGACCTCTGCTGTCCATATCAACTCCACGACGGTTTCCAGGACCGCCGCCACCCATTCCAATACACAGGCCAGCAGCCAGCAGCAGGGACCGGCATCCAGGCCCGTCCAGCAAAATGGGACGCCGATCATTTCTCCGCCGCCCGGTGTGGGCAGCTCCGGCAAAGGTGAGCGAAGCCATGCCAATGGGGCAGGAACACACAAAGCCTCTGTTCCCACTCAGCCCCCTATCGGCGGCAGACAGGCCCCGTCCGGTATGGCAGGAACAGGCATGGCCTTCAGCCCCGCACAGCCTCCTGCCAGGGGTGGAGTGCCGCCGACTGGCACAGCAGGAACGCGCAGAACCTCCGCTCCCACACAGCCTCCTGTCAGTGGTGGAGCGTCGCCGTCCGGCACAGCAGGAACGCGCAAGACCTCCGCGCCCGTGCAGCCTCCCGTCAGTGGCGGGGCGGCCTCGTCCGGCCCAGCAGGAACGCGCCAAACCTCCAGTCCCGCACAGCCTCCTGTCAGCGGCGGAGCGTCATCGTCCGGCACAGCAGGAACGCACAGGGTCTCCAGTCCCGCACAGCCTCCTGTCAGTGGCAGAGCGTCGCCGTCCGACACGGCAGGAACGCGCAGGGTCTCCAGCCCCACACAGCCTCCTGCCAGTGGCGGAACCTCATCGTCCGGCACAGCAGGAACGTACAAAACCTCCGTTCCCATACAGCCTCCTGTCAGTGGCGGAGCGTTGCCGTCCGGCACAGCAGGAACACACAAAACCTCCGTTTCCACACAGCCTCCCGCCAGCGGCAGAGCGGCATCGTCCGGCACAGCAGGAACACGCAAAAGCGCCGTTCCTACCCAGCCCCCCATCGGTGGCAGAGGGGTCCCGCCCGGTATGGCAGGAAAATCCGAGCCAAAGCCCGGCCCAGGCAAGGGGACAAAGCGCGTCAAATCCAATCCCGACCAGGCGGCCATGAACGGCGGCACTGGTCAGAAAAAGAGCACCAGGCGAAAGAAAGGAGGGTCCAGTCTTGGATAATCAGTCAAATGGTACGGAAAACACGGTCAGGGCCGCCGCCGGAGTGGCCAATATTGCACGGGGCGCGGCCTATGGCGGGCTGTACGGCGCCGCCGCCGAAGCGGTAAAGTCATTTTTCCCAGAGATCGTCAAGGGGGGTGTGATCCTCCTGTTCGTCATCATTCTGGGACCCCTGCTGATATTCACCGCCCTGCCCAACATCCTGTTTGGGTTCGATAGCGCCACCACCCCCGATATCATAGACTTCACTTTTACTATATGCACACGCTGATCGAGGTGGTGGCGGATGATCCCGACACCCTGGAGCAGCGCCTCACCTCCGTGGAGACCCTGTGCGTGGCGTCGGATATGCTGGCCAAGCGGTGCGAGTTCAAGCATGAACAGGCGTTTTTGTCCTTCCTGCCCCTGCTGATCTCGGACCCGGATATCGAGCGCAAAAGCCGCCGCAACGCCCTCACCCAGGGGGTGGCCGGGGCCTTCCCCTTCGCCTCCTACGAGCTGAGCGACGCGGGGGGTATCTTCCTGGGGCTGAACCTCTACAACCGCTCCCCGGTGTTCATGGACCTTTTCGATGACTACAAATACACCAACGGCAACTTTGCCGCTTTTGGCTCCAGTGGCGTAGGCAAATCCACGCTGCTTCAGTGCGCCGCCAAACGTCTGCGGGAACAGGACCGAAAGATCATCTGCGTTGTGCCGGAGAAGGGCCACGAGTACCGCCCCCTCTGCGAAGCCATGGGCGGTCAGTTCATCAAGCTGGGGCCCTCCTCCCCGGACTGCATCGGGCTCATGGAGATTCGCCGGTTCAGTGTCGGGGTCTGCGGCGGGCAGACCCGCCGGGATTCCCTGCTGGCTGAGAAGGTATCCTGGCTGTCGGTGTGGTACTCCCTGCAAAAGCGGGGACTCACCGAGGAGGACCGGAGCTACATCGACTCCTCCCTCATCGAGTGCTACGGACGGTTCGGGATCACTTTCGACAACACAAGCCTGTTTGAGGAGGATGGCAAAACGCTGAAAGAGATGCCCGTGGTGAAGGACTGGTACGACCTGCTGATGGAGCGCCCGGAGACCCGCCGCCTGGCCGTGGTGCTCACCCGCTATGTGACTGGCTCCGCCGCCTCCATGGGCGGACGGACCAACGTGGACACGGACAACCCCTACACCGTCATCGACCTCACCGGCCTGCCCGACGACCTTCAGCTGGCCGCCGTCTATGCCGCCACCGGCTTTGCCACGGATGTGATCGTCCAGAACGGCGACGTGGGCACGGCGCTGCTGTCTGATGAGCTGTGGAAGCTGCTGGGCGCCAACTCCAACCCTCTGGCTGCGGACTACACCATGCAGATGGTAAAACTGATCCGCTCTCAGGGCGGCATCGCCGGGGTCACCTCCCAGGGCATGGCGGACATGATGGCCCTGGACGGGGGCAAGTACGGCAAGGGCATCCTGGACAGCTGCCGCGTGAAATTCATTATGCAGATGGAGGAACAGGAGGCCCGGCTGGTCCAAGAGAAGCTGGCGCTTACGGAAGAAGAAACCAGGATGATAACCCGGTTTCGCCGGGGCGAGGGATTGCTGTGCATCGGCCATAACCATGTGCCCATTGCCATCCACGTTTCACCCAAGGAGTATGAGGCCATTACCACCTCGCCCACCGACCTGCGGGCACGCATGAAACAGGAGGGGTGACAGGAAAAGCGGGCGGGGATGTCCCCGCCCGCCGCATATTCAAAAGTCAGTTGGGAAACACCTGAGAAAGATCGATCAGACAATTCTCAAGGATATTCACCTTCAGTTTATCCCCGACTGTTCCGAAATCCTTTGCCGCGTAGCGGCCATCATCCAGGAGAAAAACTTGTACAGATTTACTGTCAGTGTCCACGATCCAGTATTCCCGGACACCGGCCCTCTGGTAGAGGTTAAATTTCGTGAGCTTATCATGGCGCTGGGTAGATGGGGAAAGGATCTCCATTACTAGGTCGGGCGCACCTTTGCAGCCGGTATTGTCCAGCTTAGACGGATCGCAAACCACAGTGACGTCCGGCTCCACCAGTGTGTCCACATCCTCCGGGCGGTCTTCTTCCTGCTCAAACAGCCGAACAGTGAAGGGAGAGGGATAGACCTCGCATTTCTTCCCATTCAAATAAGCGTAGAGCTGTCCCACCAAGGAAGCAACAGCTCTCTGATGTGCCCTGGTCGGTGAAGCCTGCATGATTGGATAGCCGTCGATCAATTCAATGCGCTCCTGTTCATCCCAGGTCAGCGCGTCGGCCAGGGTATAGCGTTTTTCCATCGGCAACGGCATATGACCACTCTCCTATCCGCCGTTCGCGGCAAACCAAATTGTTAGCGTACTTTTATTGTAAGCGATTTTTCAAAAGAAAACAAGGGAAGGAGCAAATTTTATGCAGACGATCAAAGAAATGATCCAACAGATCCAGGCTATCACCTTCGACGCCTACAAGGCCAGCGGCCAGGCCGCCACCCTGCTGAACGAGCAGGGATTCTCCCCGGAGGTCTTGGCAAATTCGCTGGAGCAGACTGCCTCCCAAATGGAGCATGGCGCCGTGGAACTGCGTGCCCTGTGCGAGTCCTGCTTGCCCGAGCTGCTCACCATCGGACGTAAACCTGTCCTGCCCCCCTTGGATGTGGCCGGGAGCATCAGCGTGAACGAGTTCGGATGGCTGCTGATGGAGCTGAACACTCTGCTTCCCCACTGCCGCTTTTCCACCCCTGTCTGGCTGACGGACACCATCACCCGGCTGCTGGACCAGCACGAGCGCCGCCAGGGCAAGCTTCCCATGCTGGACCGGGCCCTGCTGGTCATCGAGGAGTTCTGCGACGTGGATTCTCGAAATGTATTCGACCAGGACAACAAGGGGTTCAAGGCTGTGTCCAACGCCATCAAGGGCAGGCTGGTGGAGGACGACGACCAGTTTACCCTCAGCGTATGCCTGCTTTCCCAGCGGTTCTCCGGGGCAAAGTCCTGCCACATCTATGTGCTCCCCCTCAGCGAGGCCGGGGACTTTTTCTCCATGCGCACCGACTGCTACTCCTTTTCCCAGTGACCTTCGGTTATGTTGGAGGTACAAATCGCACCCTCACCTTCGGTTACAAACGCCCCTCAAAACCCCCGGCCATCGGTTACACCGGCGGCACAAATCTATACCCGACCATCGGTTACATTGGCCCCCTGGATGTAACCGATGGTCATTACCGTTTTTCCCTTTTATTTCAACGGGTTTCGCAGGGCGGAGACCCGGTTACATCCGCAAAATGTAGACGTCCTATGTCACCTTCGGTTACATTCCAGCCTCAAATCAAAGGAGGTGTCCCCCATGCTGTACGACCGCAGGGATCTTGGCCTGCTGCGCCTGGCAGGGGCCTATCAATGGCTGCCCCTGGCCTCTTTGCGCTCCCTGTCCCCGCTGAAGCGCCTTTGCCGGGAGGCCGAGCTGCTGTCTATGATGGGTCTGCTGACCTTTTCCCGGAGCAGTGAATACCTGATATCTGCCTGTCCAAATCGCATATCTTTTTCACACCAAACACCCCGCTTGTTCTCTTTACGGGTATTGTAACATTTTTCTTGGAATTATCAAGGGTCTTTGCCCTTTTTTGCAGCTGTGACCCTCCCAACTCACGCAACCTGCGACCGATCCCCCTGCCGCTTGAGCCCGGTCTGTTGGCAGAAATCCTTTTCCCGGGCCCGCCATGCGGAGAGCTTGGCCGCCGCCTCCCCGGCGTCCAGCCCCGCCCCGCCCATGGCGGCGTACTCCCGCTTCCAGCGCCGGATCTGCCGCTCGATATACCGCTGCTGTCGGCCCGCCTCGTACAGGGTCAGGTCTTTCCCGTTGTAGGTCACGGTCTGGCTTTCGTACCGCTCCAGCAGAGCGGGAGAGTAGGCCCGGGGCGCACCCTCGACGTAGGGTCCAAAGCTGTGGCTGCAATTCCAGCCGCACAGCCCCGGCCCGGTGCCGTAGCCGGTGGACGATACAAAATCAGGGTATTTGCCGCTGCGCCCGCTCCGGCTGAAAATCTGCCCCTGCCATCCCGCGTGACTGGGCCGGGCTCCCCGGTAGGCGGTGGTCTCCACCAAATCGGTCCCAAGCTCGTCCATCAGCGCGATCTGGGCCTTTGCCGCCGTCTGATTGCACCCGGTCACCACGGCCCGGCGGACCGCCACCTCCAACGCGTCGGTGTGGCCGCTGGGGTAGGTGACGGACGCCACCCCCTGGCGGGCCAGATCCTTGATGGTATTTCGGATGGCGGCGTTGTAGTCGAAGCCCCCGGAGGCGATCTGGAGCCAGGCACGGTCCAGGGCGTTTTCAAATTGCTTTGTAGCGGTGTGGGCGGTGGTCCGGGTCAGGTTCTCAAACACCCCGCCTGTCTGGGCCAGCCCGGATTTGATGGCCGCCTCGTGGGCCTCGTGGCGCAGCTCCATATTGTGCTCCACGATTTTGTTTTCCGCGCCCTCCATGGACGGGACGGCGTAAAACTCCGTGTCGTTGTCGTCGAACACCGGCACGGCGGAGCCGTCCTCCTCCATAGCTATCCGGGCCATGGTGACGGGCACGGTGATCCGCTTGCGGCCCAGCCGAAATTCGTTCTGGTAGCTGTCGTACACCAGGTCCACGCCCTCCAGCTGGTCGATGGCGTTGGCAAATACAGAGATTCCCATGGGGCAGTTCAGGTCCACGTTGTTGACGATGTTGGGACGGATGAGCTGGAACAGCGGCACGGCGGAACCGGTGTTCACCTCCGGCTTCACCCCCTCCGGCAAATCCAGCTCGGTGAGCACATTTCCCTGCCGCCGGAACAGGTGGTTCTCCAGCAGGTAAAAGCCGTGCTCATCCCGCCGGTGGATGGTAAGGGTGAGCTGCTTTTCCTTTCCCGCCGCCCGCTCGCTGGCAAAGGCGCAGTCCAGCACCTCCCCGTTGTCCCAGACCAGTGGATAGATGAGCCCCGCCCGCACATAGTCGATGCGGACCCTGTCCCTATCCAGGTACTCCACAAAGGCCCCCGCCCCCAGGGCAAAGGCCAGCTCCAGCAGCTGGTTGGCCCGGACCCGGAAGTTGTTGTCCTCCAGCACCTGGTGGACCCGCTCGTTCACCGTGGCCTCGCTGACCACGATGTCCACCTTCTCGTTCAGCGCCAGGTTTGCCCAGTCCTCCGGGATTGTCTTGGCCATGCCCAGGGTTTTGCGGGTCCGGGTCACCTTGCGCCTGCCGTTGTACTGCCGGTAACAGTGAAAAGCGGGCACCTTGCCCTGATACCAGCTCTGCCACAGATGGATCAGGCTGTACCAGCTGTCGTCCACACAGCCAAAGCCCCTGCTTTTCAGGTATTGCGTGACGGCCCTCACGTGCCCACCCCTTTCAAGCCGAGATACAAAATGTCATTCTGGACGGGCTCGGTGGAATACTCCATGCTGTCCAGGCTGCGCTATGCTCCAGTGGGTGCATGGGCTCCCGCCCAACAATAACTTCATCATTTTCATAGGTCCCTCCATCGTCATGGAGGCGGCGCGCCTTTATCCATGGGCCTCCTATGGTTTTATCCGATCATGTCAAAAAGTGAAGGCGTCTCTTCTTTTTCCTCGAACTCCTTCAGATATCCCACCGCGTCCCGGAAATAATCGTTGTTCAGTTCAATGGTGTACCCCCGGCGGCCCGCTTTCATGGCCTCTAACGCTACCGTTCCCAGGCCGCCGAACGGGTCCAGTACCAGATCCCCCGGATTGCTGTAGCGGTTGATCAACCGCTCTACAATGTCCAGCTGGAGCGGGCACACGTGCAGCGCCTGCCTTCGCTGGCTCTGGGACGTGTTCAGCGTCCGCATGCGGTTGATATCGTCCCACACCTGGTCCATCCAGCTCCCCGGCGCCACCACCATGAAGGTGGCGGGCAGATGGCCATCCGCGTCCAGTTTCTTGGCTAAGGCCACATGCTCTTCGTAGCTGTACACGGTTCCCCGGCTGTACCTGCGGTAAGCTGCCTGGAGACGATCCACCGGGATCTGCTCCAACTCCGCTTTGGACACCAGCCGGTCTCCGCTGGATCTCCAATATCCGTGGGCATCCAGCTGCCATTGAGCCCTGGTGTATTCTTCTTTGATCTTGCGCACCGGCTCATCCGCATAGGCCTTAGAGCGGTCTGTGGGCAGTTTTCGGAACAACAGAATGTACTCCGGACAGCCAACGCCCATTTTGCTCCCGTCCTTGCACTGCTCTGTCCAGCCCAGGCGATAGGTTTGATTGTTCTCCCGCACCACATCCGTCACCACAGTTATCATCCCGAAATAGGCGAATCCGTGGCGCATGTAGTGCTGGATGCACAGGGCGTGAAACGGTTCCATGGTGGGCATGCCCATGCCGGTGGCATTGCCGAACAGCACCCTGTCCTTCACGTGGCAGGCAAACACCCGCCCCGGCTTCAGCACCCGCAGCAAATTAGGCGTCAGGTAATCCATCTGCTCAAAGAACCGCTCCGTGTCCTCGTTGTGGCCAAAGTCATTGTAGCTGGGGGTGTACTCATAGTGGTTGCTGAACGGGATGGAAGTGACGATCAGATCTACGCTGTTCTCCCCCATCGCCGCCGTCTCCTCCACGCAGTCGTTATTGACGGCGGCAAAATTCTCGCCTTTGACCTCCACGCGTTCCACTCCAATGCTTCGAGCCATCTGAGCGGCGGCCTGCGCCCCGCCCAACCCGTATTTTTTGACGATCTCCCGCATCTTTTCCTGCAGGTGGCTGTGCTGCTCCCACTTCTCCATCAGCGCCCGGTAGATCACGTCCTCGGCTTCCGTGCAGATGATGTCGATGATCACCCGCTCGGTTTGCAGGAAGCGATAGATGCGGTGGATCGCTTGAATGAAATCATTGAACTCATAGTCGATGCCCACGAATATCGCCCGGTGGCAGTGCCGCTGAAAGTTGCAGCCAGACCCCGACAGACTCTTTTTCGTGGCAAACAGCCGGGTGCGTCCTTCGGAAAAGTCGATCACCCGGCGCTCCCGCTCGTCGTAATCCATGGCGCCGTAGATGTCCACCGCCTCCGGCAGCGCCGCGCGGATAGCGTGGCGCTCCGCCTCCAGGTCATGCCAGAGAAGAAAATGGGCCTGTGGGTCCGCGTCCACAATCTCTTTTGCCTTTGCCACCCGAATGACGATGCTGTCCCGCTTCTCCCGGCTGGCCTCCGACAGCGATATGGCCGCGTCATTGATGATCTTGTACTGCCCGTCCCGGTCCTTGTTGTCGTTGTAGTGGTCGCTTACCACATGGCGGCGCACCTCCAGAGGCGGCAGGTCATAGCCCTCATCGTCATACCCAAGGTCGGACGGCTTTGTAATTACCAGCGCCCAGGTGGACAGCCACAGCCAGAACTCATCCTCCTTGTGCGGATACAGCGTCAGGTTGTTAGCTTTTGTGCTGTCCCGCTGGAAGAACCGGGTCAGGGCCTGGCCAGTATCCATCACCTCCAGATACCCGGCGTAATGGATCAGCTCTTTGTACTTGTTGGGGGACGGCGTGGCCGTGCACACCAGCTTGTATTTCACACCTTGGAACTTGTCCAAAAACGTCTGATAGGTCTTGCTTCCAAAACTGCGCAGCACCGACGCCTCGTCCAGCCCCGCAGCGCAGAACGCAGCGGGGTCCATGTCCCCGTCCCGCACCCGCTCGTAATTGGTCATGAGGATGGGCGCGTCCTGGTGCTCCGCCGCCTCCGCCATGGTGCGCACATAGGGCGGGGCCTCCATGCCCAGCAGCTCCACCGCGTCCCGGCTGAATTCCTGGCGCACGCCCAGGGGGAGCACAATCAGGGCCTGTCCGCCTTCGTGGGCGGCGGTAAGGCGGCACCACTCCAATTCCTGCACCGTCTTGCCCAGGCCAAAGGATTCAAACAGCGCCCGCCGGCCGCCCCGGCACGCCCAGATCACCGCGTCCCGCTGGTGAGGCTTTAACGCCGGATTCACCTGTGCGGGATCGACCTCAAATCCAGTTTCCGGCGCGACCCGGATCTTTCCGCGCAGGAATTCAAGATATTCCTCCATCGCTATGCGTTCCCCTTCCCCTTGCAGTCTCGCCTTTTGACCGTCGGCTTCTTCCCACGCAGCGGGCACCCACGGAGGCCGGAGCGGCACTCCAGCAGTACGCAATTCAGGCACGCCGCCACATTCTCCGGCGAGTCCATTGCAGAAATCAGCTCAACCTTTACCGGCTCCGGGTCCCCGTGCCCCGGCTTTATAGCCGGGCGGGCCAGCCACTTGGGGTCTATGCCAGCTGCCTCGGCAAATCCAATCATGACAGCCGCCCCTATTCGCCTGCGTCGGTAAGCTGGTACACCTTCACGCCATCCAGCAGAAAGTACTGCTCCCAAAAGCCGTTCGTCTCCACGGACGTGTACGCGATCCCCAGCGCCCGGGCGGCGCCAGCAACGCCGCAGCCGTGGGTACCGCTTACGTATATCTCCATAATGTGACCGCTCCGCCGGCCCACGGGCGCATTGACTCTTTGAGCTATGATCCACAGGTCCTCCGGCAGCTTGTCCAGTATGTCAATCATGGCCTCATTGCACGCGGCCATCTCTACTGTCGTCATTTCTATTTGGCTCCTTTCCTTCGGCCCGAGCAAGCGACTCAGTGCCAGCATATATTCCAGCAAAATACGGCTTGTCCCCCAGCGGGGGATTACTCCCCGGCTTTTTCCCGTTCCATTCGCAGCTTCGCACCCTGCTCAGCAAAATACACGATTAGACGCTTCGTGAGCTCGGGGAGCTGGTCCGCAGATTTTATGTAGGTGCTCAAATCGTCGCACTCAGAGCCGTCGGCCATGATGTTGCGAACAATAGCACCATCGGGCAGCACTTTTGCCATTTCGATCACCTCGAAATACAAGTATGTTTTTCACAGATTGTCCTATGCGAAAGGCGGTTTTCTCTTGCATATTGTCCCACATCATGCTATAATCATGACATAGGAATGATTGGCTGGTCATTCTCTTGCCCTGTCAGGTGCGGTCACACCTGGCGGGGCACTTTCTTTTACGCCCGCTCGGCTAGGCGCTGTCCCGGTCTTGCCACCCCCTTGTTGATGTGGTAGAATTTTGGCAAAGGAAGGGGGTGAAATAATGCATGAAAATATTAAAAATAGGCTTCTCACCCTTGCTGTTGCAATGGACAATCCATCACTATCCGACAGCATTCCTTTACTAAGCAGCACCCTTCAATCTTTAGCTTCTTCGTGTTCGGCGCATTTTGGTCTTTCTTCCGCAGTAGATGCAATATCTCAGCTTCAGCAACAAATCACGCGCTTGACAAATATCAACTATTCCTCGACAGAAACGGCACTCAGAACTCTTGCGCAAACACCGGATTATTTACTCAATACCGTTTCATTGTCCAGCAGCACGGCATGTCAAAACCTGTGCGACTCTTTGTCAATAGCGCTGGAGCGGGCCGGACCACATCTGCCACAAGATGAAAAAGAGCGGTGCGAGACTATTATCAAATCACAAGTCGCAGAAAAACCTTGCCTGCATTTAACATTGAGCGATGCCTTATCTATCCTCAGCATATTGTTGTCGATCCTCTTTTTTGTGTTTGAATCCATGCCGGACGATCAGGCCGAGAGGATCATTCAGCAGCAGAGCAAGATTATCGCTAACCAGGAGGCTGAGATCGCCCAACTCCACAAGGAGGATCAGGCGCTATTGGATGCTCTGGATTCCTTGTCTGGCAGCATCAACCTGTTGACCAATGAAATTGAGCTGCTCCGTGATGAGCTTGAAGATTTCGACGCTTTCCCTGACGTCCAAAACCAAACGGATGCCGGAGATCCCCAGCAGGATAGTAGCAACACACAAAAATAAAACAATGCGTTCTAATCGCTTGACCCTCCGCTGGAACTCCACTTCTGCGGAGGGTCCTTTTTGTCGTCTCTTTAGCACCTGGTTCACCTTCCTCTCCCGTGCTGTTCCACCCCGCCCGCTCGGCTAGGCGCTGTCCCGGTCTTGTCACCCCCCCCTTGCCGATGTGGTAGAATTTTGACAGGAAAGGAGGTGATTAACTTGTCACACGCAGGTTTCAGATATATTTATCAACTCAAAAGCAGTGACTTACGAGAACTGATTGAAGTTGGGCGGGCATATGGGCAATATGGATGGGCAGAAGTAGGGTATCTGCCGGATGATGGGCCAGCCACGCACGTTATTTTTGAATGGCAGCACGACGGAATTCCTATCCATCCCTGCGTGGATTATCCAGCAGTCCGGCAATAAACACCCCTGGGAACATACCTTTTGTAAGCTCATCCGCCCCCATGATGGCAGTCATGTGCGGGTTGGCGGCCACGATTTCCTTGAAGTCATGCTCGTCGCTGAATACAATGATTTGATTGAACCCACGCGGGCAAAACCCATACGACTGCCCCGACCCACTGGAGCGTTCTGCGACTATATGCCTCACCCCCTTTTCACGCTGATTCTTGGCCCGCTCGGCTCGGCGCTGTCCTGCGCCTTGCCACCATGCCTACCTTGTGATATGATGCTGGCAGGAAGGAGGTGAGCGCTATGATCGTCTCTCCATTGCGTGCAAACAGCGGAGAA
>ERZ779626.844-NODE-844-length-15932-cov-4.834541_pt1 | contig 15932 bp, 10 predicted proteins | sample MGYA00514209_ERZ779626 | MGnify/ENA primary metagenome ERZ779626 (study PRJEB29562, sample SAMEA4376713) | mouse gut metagenome | isolation source: Cecum | study: EMG produced TPA metagenomics assembly of the A DSS colitis mouse model was used to assess the...
TCGCCTATCGCTCACTAAAGACGGCTCATCCTGAGCCTGAAAGGCGAAGTATCTATAATAGTAATCTATAATCTTAATAGTTCCTTCGCTCGCATATACTCACTCAGGAAGACATATTTTAGTATTTCAAAAATGTATGCAGCATAAAAATTTTACTTCATTAAAAATATACAAAGTTAAGTAAAGCACTCATACACTTCAACTTATGTCTTACTGAGCTTGATTTATAAGCGAAGTATCTAAAAATAAGATACTTTTAATATATTATGCACTGCTGAAATATATAATTATAGATTTTTCGCCTGTAAAAATCAGGCTCAAAATGACTGATACTCAAAAATACTAAAAAGTAAAAATTCCTTTTTCTATATGGAAAATGCAGCATTCTGTTTTTTTATTATAAAGCTTTTTTAGTATTTCTTTATATGTGAAAAGCTGTTTTTTATATTCATCTAATATTTTGTCATTTAATGCACCAGTTTTATAATCCATAATAACAAGTTTATCTTCCATTTCACTATAAATATCTACAGAATAAAGGTTGTTATCTTTACCAATGCGGCGTTCTTTAAACACTCTTCCATTAAAAAGCTGCTGCCACTGGGTATTGTTATAAACTGTAAGAATATATTTTTTTATATCAGCAAATGTTTTATCATCCAGTGCAGAGCCATATTTAGCATACATACATTTTTCTGCTATTGAGATGGTTTCTTCCCTGCCATATTCAAGCATAAAAAGACCCGCATGCAGGCACTCACCAGCAAGAGCAGATAAATAATTAAAAGTAATATCTTCTTTTCTGCTGTAAAATGCTTTTGTATCAATAAATTCTTTTTGTTTGTTTATATTTATTTCAATATTTATGCTTTTTACTTGTTCTTTTTCTTTGTTTATTTCTGCTTTAAGTATACCCTGCTGCACTTTTTCAGGAAAACAAAGCCCTGCAATATGTGATATTTTTAATGGCATATCTTTTGGCATTTCAGCATTTATAAAAAGTGCTTTTTCCGCCCTTGTCATTGCAACATACAGCATATTAACACTGTCCTGCAGTGTAAGCATATTTTCATTTTTCATATATTCTTCTGCTTTTGTTCCAGAAATATATGGATATTGTTTTTTAGAATATACACAGCACAGTTTAGAATCTCCAAAAACATTATTATCAGCAATAAATAGTGGTGAATTTTTTGCATTAACTGTTATATCTCTTGATAAGTTAGGAAGAATAACAACATTAAACTGCAGTCCTTTTGATTTATGGATAGTCATAACTGTAACTGCATTTTTTTGTGCAGCAGAAAGAGCCTGCTCGCTTGATGCTGATTTAAAAACTGTTTCTTTAAAATCAGCAATATTTGTTTCATTGGCTGCTGTTTTTGATATAATATCAAAACATACATAGTAATCAGGACTTGAACTAAACCTGCTTTGTAAATCAAGTTTATTTGAAAGATAGAGCAGTTTATCAAATATGGAAAGCCCTTCTATATTATTAAGCATATTTTTTATTTTATTTTTTTCATTTATGAATAAGCCTTTATCCTGCATAATATTATTATGTGCTGCTTTTGGGCTTGTGTATAAAAATCTAAAAAAGGCATAATCATCATCTGTTTCTATAAATTCAGCTAATGCCATAATAATATTAAAAACAGGGGAGCTTGTTAAGTTTGCAGATGTTTCTGCCTGCACAGGTATATTATTATTTTCAAGATAATCAATAATATCTTTCCCATGGTTATTAGAAACTGTAAGTATTGCAATATCCTTATACTGAAATCCGTTTTCTATACATATATTTATTTTATCAAGACAGTATGTTAAATAATAAGCATCTTCTTCTTTATCCTGCTTATCCATTTTATGTGTTATTTCCACATAACCATCACCATTTTCTTTATATGCTTTTTGGTCAATATTAAAAATTGCAAAATTTTCACCATACTGTTTATATATTTCATTTGATATTTTATTTACTATATCTATAATATTTTTGCCGCTTCTATAGTTTGTATCAAGTGTTTTAGATGAAAGTTTATCTTTATATTCTTGTAAAAGCAGTCTGAAAAGGGAAGAACTGCCGCCACGAAAACGATAAATATTTTGTTTTGGGTCTCCAACATAGAAAAAACTGCCAACTTTATCATGCTGTCCTAATCCTGCCATTGCTTCTTCTGCTAGTGGTTTTAATGTAAGCCATTGGGATATAGATGTATCTTGAAACTCATCTATTAATAAATGGTTTATTCTGCCATCAAGCCTGAAATAAAGGTAATCTTTATCTATTTTAGAGTTATCTGCTGCAAGCATATAATATACTGCATTGCTTATATCGCTGTATGTAAGCATATTCTTCTCTTTCTTTAAAATATCCATTTTATTATTAAGAAGCTTACCAAGGTTTAAAGAAAGGCTTGTAATAATATCTCCATATAAAAGCCAGTATTCCTGCAGTTTATTAAATATATTTTCATGCAGATTATACTGTTTTTGGCTGAACTCATATTTTTTGAAATTAGGTGCTTCATCTAATGTATTTTTAAAAAAAGGTATATCTGATATATCTTGAATTTTTTTGTAATCAAGTTTTTCAACAGCATTTGCCTGCCTGACACTAAGATTATCATTTTCAAATGTTTTTTTAAATTTTTGGCATAATTCTGGTATTTTCTGCTGCATTGTTACTGCTTTTGAAAGCATTTCTATTATATTATCAAGACTAGGTGCATTTTTTACTGCACTTTCAAGTTTAAGTATATTATCTGCCACATATTCTGCATATTTTTGCAGTGTGGAAATAAGAGAAACTGTCTGCACACCTAAAACAGGATAAATATTATCAAGTATTTGTTTCCATTTATTATCTGCAAGCATTTCTGAAACAAGCTGATAAAAAGCAGTTCTTTTAATTTGGGCTGTTTCTTCGTCGCAATGCACACCAAAATCTGGGCGGAAACCTGCTTCAAAAGGGAATATTCTTAAAATAGTATTATTAAAAGCATCTATCGTTTTTATATTTAATTCAGAAAAATGACTGAATAGATTATCTCTGGCAGTTACTGCTTTTTCTTTTATAAAGTTATCATCAAAAGGTCTTTGAAGTTTCTCTGCATATTTTTTCATAAGTGGAGCTATAAATTCATATTCACTTGTATCTGATGTTCCTTCTGCAAAGCCGTTAATAAATTTTATAATACGCTCTTTCATTTCAGCTGTTGCTTTTCTAGTAAAAGTAAGGCATAAAATATCTTTTGGGGCAGCACCAGTTAAAAGCATACCAGCAACACGCATTGCAAGCTGAAAAGTTTTGCCTGTGCCTGCTGATGCTTCTAATGCAAGATTATTATATTTATTTAGAGAAGAAGCCATTTTCCCTCCCACACACAGTATTATAAGGGCAGTAATCACAGTGTTTATATTCTTTTGTCTGCTCAAAAGGTTTAGAAATATTAATTATATCACTTAATATGCCAGCTAAATAGTCTTTAAAGTCACTATAAAAACTTATGTCAAAGCCCTGCTTGTATTCAAACTTTTCTTTTATACTTAAATAAAATAAATCAGAAGGCAGTTTTTTCATCTCTTTATCAAGCAAAAGAGCATATAATGGCAGTTGAATATCATCTATTTTTTCAAAATTGTTATTTAAAACAGGCTTTATTTTATCATCATCTTTATATTTATAGTCTGTAACTATAATATCATTCTTATAGTTTTCTATTTTATCAATTATACCTTTAATATTAAATTGATTAAATTTAACCTGCACTTTATACTCTCTTTTGCTTTCTTCATATCCGTTTTTTATATGGTTTTGCTCAGCAGCTATGATTTTTGGTATGTTATTATATATAATTGATGCAATAAACTGTTCCACATTATTATATAAATAAGCATCATAATCTTTCATCTGTTTAATAAATTCGCTTTGGAACTTATCTAAATAAGTGTTGTCTGTAACAGATATTTTCCTGTCAAAAAGATTTTTAAAAACATTGTGTATGACTATTCCAAATACTTTATTATCAAGGCTTGCAACAGGCTCAGTTTTTTCATTAATATTAAGCACATACTGCAGATAAAATCTTAGAGAGCAGGAAGTATATATATTTAAATTTGATGCAGAATAAGAAAAATCTTTTAAAAAGCTTATTATTTTATCAGTTTTTTCTATACTTATTTCTGTATCTTTTGGATAATAATATTTATCTTCCTGTATTAAAGATATAGTGCTTGGAGCATATTTTAGTGCTGTTAAGTGGTTTTTTATGACAATCTCTTCTATGAAACTGCTTCTTCTTGCACCAGAATTATTTTCAGCATACGACATAACTATTACTTTTGCATTACTCATAAGTTGATAAAGGTAGTTTTTCATTAAATTTTCTCTGTCAATAAATGTAGGCAGCTTTAACTGGTTTCTTATTTCTGTATTAATAAACAAATCCTTTACATTTTTTGGCGGAAAAAGTTCTTCTGTCATATATGGTATAAAAAGCACATCATAATCAACATTTCTGCTTTCAAGTATACCCGTTACTGCTATTTCTTTTTTAGGCAGGTCTATAGACTGGCTGTTTATTTCATTCATTATAATATATGCAGTTTCTTCAAATAAAAGCAAATCATTTATGTTTTTATATATTACTGCAAGTCTATCAAGTAAAAGCAGAGTTTCTGTAATTATATCCTTTTCAAGCAGAAATAAAGGTATAATATTATTAAGCAGTTTTTTATATGTATTAATACATTCTAATACAGTAATATTGTTTGATGTATTTAAAAAAGAAGCTAAATATTCATTTATTACTTTTTCATTTAAAAAATCATCTTTTTGCATATAAAGTTTATTATTTTCAAGCATTTTATATAAATTTTTTATAAATTGCTGCATTTCGTTATCTTTTTGCAGCATATCATTAGAAAATATATGAATAAGGCTTGATACTTCTATAAGTCCGCTTTTAAAAGATGAATATAATTCTATCAAGCTGTTTATAAAACTTATAAAACTGCATGATGAAATATCTCTGCCTGCTGATACATCAAATATATTATAGTAATCAAGTTTTATAAAGTAAGTTTTACAGCTTGTATCTGGCATAATCACTGCCATTCTGTTAAAAGGAATGTTATGCTTAATATTAAACTCAAAAGATTTTTTTGTAATAAGCTCTATTTGGGAAATATCTGATGCACAAGAAAATATCTGCATATTATTATTTGAAAACAAAGGCATATTTTTATCATTTAATGTTTTTGTTTCAAAAAATGCTTCATATTCTTTATGCTGGCTCTGCTTTGGTCCTGCATAGTTAAATACTGCTGTAACATTTTTATTTTCACTTATTTTTTTCAGCACAGTAAGTTCATATTTTGTAAGAAATCCGCTTATTAAAAATATATAGTTATCATATTTATCTATAAAAATGTTATTTAAGTTTATATTTTTATATGTTTCATATTTATCTATCCAGCCGTCATTATGTATTATTTCTAAATATATGCTCCATAAGTGGTTTAATATATTTATCTGTTTTTCATAATCAGAATATTGAGAAGCATTTACAAGGCTTTCTACATCTACCATTTCCGCAAAAAGCTCTCTGAAAAAAGAAAATATATTTTTTGTATTTTGAGCAAAAGGGATAAAACTTGATAAAAACTCTTTATTATCGCTTTTAAATACTGCTGTTATTTCTTCATTTGTCAGCTTATTAACTGCTTTTTTTAAATAAAAGGGTCTAAGTTCAACTGGCATAATTTTTTTATCAGTATCTATTATTATTTCAAAAAAGTTTGATACTGCATAAGACTCTATATATTTAAAATCGCAGTTTGCCATATATCTAAGATTTCTTTCTGTTGGAAGAACAAGGCAGGTATTATAATCTTTTTTATCATATTCCAATGCAAGATTATATATAAAAGAATAGGGAGTAATATTTTCTGGAATACTTAAACATCTTATCATGGTTTATCCTTTAAAATATATATAAACTGCAGTAATATTTTGCAAATATATTCCTGCAGCTTAAATTATGCTTTATAATATATTATGATATATATATGCAGCAGTATGTGTTGTGTGTAGTTATTTCATACCCATAAGCTGTAAAAGTTTTTCTTCACTAGGGCTTCTTCCCATAAAGTTTATAAAAAGCTGCTGCATAGTATCTGAGCCGCCTTTTTCTAATATGTTTTCTTTAAAACTTCCGGCAATTTTTTCATCAAAAACACCTTTTTCGCTAAAAGCAATATAAGCATCAGCAGAAAGCATCTCTGCCCATTTATAACTGTAATACCCTGCAGAATATCCACCGCCAAAAATATGACCAAAGCCGTTTTCAAATATTACATAATCAGGTGGAGTAATCACAGCAGTTTCTTTTCTTGTTTCAAGTATAATATTATGCACCTGCTCATAAGTATAAGCATTGTCATATATAGATAAGTCAAATATACCAAATTCAAGCTGGCGGACTAAAAACATACCAGACTGGAAGTTTTTATTATCTATTAATTTTTTAATTAATTCATCAGGTATCATTTCACCAGTTTCATAATGGCGGGCAAATAATTTTAATACTTTTTCTTCATAGGCAAAGTTTTCTAAAAACTGAGATGGAAATTCTACTGCATCCCATTCTACTCCATTAATACCTGAAACATCACTTTCTTTGCATTTTGAGAAAAGGTGATGTATTGCATGGCCTGCTTCATGAAAAAGTGTGTGCACATCATCATGGCGTAAAAGGGAAGGCTGAGCTTCTTTTGACGGTGGAAAATTTGCCACAATAAAAGCATCTGGAAGGTGAATATTATTTTTATCATCAAGCCTGCCTGTATGCCAGTTATTCATCCATGCACCACCCCTTTTTTCAGGTCTTGCTTCTAAATCTATATAAAGCCTTGCAAATGGAGTATTATTATTATCAAGCAGATTAAAACATTTAGCTGTTTTGTGCCATAGTTTTATATCATGCACTTCCTGAAAATTAATATTAAAAAGTTTCTGCATAAAAAGGAAAAGCCCATGCACAACATTTTCTTTTTCAAAAAATGGTCTGAAAAGCTCACTATCAAAGCCAAGTGCTTCTTTTTTAAGCATATTTGAAAGATAAGCTGTATCATAGCTTTCAATTTTATCTATTCCTTTATTTTTTGCAAAGTCAGATAAGTCTTTCAACTCTTTTTCAGCCATTTTTTTGCCTTTTTTGCTTAAATTTCTTAAAAATGCAAGTGCCTCATCTGCACTTGGGCAGCTCATAGTTTCATTACGCATTTCTCTGTAATTTTTATAGCCTAGCATATTAGCTTTTTCATGTTTCAGTTTTAATATTTCTTCTATTACAGGGCTGTTATTTTCTGCCCTTGTCATATATGCTTTATATACTTCTTCCCTTAACTCTCTGTCTTTGCAGTATGTCATAAATGCTATATAAGATGGTGCCTGCAGTGTAAACCTGTATCCCTGCTGCACTTTTGCTGCCATTTTGTCACTTTCTGGCATATCTTTTATATGAGTATCATCTTTTAATATGATTTCAAAAGCATTAGTTGCATCAAGAAGATTTTTATTAAAACTGTCAGAAAGCTCTGAAAGTCTTGTATTTATTTCTATTAATCTTTTCTTTTTATTATCTTCTAGATAAACACCGCCTAATTTAAATGATTGCAGGCTGTCTTTAATTACTTTTTTCTGCTCACTTGTTAAATCATGCTGAGTGCTTATTTCTTTTACAGCTTCATATATTGCTTTATTCTGGCTTAATTCTGAAGAATAAATACTTAATGGCTCTAAACATATAGAAAAAGCTTCTCTTGTTTCTGGGCTGTCGCATACCGAGTTTAAGTGTGCAACAGGTGTAAAATAGTCATTAAGTCGGCATTCAAGCTCCATAAGTGGACGCATAAAGTTAAGATATGTTTTATTTTCTATTTTTAAAAGTCTTGCAATTTCTTCCTTGTTGCTTTTAATTATTTCAGTAACATTTTCATACGAATTTTTTATACAGTCTAATGGAAAATCTATAAACATATTTTTCTCCTAATAAATATTATTTATTTTTTTAAGTGTAGCATTATATATATTTTCTCTTTCTTCTATCATCTGCCTTAAATGAAAATAAGAATAAGGCAGAGAAAGCACTACTGCTGATGTTTGATTATCTTTAGAATCAGTATGCAGACTTGTTACAATAACTTTTGTAGTTAAATCCTTTGCAGCACGGATTAAAGTTACATCATTATCATTAATAGAGCTGATAATAACATTAACTCGTGCATTACTGCCTGATGGAATATATGGCTCTATTTTTTTAGAGAAAGCTTTTGAGCGGACAAGAAAAGTATCCATACCAGTAAAAAATTCTGTTTCACCAGAAAACTGTAAAATATTAAAAGGTGTTTTGTTTTCCAGAGTGAAAGAAATTTGTATAATATTATCATTACCAATATTAGTATTAATATCTTTTATAATAATGTCATTTGCATATTCTTTTGTATTTTTAAATGTTTTTTCTATATTGTTAAGCATTTTTGTAATATTTCTATCACGCTCCATATCTTCATCAAGCTTATTTTTTAATATTTTTTTATATTCTGCAATAATCTGTTCTGGAGTTTTGCCGTTTAGTCTTTTATACAAACTTTCTGCCAATACAGCCTCATCACCTGATAGAATATACCCTTGAGATAAGGCTTCTGGTAAATAAACAGATATTGGACCTTTAATATAAGAGCATACAGTTGAATTAATCTGGGCACATACTATATTTATTTTATTCTGTAAGTCATAAAAATCTTCTGCCTGAATAGGCACAGCCATAACATTTACTTTTTCTTTCTGGCAGCCTGTGATAAGAAATAATATTATAGATATGACTATTATAAACTGTTTCATAATATCCTCAAAATAAAATAATTAAAGTCATAATTTACCATAATAAAGGTATATAAATCAAGAATTATATATTTTTATCTGTGTTAATATATTATTATGCGTAGAATACTATGTGTTTGTTATGTATATCATCATAATATATCACAATAAATTATGATTATTTAATTTTAATCTCTTGACAATATGGCTTATACTTATTACATTATCTTTGGCACTCATTAGTTATGAGTGCTAATAATTTTAAAATTATTTTAATTTAGGAGATATATTTATGTCACAAACTATGGAGTTTAAAACAGAAGTATCTAAATTATTAGATATTGTTATCCATTCCCTTTACTCTAATAAGGATATTTTTTTAAGAGAGCTTATATCTAATGCAAGCGATGCAGTAGATAAAATCCGTTATGAAGGTTTGCTGGACCAAAGCAAATATGAAAACGATACTGACTGGAAAATCAAACTTACACCAAATAAAAGTGCTGGCACACTTACTGTATCAGATAACGGTATAGGTATGAATTACGATGAAGTAATTAATACACTTGGCACTATTGCAAACAGCGGCACAAAAGAATTTATGAAAATGTTAGAAGAAAAAAATGCCAAAGATGCAGTGGAGCTGATAGGTCAGTTTGGTGTTGGTTTCTATTCTGCATTTATGGTAGCAGATAAAGTTACTGTTATTACAAGAAAAGCAGGGCAGGAAAAAGGTGTTAAATGGGAAAGTCAGGCAGCTGGCACTTTTGAAATAGGCGAAGCTGTTAGAGCAAACCGCGGCACAGATATTATTCTTCATTTAAAAGAAGATGATAAAAAATATCTTGATGAGTGGACATTAAGAGATTTAGTCTCAAAATATTCTGACTATATAGAACATCCAGTAGTTATGGATATTGAAAGACCTAAAAAAGATGAAGAAGGCAAACCAAGTGAAGAAAAAGAGATAAAAGAAGAAGTTTTAAACTCCCGCAAAGCTATATGGTTAAGAAATAAATCAGAAATTACAGAAGAAGAATATAATGATTTTTATAAACATATAACTCATGATTATTCTGACCCTTTAAAAACAATTCATTTTAAAGTGGAAGGCACTCATGAATTTGCAGGGCTTTTATATATACCAAAAATGAAACCTTTTGATATTATATATAAAGAATATAAATCAGGACCTACGCTCTATGTAAAAAGAGTGCAGATTATGGAACACTGTGAAGAACTTTTCCCGCCTTATTTAAGGTTTGTAAAAGGTGTTGTTGAATCAAATGATTTACCGCTTAATATTTCAAGGGAAATTCTGCAGAACAATAAACTTATTGAAGTTATGCGTAAAAATATCACTAAAAGAGTGCTTGATGCTTTAAGTGATATGAAAAATAAAAAATATGATTTGTATGTTTCATTTTATAAAGAATTTGGCAGAATATTAAAAGAAGGTCTGCATTTTGAATATGATAAAAAAGAGAATATTGCTGATTTAGTTCTTGCAGAATCAACTGCCACAGAAGACGGAAAATATACAACTTTTGCAGAATATATCAGCCGTATGAAAGAAGGGCAGAACGATATTTATTATATATTATCAGCAAGCAGAGCAGAAGCTATGGCAAGTCCATATATGGAAGGCTTAACTAATAAAGGCTATGAAGTGCTTATATTAACTGATGATATAGATGATATTGTAATATCTGCTCTTAATGAATATAAAGGCAAACAGTTTAAATCAGTAGTAAAAGGCGATATGAACTTAACTGATGAAGAAAAAGCTGCAAAAGAAAAGAAAACTGAAGAATTAAGCTCTATTTTAGGCTTTATTAAAGAGCAGTTAAAAGATAAAGTTGCAGATGTCCGCCTTTCAAGCAGGCTTACAGACAGCCCAGTATGCCTTGTTCGCGGCGAAACAGATTTTGACCAACACATAGAGGAGATTATGACAGCTATGGGGCAGTCTTATATGGCAGCAAAACGCACTATGGATATAAATGCATAACACCCATTATTTATTAAATTAAATGAAGTGTTTAATGCAGATAAAGAAAACCCAGTATTAAAAGAGTATGTAGATTTGCTTTATGATGAAGCCTTAATATTAGAAGGTGCAAAACCAGTAGATGCAGGACTTTTTGCAAAAAGAGTAGCATCTTTAATGATAAAAGGTTTAGAATAATAATAAAAAGGGAAAAGGTTATTTGACTTTTCCCTTATTTTTTTAGTAAATTCATTTTTTGTCCCTAAATTGTCATACTGAGCCTAAAAGGCGAAGTATCTAAATTATATATGCTGCAGTATGGTTAAATCTAAATATTAAAAATTTATTTTGAAAGTAGTGCAGGATTTACCATCACTTTCTACTTCTATTTCCCAGCCATGAGCATCTGCTATATTTTTAACAATAGCAAGCCCAAGTCCTGCACCACCAGTGTTTCTATTACGAGATTTCTCTACTCTGTAAAATCTTTCAAAGATTTTTATTTTGTCTTCTTCTGATAAACCAATGCCAGTATCTTTTACTTCAAATACTGCATGGTCGTTTTCCATATAAGTGCTTACTGTAACACTGCCACTTTCTGTATATTTTAAAGCATTATTTACAATATTTATAATAAGCTGTATCAGTTTATCTTCCTGAGCTTTAACAATTATTCCTTTTTGCAGTTTTGTTATTAAATCAATATTTTTTCTTTGAAATGCTGCTTCAAAAGTAGAGCATACATTTTCAACAACAGATGCAAGTTTTACATCTTTAATATCTGGAATAAACTCATTCGATTCTATTGTTGTGATTTTTTCAAGCTCACCTACCAAGTTTGTAAGCCTGATAACTTCCTGTAAAAGCCCGTCAAGCCTTTCTTCTGTCGGCTCAAAAATACCATCAATTATTGCTTCTAGCTGGTTTTGAATAACATTTAATGGTGTTCTTAACTCATGAGAAATATTTGATGCAAGCTGTTTTCTTAAATCTTCCTGCTGAAGAAGTGATTTTCTCAGTCTGTCAAGCGATATAGAAAGTTTTATTATTTCAGTAGTAGATGATGATATTTTAATTTTAGTAGTTAAATCGCCTTTAATCATATTTTCTGCTTTTTTTTGAAGATATGTAATAGGGCTTGAAAACCGCGATGATAATATCATTATAAAAGGTAAAGATAAAAGTAATGCAATAATTAATGATATTAGTATATATGTAAGAACACTTTCTCTAAAAGTAATATCTTTTTGAGTAAAAATACTGTCAGTAAACTGGACAATATACACTTTACCTTTTATTTGATTTTTATAATTTACAGGATAAATATTACGCCAGTATCTATGCACTGATGAAGTATTATTTCTGGCAGCAATAGTATGCTCAGAAGTCCATATTAATTTACCTTCGTTATCATATAAGGTAAAATAACATCCTTCTTTCATTGCCAGATTGCCTATTTCATTGCCATTAAAACTATCCCATGATTTATGTTCAGCATAAAATGTTTCAAGACGGGATACGATTAAATCAAATATTTTGCTTTGTTCTGCCCATTTATAATCATAGAAACAGCTGTCAATACTGGTCCTAAGCATAAAGGACAGAATAAAGAGCGAAACAATAGTAACAAGCAGAAAAAGCAATAAAAACTGCTTTTTAATGCTTAATTTCATATTTTAGTTCCAGCAAATTTATAACCTACTCCATATTGAGTAACAATATATTTTGGGCTTTTAGGGTTATCTTCAATTTTTTGGCGAAGATTTTTAATGTGCGAATCAACTGCTCTGTCATATCCGTCATATTTAGCACCAATAGCACCTTCAATTAAATCTTCTCTTGAAAAATACCTGCCAGCATTCTGGGCAAGAAATTTAAGCAGTTTATACTCATTAGGCGTTAAGGTAATTTCTATATCATTTTTCTTAACAGTCCTTGAAGCAAAATCAATGGATAAACCGTCATTGTAAGGCACAGCACTATTTTCACTGAAAAGCCCTGCACGACGCAGCACTGCTTTTACTCTTGCTACCAGCTCCCTTGGAGAAACTGGCTTAATAAGATAATCATCAGCACCAGTATTTAAAACATTAACTTTTGAATCCTCAGAGCTTTTGGCAGTTAGGACGATAATAGGAACATCGCTTGTTTTTCTAACCATTTTGCAAATTTCTTCACCAGAAATATCTGGCAGCATTAAGTCAAGGATAATCAAATTAAATGTTTTTTCATTTAAAATATTCACCGCTGCTGAGCCTAAAATAGCAAAAGAAGCATTAAAGCCTTCTTTTTCTAAGTAGGACTTAATTGTTTCTGCAACTTTGATTTCGTCTTCGACGATTAATATATTAATTTTATCACTCATAATAAATATATTTACATTGAAAATTTCTTCTTGACAAGTATTATTTTTAATGTTATATATCATCATATAATGATATGATGAATTGATGTTATAAATACAGGAGTTTTTTATGAGAGATGAAAGCAAAATTATTGATGCAGAAGCAGTGCATACAGCAAGGCAGAGCCTGCCTTCTGAATATTCTTTTGCAGCACTGGAACTTTTTTATAAAGTATTTGCAGATACAACAAGGATAAAAATATTGTTTGCCTTAAAAGAAGTAGAGCTTTGTGTATATGATATATGTGCTGCATTATCATTAAAACAGTCTACTGTTTCACAGCAGCTTAGGTTTTTAAGGCAGACATGTATTGTAAAATCACGGCAGGAAGGTAAAAATGTATATTACAGCCTTGATGATAACCATATTACAAGTATTCTTTTAATGGGATTAGAGCATATAAATGAAAAGAGGTAATGAAATGAAAAAGTATACACTTGAAAATTTAGACTGTCCAATGTGTGCTGCAAAAATAGAAGAAGGTGTAAAAAATCTTGCCTGCGTAAAAGATGCAGCAGTAGTTTTTGCCACAAAAACATTAATGATAGATACTGATAATATATATCAGGTGCAGCAGGCTATTGATAAAATAGAAAAAGGTGTTGTTATACATGAAAAAAAGCAGGAAGAAAGTTTTAATGTAAAAAATGAGCTGATGCTTTTAGGTGTTCTGCTTGCTGCTTTTGGAGCAGGGTTTTATATGCTGCATACTTTTCAAACACCACCCATGTCTTATGTAAGTTATGCAGTATTAGTAATAGTTTATTTAGTTGCAGGTAAAGATGTAATTTTACTATCTATAAAAAATCTTCGTCATGGTAAAATATTTGACGAAAATTTTCTTATGACATTTGCAACACTTGCAGCATGGGCAATAGGCAGCCATGAAGAAGCTGTTGGAGTTATGCTTTTTTACAGAGCTGGTGAGTTTTTTCAAGATTTGGCAGTTCATAAAAGCCGCCGTTCTATTCATTCACTTTTAGAAATACGCCCAGATTATGCTGTTGTTCTGCGTGGTGGCAAAGAATGCAGAGTTAACCCTGAAACTATAAATATTGGCGAAACTATAATTGTAAAAGCTGGAGAAAAAATAGCACTTGACGGCAAAATTATTAAAGGAAAAACATCTCTTGATACAAGAGCATTAACAGGCGAATCTGTTCCAAGAAGTGCTAAAATTGGCGATAAAGTTTTATCTGGTATGATAAGTTTAACAGGTATTATTGAAGTGCAGGTGGAAAAAATATTTGCAGAAAGTTCAGCATCAAAAATTTTAGATATGGTGGAAAATGCTGCTGCAAATAAAGCAAAAACTGAAAATTTTATTACAAAATTTGCATCATATTATACACCAGTTGTGTTTTTTACAGCTTTTATAATAGCTGTTGTGCCGCCGCTTTTAGATATGGGCTCATTTAGTCAGTGGCTTTATCGTGCATTAGTTGCATTAGTTGTGTCATGCCCTTGTGCATTAATAATCAGTGTTCCGTTAGGTTATTTTGGCGGCATTGGTGGAGCATCTAAAAAAGGCATATTGATAAAAGGTGCAAATTATCTTGAAGCATTATCAAATATTCAAGCTGTTGCATTTGATAAAACAGGCACTCTTACAAAAGGTATTTTTACAGTTACAGAAGTAAAATCTTTTGGTAAATATTCTGAAGATGAAATAGTTAAATATGCTGCTGTTGCAGAAAGTAAATCAAGCCACCCGATTGCACGCTCTATTGTAGATTATGCAGGAAATATTAATTATTCCATTAATGAATATGAAGAAATAAGCGGCAGGGGAGTAAAAGTATCTATAGAAGATAAAGAAATAATGGTAGGAAACGACAGCCTGCTGCACTTTACAAATACTATTCATGATGAAAGTGTATGTAATATTTTAGGCAGTGTTGCCCATGTGGTAATAGATAAAGAATATGCAGGCTATATTATAATAAGCGATGAACTAAAAGATGATACTATTGAAGCTGTTAATAAACTGTATGAAACAGGCATTAAAAACATTACTGTTTTAACAGGAGATAATAAATATGCAACAGAAACCACATTAAAAGATACTGGTATTAAAGAATATTATTATGATTTACTGCCTAGTGACAAGGCAGTAAAATTTAAAGAGTTTGCAGATAAATATAAAGGAAGCGGTTATTCATTATATGTGGGAGACGGTATAAATGATGCACCAGTTCTTGCTATGGCAGATGTTGGTGTTTCTATGGGAGCAGCAGGAAGTGACGCAGCTATTGAAACAGCTGATGTTGTTATAATGAATGATTCTTTAGTTAAACTTGCAGATGCAGTAAAAGTTGCTAAAAAAACAAAAAGAATTATATGGCAGAATATTGTTTTTGCCCTTGGTATTAAGGCATTGTTTATAATTTTAGGCTTATTTGATATTGCTTCAATGTGGATGGCAGTATTTGGCGATGTAGGTGTTGCTTTACTTGCATTATTAAACTCTATGAGGGTATTACGATAATTTTATAATTTAAAATGTATGATTATGCTTCATAACACTGCTTATATTTTAATTTGGGCTTGCAAAATTGCTGAACTTTTACTAATAGTAATAATCTATTAAAATATATGTCAGTGTTATGGGGATCTTTATGAAAAAGTGATTTTTAGTAATTTTAAT
>ERZ779626.846-NODE-846-length-15905-cov-9.707445_pt1 | contig 15905 bp, 18 predicted proteins | sample MGYA00514209_ERZ779626 | MGnify/ENA primary metagenome ERZ779626 (study PRJEB29562, sample SAMEA4376713) | mouse gut metagenome | isolation source: Cecum | study: EMG produced TPA metagenomics assembly of the A DSS colitis mouse model was used to assess the...
TGGGTCCAGCCTGTGGGCCGGGGTATCTCCGGGGAAATACTGGCCCAGGGTAATGTCTTTCAGCATGGAGACCCGCCCCCTTTCAGGGCCAGGAGCTGCCGCTCCAGGTCCTCCACGGTGTAGACGGCGGGGTCGATGGGGACGCCCCGGTCCCGCAGGGCCATGGCCACCCGGGTAATCTGGGGCACGTCCAGCCCGGCGGAGAGAAGCTCCTCCGCTCGGGTGAAAACCTCCGCCGGGGTTCCGCTCATTAAAATATGGGCGGATTTCAGCACCAGGATGCGGTCCACGTTCTGGGCGATCTCGTCCATGCTGTGGCTGACCAGGAGAATGGTAGCGTTTTTATGCCGGTGATACTCCCGGATGTTCGCCATCAGGTTTTCCCGGCCCGCCGGGTCCAGGCCCGCCGTGGGCTCGTCCAGCACCAGCACCTTGGGCTCCATAGCCAGCACCCCCGCCAGGGCCACCCGGCGCTTTTGTCCGCCGGAGAGCTCAAAGGGGGATTTCTCCAGATGCTCGTCCAGAAGGCCCACCAGCCGCGCCGCCTCCCGGACGGCGTGGTCCAGCTCGTCCCCCGTTTTCCCCTGGTTTTTGGGGCCGAAGGCAATGTCCTTATAGACGGTCTCCTCGAAGAGCTGGTACTCCGGGTACTGGAACACCAGCCCCACCTGGAAGCGGACGCTCCGAATCCGCTTCGGCTCCGCCCAAATGTCTTTTCCGTCCAGCAGGATCTGCCCGGAGGTGGGCTTTAAAAGGCCGTTCAGGTGCTGGATCAGGGTGGACTTCCCGGAGCCGGTGTGGCCGATAATCCCCAGGAATTCCCCCGGCTCCACGGCAAAGCTGACGTCCTCCACCGCGCTGCGCTGGAAGGGCGTCCCAATCCCGTAGGTATGGGTCAGGTTTTTGATCTCTAAAATCGGCAACTCCGGTCCTCCTATCCCTTCTTCAAAGCCCCGGCCACGGCGGCGGCGCAGTCCTCCACCCGCAGGGCGTCCAGGGGGACGTCCCAGCCCTTCTCCCGGAGGCGGTCCAGCAGGTCTACCGTGTCCGGCGCCGTCAGCCCCAGATGGCGGAGGCGGGCCACCTGGCTGAACACCTCCTCCGGCGTTCCGTCCAGGTCCACCCGGCCGTCGTTCATCACCACAACGCGGTCCGCGTCCTCCGCCTCGTTCATGTGGTGGGTAATCAGGATGACCGTGATGTCCTTTTCCCGATTTAAGCGGTGGACAGTGGACAGCACCTCCCGCCGCCCGATGGGGTCCAGCATGGCGGTGGCCTCGTCCAGGACGATACAGGCGGGCTCCATGGCGATGACCCCGGCGATGGCGATGCGCTGCTTCTGTCCCCCGGAGAGGAGGTGGGGCGCGTGGGTGACAAACTGGTCCATGCCCACGGCTTTCAGGGCCTCGTCCACCCGGCGGCGAATTTCCTCCGTGGGCACCCCCAGGTTCTCCGGGGCAAAGGCCACGTCCTCCTCCACCACGTTGGCGACGATTTGGTTGTCCGGGTTCTGGAACACCATGCCCACCCGCTGGCGGATAGCCAGGAGGAGCTCCTGGTCCAGGGTGTCCATCCCCTCCACCCAGACCTTCCCCCCGGCGGGGAGCAGGACGGCGTTGAAGGTCTTGGCCAGGGTGGATTTCCCGGAGCCGTTGTGGCCCAGGACGACCACGAAGCTGCCCTTTTCAATGGTCAGGTCCACGCCCCGGAGGGCGTATACCGCCTTTTGCCCCTCGTCCGCCGGGTAGGCAAAGCGGAGGCTTTCGGTTTGAATCATGGTCGGCATGGCTTCCTCCCGTTTCTCTCAGATCTCGATATGACACGCCAGGGCACGGCGCAGGTCCCTCCGGCCCGCCGCAGCCTCCCGCAGGGCGGAGAGGGAGCCCTGATACAAAAGCACCTTTCCGGCCCCCGCCTGTATCCCGGCGTCAACCAGGGCAATGCGCTCCACCTCGGTCGCTTGCTCCTGGATGCGAAGGCACAGCACCGGCTTTGGCAGGCGGAACCCTGGCCGGAGGCGGCACAGGAAGCTCCGCAGCAGAAAGACCACCGCGTCATAGGAGGCAACCTGCCCCTGCCGGAGCGGGGAAAACACCACCGTGTCCGGCGCGTCTGTATACTCCCGGGCCGCCGCTCCCGCCGCCAGATACGTTTGGACTACACAGGTATTCTTTTTTCTGGAGACCTTTGCGGCCACAAGGGAGGTCTCCCGGATCACGTCTCCGCCCTCCAGGGCGCAGAGCGCCACCTGAGCGGGCGGGAACGCGAGGGTCCAGTCCTCCAGAAGGCCCCGCTCCACCGATTCGATCAGTTCCATTCCCCGGACCTCCCGGCCTATTCGCTGAACCAGCGGCCCGCGGCCCCGCAGGGCAGGGCCAGGCCGGTCTCTGCCACCGGGAGCCCCAGCTCGTCCCAGGTACACTTCCCGCCGTACTTCTCTTTGACCAGCAGGTTCAGCAGATACCCCAGCACCGACGGGGCCAGGCCCGTGGTATAGGAGTTGATGAGCACAAACAGCGGCCTGTCCGACAGCACCCCGGCGCAGAGCTTCACAAAGGGATAGAGATTCTCCTCCAGCTTCCAGACCTCCCCGCCGGGGCCCCGGCCGTAGCTGGGCGGGTCCATAATGATGGCGTCGTAGGCCTTTCCCCGGCGGATCTCCCGCTCCACAAACTTGGCGCAGTCGTCCACAATCCAGCGGATGGGGGCCTCCCCCAGGCCGGAGAGCCTCGCGTTCTCCCGGGCCCAGGCCACCATACCCCTGGCGGCGTCCACGTGGCAGACGCTGGCCCCGGCCTTGGCGCAGGCTGCGGTGGCCCCGCCGGTGTAGGCGAAGAGGTTCAGCACCCGGACGGGCCGCCCGGCATTTTTGATTTTCTCCGCGCAGAAGTCCCAGTTTACCGCCTGCTCCGGAAACAGGCCCGTGTGCTTGAAGTTCATGGGCTTCACCTGGAAGGTCAGGTCCCCGTAGCGGATCTTCCAGCTCTCCGGCAGGGCCTTTTTCTCCCAGTGGCCGCCGCCGGTGGAGGAACGGAGGTAACGCCCCCCCGCCTTCCGCCAGGCGGGATGCTCCCGGGGGGTCTCCCAGATGGCCTGGGGGTCCGGACGGACCAGCACCTGGCGGTCCCAGCGCTCCAGGCGCTCCCCTCCGCCGCAGTCCAGCAGCTCATAATCCTCCCATCGGTCCGCGATCCACATGACCCGTCCTCCCTGTTCTCTTGATAGTAAATCAGGTTATTATACCGCCCTGACCGCCATTTCGTCAACCATTCCTTGCCGGATTTAGGAAAAAAACTCCCGATATTCTCCATAAAAAATAGCCCTTGCCTTCCGCCGCCTCCGGCGGTACAATGGAGGGGACAACATCCGCCCCCGGGCGGAAGACGGAGGTATGACCATGGGAACAGTCGTTGTAAACGCCGTGGGCGAGCAGTGCCCCATCCCGGTGGTGAAGGCCACCCGCGCCCTGCGGGAGATGGCCGGGCCGGGGATTTTAGAGGTCCACGTGGATAATGAGATCGCCGTGCAGAACCTGACCCGGATGGCCGCCGGGCACAAGCTGGCGGCAACATCGGAAAAGCGGGGCGAACAGGAGTTTGTGGTCTCCATGGAGGTGACGGAGCCTGCGGCCCCCCTGGAGGAGCCGCCCCTCTCCTGCACCCCGGACGCCAGGGGGAGCCTGGTGGTGGCGGTGGACAGCGCCGTCATGGGCCATGGCAGCGACGAGCTGGGAAGGGTGCTGATGAAGGGCTTCCTCTTCGCCATCGGCCAGCTTCCCGAGCTGCCGAAGGCCATACTCTTCTACAACGGCGGGGCCCATCTCACCTGCCGGGGCTCCGACTCCCTGGAGGACCTGAAAAGCCTGGAGGCCCAGGGGGTGGAAATCCTCACCTGCGGCACCTGTCTGAACCACTACGGCCTGACGGAGGAGCTGGCGGTGGGCGGCGTCACCAACATGTACTCCATCGTGGAGAAGCTGGCGGGGGCGGGCAAGGTGGTCAAGCCGTGATCTACCTGGACAACGCCGCCACTACCCGGGCCAAGCCCCCCGCTGTGGCCCAGGCGGTCCTGGAAGCCCTGTCCTCCTACGGCAACTGCGGCCGGGGGGGCCACGAGGGGGCCCTGTCCGCCGCCCGGACTATTTACGGGACCCGGGAGAAAATCGCCGCCCTGCTGGGCTGTCCCCGGGCGGACCACGTGTGCTTTACCCAGAACTCCACCCAGGCGCTGAACATCGCGATCAACGGCCTGATGGGGCCGGGGGACCACATTCTCTCCACGGATTGGGAGCACAACTCCGTTCTCCGGCCGCTTTACCGCCTCCGGGAGCGGGGGGCGGGGGTGGATTTCGTCCCGGCGGATAAACACGGGCGGCTGGACTATGGCGCGTTCCAACGAATGCTCCGCCCGGAGACCCGGGCCATCGTCTGTACCCACGCCTCCAACCTGACGGGGGACACGGTGGACATTGCGTGGGTGGGACGTTTCGCCAGGGAGCACGGCCTTCTCTTGATCCTGGACGCCTCCCAGACGGCGGGGGTCCTCCCCATCGACATGACGGCCCTGGGAGCCGGCGCGGTATGCTTCACCGGGCACAAGAGCCTGATGGGCCCCCAGGGCACCGGAGGGCTGTGCCTCCGGGAGGGGCTGGAGGTCCGGCCCTTCGCCGTGGGGGGCACCGGGGTGCAGAGCTACTCCGAGGCCCAGCCCGCCGAGTACCCCACCCGCCTGGAGGCCGGGACCCTCAACGGCCACGGCCTGGCGGGACTGAACGCCGCCCTGGACTTCCTGGCGGAGACGGGCCCGGAGGCCATCCACGCCCATGAGGACGCCCTGGCCCGCCGGTTTTACGGGGCGGTCCGGGACCTGCCGGGAGTGACGGTCTACGGAGACTTCGACACCCCCGTCCGGGCCCCTATCGTGACGCTGAACATCGGGGGACTGGACTCCGCCGGGGTCTCCGACGAGCTGGCGGAGCGGTTTGACATCGCCACCCGCCCCGGGGCCCACTGCGCCCCCAGGCTCCACCGCGCCCTGGGGACGGAGGAGCAGGGGGCGGTCCGGTTCTCCTGGTCGTATTTCAACACGGAGGCAGAGACGGACGCGGCGGCGGAGGCCGTGGCCGTCCTGGCCCGGGAGGCGGCGGAGGCATGAGGCAGAGAGCCGAGAAGTGTGTGGTGGCCTTCCGCACCACGGCGGGGGCCATGGCCATGGAGGCCGCCTGCAAGGGGACGGGCCTGCCGGGGCGGCTGATCCCCGTGCCCCGGAGCGTCACCGCAGGCTGCGGCCTGTGCTGGGCCGCGCCGCCGGAGGCCCGGGAGGCCCTGGAGGAGCTGGTGATGAAAAAACACTTGGATGTGGACGGGATTTATGCTATTATCCTCTGAGAGGTGATGCGCGTGAGCACGATCTGCGAGGACTGCGTTTACTATGACTACGACGGGGATCTGGAGGCCTTTGTCTGCACCATGGACCTGGACGAGGACGAGATGGAGCGCTTTTTGAAGGGGACCAACACCGCCTGTCCCTTCTACCGCCCCGGCGGGGACTACAGGACGGCGGCGAAGCAGTGAGGGAGGGCCTTATGGAACTGGTAGACCTGTACGACGAAAACCGCCTTCCCTTGGGAAAGACGGCGGAGCGGAGCGCCCCAAGGGCTCCCGGCGAATACCGCATGGTGGTCCATGTCTGCGTCTTTGACTGCCGGGGACGGCTGCTGATCCAGCGGCGGGCTCCGGAAAAATTTATCTGGCCGGACCTCTGGGACGTGTCCGTGGGCGGCGGTGTGGACGCCGGGGAGACCAGCCGCCGGGGAGCGGAGCGGGAGTTCCGGGAGGAGCTGGGATACCCCCTGGACCTGAGCGGCCTCCGGCCCTCTCTGACGGTGAACTTCGACGGGGGCTTCGACGATTTTTACATTCTCACAAAGGACCTGGACCCGGAGGAGCTGACCCTGCAAGCCGGGGAGGTCCGGGCCGTCCGGTGGGCCTCCCGGGAGGAGGTTCTGGACATGCTGGGCCAGGGGACCTTCATCCCCTATCCGGAGAGCTTTCTCCGATTCCTGTTCGACATGCGCAAGCAGTTCGGCTTTCCCACGAAATAGCGGCAAAAACCGGAAGGGCGGCGCCCTTCCGGTTTTTCCTTATAGTTAAGGAAGCACTGATTTAATCCCCGCGCACATCTTTACGCCATAAATTTCCGCTGATCTGCGTCAGAAAATCTTGAAATCCGCCAGGATTCCTGCAATTTTCTTCCTTGCCAGCGAAAATTTCTGGCGCAAATCTGCACGCGTTGATTAAATCAGTGCTTCCTTAATAAACTTGAAAAGCATCCAAGATGCTTTTCAACGGCGGAACCGCTGCGGACGCTGAAAGCGGCCAGTTTATTGGGCTTCATCGTTCAGTAAACGTGCGCCTTGCGCACTGGCGGGCCGCCGGCCCGCCAGTTGAAAAATGGCATTTTGCCATTTTTCAGCGTTACTGACGATACTCTCCGTACTCTTCCCGCCAGGAGGCCATTTCCGCCTCGTCCTTGTCCTCCAGGGCGTGCAGGCCGCTCCGGCCCTCCATATGATGGGTCAGCTCGTGGGAGAGGGTCTGCCGGAGCTCCTCTTCCCAGTCCGCCTCCGTCCAGTCCTCGTTTTCCGCCATGGCGGCGAAGGAGCCGTAATAGAGGTTGATATACCGCCCCAGCAGGTCATTGCAATACTCCCCCAGGACGTAGACTCTCGCCTCGGGAAATTCCTGGTCCGGCACGGCCTCCTCCAGCAGGTTCACCCCGCCGTTGAGCTCGTCGAAAAGGGCCTCCGGGAAGGACTCCGCCAGCTTGTCCAGCAGATCCCCCGCCTGTTCAAAGCTCAGGACCATGGGCCCTCCAGGATGGCGGCCTCCAGCTCCTCCATGGTGTCCGCCAGGCGGTCCGCCCCGGCCTCCTCCAGGGAGGAACGGGGCCGGAAGCCCCAGGTGACGCCGCAGGCCTTGAGGCCGGCGTTATGGCCGGTCCGCACGTCCACGCTGCTGTCGCCCACAAACAGGGTCTCCGCCGGGTCGGCGTTGAGCTCCCGCAGGATGCTGCGGATGCCGGCGGGGTCCGGCTTCACGGGCACGCCGTCCACCTTTCCCCGGACCAGGGTGAAGAAGCCCGGCAGATAGTGGTCAATCATCTCCCGGCTGAAGCTGTCGGCCTTGTTGGAGTAGACGGCCATCCGGACCCCGGCGGCTTTCAGCCGCTCCAGGAGCTCCGGCACGCCCTCGTAGGGCACGGTGGCGTCCATGTTATGCTCCCCGTAATACTCGCTGAACTGGGAGAGGGTATTCATCAGGATCAGGGGGCTCTGGCAGCCCTCGGGGGAGAATTTGGAAACCAGGTTGGGAATGCCGTGGCCCACCATGTCCCGGAACGCCTCCAGGGAGTGCTCCGGCCAGCCGTTGCGGCGGCAGACCCAGTTCCCGGCGGCGGCCAGGTCCTCGATGGTGTTCAGCAGGGTCCCGTCCAGGTCGAAAATCACGGTTTGATACATATGCACCTCATAAATCAGTTATCCAATTATGGTAAAAGGGCCGCCAAAATCTTGAGGCCACAAATATTTTAACAAGCCCCTCTCCCCTTTGCAAGTGACGAAGGGACTGAAAGCCAGGGCCCGGCCCGGCGGCTTTTTTAGCGTATCTGGCAAAAAGGAGCCGGAAAACCGGAGGCCGCCCTTGACTTTTGCTGGCAAAGCGTAGATAATGGCAATGTCTTCTTACCAAACCCGCCGGAATCTTCCGGCTTGATATGGAGGTTTTTTTATGGCGACCGACAGCCGCTTTTTTGAGGACATGGAGGCCCGCATCCCCAAGGGCACGGTCCGCACCCGCTTCGCCCCCTCTCCCACGGGCTACATGCACGTGGGCAATCTCCGCACCGCCCTGTACACCTGGCTCATTGCCCGGCACCACCACGGCACCTTTATCCTCCGCATTGAGGACACGGACCAGGGCCGCCTGGTGGAGGGCGCCACCGATGTCATCTACCGCACCATGGCCGAGTGCGGCCTCACCCACGACGAGGGCCCCGACGTAGGCGGCCCCACGGGGCCTTACATCCAGTCGGAGCGGCGGGACCTCTACGGGAAGTACGCCAGGCTCCTGGTGGAGAAGGGCGCGGCCTACTACTGCTTCTGCGAGAAAAGCGAGTCCGAGGAGGACTCCGGCGGCTTCAACCGGGCGGCGGACCCCTGCCGCAGCCTCTCTCAGGAGGAGATCGACGCCAATCTGATGGCGGGCATGCCCTACGTCATCCGCCAGCGCATTCCCCAGGAGGGGGCCACCACCTTCCACGACGTGTCCTTCGGGGATATCACCGTGGAAAACAAGACCCTGGACGACCAGGTTCTGCTGAAGCGGGACGGCCTGCCCACCTACAACTTTGCCAACGTCGTGGACGACCACCTCATGGGCATCACCCACGTGGTCCGGGGCAGCGAATACCTCTCCTCCGCGCCGAAATACAATCTGCTGTACGAGGCCTTCGGCTGGGACATTCCCACCTACGTCCACTGCTCCCCCGTCATGCGGGACCAGCACAACAAGATGAGCAAGCGCCACGGGGACCCCTCCTACGAGGACCTGATCGCCCAGGGCTACCTGACCCCCGCCGTGCTGAACTATGTGGCCCTGCTGGGCTGGGCCCCCAAGGGCGAGCGCAGCGAGCAGGAGGTCTTCTCCCTGGAGGAGCTGGTGGACGCCTTCGACATCGCGGGCATCTCCAAGTCCCCCGCCATTTTCGATCTCGACAAGCTCACCTACTTCAACGCCCTCTACCTGCGGGCCATGGCCCCGGAGGACTTCGCCAAAACTGCGGAGCCCTATATCCGGCAGGCGGTGAAGAACCCCGCCATTGACACGGCGGCGGTCGCCGCCCTGCTCCAGGCCCGGTGCGAGAAGCTGACGGACATCCCGGAGAAGGTGGATTTCTTTGACCGGCTTCCCGGCTACGACGCGGCCCTCTTTACCAACAAGAAGTCCAAGACCGACAGCGAGGTCTCGAAAAAGATGCTGGAGGCCGCCGTTCCCGCCCTGGAATCCCTGGCGGAGTGGACCCAGGACAGCGTCCACGGCTGCCTCATCGGCCTGGCGGAACATCTGGGCGTGAAGAACGCCACGCTGATGTGGCCCGTCCGCATCGCCGCAGCGGGCAGGCAGGTCACCCCCGGCGGGGCGGTGGAAATCTGCCATATCTTAGGCAAAGAGGAGACCCTCCGCCGCCTCCGCCTCGGTCTTGGGAAGCTGTAATCCCTCCCCCGCATAATCTGAATAAAGGACTGGTTTTATCACATGAGCAAGCTCACCATCCCCACCGGCTACAAAATGCCCCTGACCAACAACGAGCTCCAGCGGGCCATTGAGCTCATCCACGAGGACTTCCAGCGCAGCCTCACCCTCCGGCTGAACCTCCACCGGGTCTCCGCCCCCCTGTTCGTGGACGGGCGCACCGGCCTCAACGACGATCTGAACGGCGTGGAGCGCCCCGTGAGCTTTGACATCCCCGACGTGGGCGCCGAGGGGCAGGTGGTCCACTCCCTGGCCAAGTGGAAGCGCCTGGCCCTCAAGCGCTATGAGTTCCCCCAGGGGATGGGCCTGTTTACCGACATGAACGCCATCCGCCGGGACGAGGTGGTGGACAATCTCCACTCCATCTATGTGGACCAGTGGGACTGGGAGAAGCACATCGGCCAGAAGGACCGGAGCCTCCAGTATCTCAAGGACACGGTCCGGGACATTGTGGGGGCCCTGTGCGACACGGCCTCCGTCCTGCGCAACCACTTCCCCGCCCTGGATTTCCGGCCCGACCGGGACGTGTACTTCATCACCACCCAGGAGCTGGAGGACCGCTATCCCCAGCTGGACCCGGCGGACCGGGAGACGGAGGTCTGCCGGAAGCACCGGACGGTGTTCCTGATGCAGATCGGCAAAACCCTGAAATCCGGGAACCGCCACGACGGCCGGGCCCCGGACTACGACGACTGGGAGCTGAACGGGGACATTCTCATGTGGAACCCGGTGCTGGAGCGCTCCTTTGAGGTCTCCTCCATGGGCATCCGGGTGGACGCGGCGGCCATGGACCGCCAGCTTACCGCCGCCGGGTGCGACGATCGGCGGAAGCTGCCCTTCCATCAGATGCTTTTGAATAACGAGCTGCCCCAGTCCATCGGCGGCGGCATCGGCATGTCCCGGGTGTGTATGCTGCTGCTGGGGGCCTGCCACATCGGCGAGGTCCAGGCCAGCCTCTGGGACCGGGAGACCATTGAGGGCTGCGAGAAGGCGGGGATCACCTTACTGTAAGCCTTGATAAACCAAACGAGGACCGGCGTGAAATTCACGCCGGTCCTTTCGCTCTTTTTGGGGAGTGCTCAGTTAGCCGCGAGGGCGGGCGCGTCCTCCCTGGGCCGGATGATGACGGTTTCGTTCCCGTCCTCGTCCGTCCGCGTCTCGGTCTCGAATTCATCCTCCCCGGCGGACGCGCGTTCATTGGTCCAGCCCATGTCGTTCTCGTTCAGGAACGCCTCTGCCGCCGCCGGGTCCGCCTTGGCGGGGTCCAGGGGCAGGGTGAAGAGGGCATGGACCTCCGTGAAGTCGTCCGCAAAGGCGATGGTCCCGTCCTCCGCCACGGTAAAGATGGTATTGCTGGGCACACCGCCCTCATAGAACGCCATATAAACCGTGCGGTCCGCGAACATCTCGATGCTCTGGGTGTCCAGCAGGTAGTAATATACGCCGTCTTTTGCCAAGCCGCTGGCAAACGCGCCCAGCGTCCAGTTGTTCACCGCCCTGGGAGAACAGCCCGCCGCCAGCGGGGTCATGGTGTAGCGGATGAAATCGAAGTCCTGATTCTCCAGCGGCGTGCCGTCGAGGCGGCGCAGGGCCAGCACGGAATAGGTGTGATCCTTCTCCAGGTCCGGGTTCAGCACGTCCAGGTTCCGCCCGGAGACCAGGCCCAGCAGGGTGATGGCGAAATCCCCGCTCTCCACGGTTTCGTTGATGGCAATGGCGTCAGGTCCGCTGAACGCCTCCGCCAGCAGGGGCTGGTTGTGCTCCTCCGCCACCTGGGCGGGAGTGAGCCACAGCATGGCGGCAGAGACGGACACCGCCAGCAGGGCGATGCAGGCGGCGGCCAGCACCGCGATTCGTTTGGTTCTGTTGAAAGTCATGTTGGTACGCTCCTTTTCCAATTCACGGGCGCGATTTCGCAGCAGGTCCGCCGTCCGCTCCTGAAAATCTGCGGAAAAGGAGAGCTCGTCGAAGGCTTTGCGGTATTCTTCCCGGTTCATACAACGTCCTCCTTCAGCATCTGCCGCAGCCGCTCCCGGCCGCGGGCCAGGCGGGTGCCCACCGTGGCGGCGGGCAGGCCCAGCAGTTTGGCAATTTCCTTGATGGAATATCCCTCGTAGTAGTGGAGGTGGATGACGGCTCCGTACATCTCCGGCAGGGCCCGGACGGCGGAGCGAAGCTCTTCACCGGGACTCTCCGGGGCCACGGGCTCCGTCACGTCCTCCAGGGGGACATTCCGCTGTTCCGCCTTGCGGCGGATGTCGCTGGCGCGCTGAAGGGTGGTTCGGATCAGCCACGCCTTCTCATGCTCCGGGTCCCGGAATACGGGCCGGGCGGTGAGCAGGCGCAAAAACGCCTCCTGTACGGCGTCCTCCGCGTCGGCGGCGGAGCCCAGGCGGGTGCAGGCCAGCCGCAGCAGCATATCGCTGTAGGCCGACACGATCCGGCTGATGGTTTCATCGGTACCAAATGGAACCACGTTCCTCACTCCCTTCACTCTCAACACGGCTGGGAGGCGGTAAATTTTTCGTTCTCCTAAAAAAATTTTCCGGTCCCGTCTTTATTATAAATTGCTCTTTCCCACAAAGACTTTGTGGAATCTCACAAAATCGGAAAAAAGCTATGACAAATCTGAGGGCGTGTTGTATAATGAGACTGCATTCTAAAGTCGCCGGACCGGCGAGGAAGGAGTTCCCGGTGGAAAATCAAGACAAGCTCACAGCGCAAACGGCCGTTTCCCCAGCGTCCGCCCCCACGGTAGGACTGCCCCGCACCATTCATCTGGTCCCCATGGACCACCTGAACGGGTTTGACGTGCGGCCGGGCTTTTATGAAATCAACGGCGCCACCGCCATCCCCGGCGGCGTGAATTTTACGGTCCACTCCCACGGGGCCACGTCCATTGAGCTCCTGCTCTTCCGGCGGGGAGAGGACGAGCCCTATGCCGTCCTCCCCTTCCCGGAGCGCTACCGCATCGGAAACGTGTACTCCATGATCGTCTTCAAGCTGAACATCGAGGAGTTCGAGTACGCCTTCCGAGTGGACGGCCCCCGGGACGTGGAGAAGGGCCTGATTTTCGACAAGACAAAATATCTCCTGGACCCCTACGCCCGGGCGGTGACGGGCCAGAGCCAATGGGGGGTGAAGGACGGCTCCGGCCAGCACTACAAGGCCCGGGTGGTCAAGGACGACTTCGACTGGGGCAACCTGTCCCGGCCCCTGATCCCCATGGAGGACCTGGTGATCTATGAGCTTCACGTCCGGGGCTTCACCATTCATGAATCCTCCGCCGTGGCCGCACCGGGGACCTTCGAGGGCCTCCGGGAGAAGATTCCCTATTTAAAGGAGCTGGGCGTCAACGCCGTGGAGCTGATGCCCATTTTCGAGTTCGACGAGATGCAGGACGCCCGGCAGGTGGACGGCGTGCAGCTCTACAACTACTGGGGCTACAACACCGTCAGCTTCTTCGCACCCAACACCAGCTACGCCTCCGGCGTAGAGTACAACCGGGAGGGCAACGAGCTCAAGCGCCTCATTCAGGACTGCAACGAAAACGGCATCGAGGTCTACCTGGACGTGGTGTTCAACCACACGGCGGAGGGCAACGAGGACGGCCCCTTCTTCTCCTTCAAGGGCTTTGACAACAACATCTACTACTTACTCACCCCCGGCGGACAGTACTATAATTTCAGCGGCTGCGGAAACACCCTGAACTGCAACCACCCCATTGTCCACCAGATGATCATTGACTGCCTGCGCTACTGGGTCACCACCTACCACATCAGCGGCTTCCGCTTCGACCTGGCCTCCATCCTGGGCCGGAACGAGGACGGCACCCCCATGCACAAGCCCCCCCTGCTTCAGGCCATGGCCTTCGACCCTATCCTGGGCGACGTGAAGCTGATTGCCGAGGCCTGGGACGCCGGCGGGCTGTATCAGGTGGGCAGCTTCCCCGCCTGGAACCGCTGGGCGGAGTGGAACGGCCGCTACCGGGACGACATGCGCCGCTACCTCAAGGGGGACGCGGGCTGCGCCCAGGCCGCCGCCCTCCGGATGGTGGGCTCCCGGGACATCTACCAGTCCGGGGACCGGAAGAACGCCTCCGTGAACTTCATCACCTGCCACGACGGCTTCACCCTCTGGGACCTGTACTCCTATAACGTCAAGCACAATGAAAAAAACGGCTGGGGAGGCACCGACGGGGCCAACGACAACAACAGCTGGAACTGCGGAATCGAAGGAGCGACGGACGACCCGGAGATTAACGCCCTCCGGCGGCGGATGGTCCGCAACGCTTTCGCCCTCCTCATGTGCAGCCGGGGCATCCCCATGTTCCTGGCGGGAGACGAGTTCTGCAACACCCAGTTCGGAAACAACAACGCCTACTGCCAGGACAACCTGACCTCCTGGCTGGACTGGCGGATGCTGGAGGATAACCGGGACATGTTCCGCTTCTTCCAGTTCATGATCGCCCTGCGCAAGCGGTTCCGCATCCTCCGGGCCAACCTCTCCGACGGGTATTATGGCTTCCCCGACGTCAGCTTCCACGGCGTCACCCCTTGGCACACCCAGTTTGAGGACCACGAGCGCTATGTGGGCGTGCTCTTCGCCGGGCAGGCGGAGGGAGAGGCCCCCCAGATCGTCTATACGGCCTCCAACGCCTACTGGAAGCCCCTGGAGGTGGAGCTGCCGGAGCTGCCCCGGAATCTGATCTGGGAGCAGCTGGCGGACACCTGGGGGGCGGCCCAGTCCGCCATGGATATCCCCGACGGCCGGTTCTCCATCGGCCCCCGGAGCGTGAAGGTCTTCGCGGCCCGGCCCCGGTAAGGGCTCATGCCTGTGACGGAATTTTTGCTGTTCGCCGCGTTTATCCTGGGGATGGCTCTGCCGGGCATGTGGCTTTGCCTCTGGGCCGCGAAAAAAGCGGGCGTCAAGCCGATGCGCTACTATAAGAAGATTTCCTTCGACAACTGCACCTTTGTCCGGGATTCACGGACGTATCAAAAATACCGGAGCTGTTTCCGCTTAAAAAAGGGCGGCGCTGTCTCCGTTGAGGTGCTCCACAGCCGGGGCTCAATGGTCCTGGAATTTTACACAGAGGACGGCCGGGTCCTCCAAAGCTGGCGGAACGGGGGCCCGGCGTCCTTTTTGGTGGAGCTTCCGCCCAGGGTGCGGGTTTACTGGCGGGCGGATATGAACCATTTCTGCGGTTCCATTACCTTTCGATAGGGAGCAGCCGCTTGTCCTCTGACCGTCTATTCCGCCTTACGGCAAACCGCAAAAAAGGAGGCCGATATGAGTTGGCTGAGCTGGCTGAAATTTTGCTTTTGGCTCATGATCTTCGGGGTCCTTCTGCCCTCGCTCTTCTTCCTCTGGATGCAGAAAAAAGGGTGGATCAAGCCCTCCGGCAGCTTTACCAAATACGTTTGTGACCGCTATACCGGGGACATCCTATACGCGGGCACTATGCGCGGAAAGCATTATCTCTTCCTTACCGCAAAGAAAAAGCCCCGCTTGGTTCCCGTGGAGGTGGTCCTCACCTCCGGCAGCTTATCCATGGAATTCCGGGACACGGCGGACGGCTCCCTGGTCTACTCCTGGCGGAACGGGGCCCCGCTCCAGTTCGAGGTCCCTGTTCAGAAGGGACAGACGCTTTCCTTCCAGAACCAGGCATACCGCTTCACCGGAAGCATCTGCTTCCGGTCGGGGACGCAACCGCCGGCTGCTCCTAAAGAAACCGCCTATCCCTGATATTTCGAGGGACAGGCGGTTTTTTTCAGCATGTTTTTCCTTAAATTTTCCCTTTACAGGTTTAGGCCCTGTTTGAAAATTGGCGGAATGCCGGATTGGGGCAGATTTTTTTGCCAGGCAAGGCGATTTGACGCGGGAATCCTGACGGATTTCAAGTCAAATCAACGCAGTCCTGGCGGAAAAAGATGCCCAAAGACGGCGTTTTGCCATTTTTCAAACAAGGCCTAAACGTCCTTGATAAAGCTGTCCATACGCGCAGCGCTGTCCTTTTTCATCTGTTTTGTAAAGTGTACCTTGGTACCCATATTGGATATTGCGTGACGTGCTGTGCAAAAAATGTGACATAGAAGCCCGCCTCTATCAGGTGAAAGTCTCGGATCCCCTGATTGGAAAGATTTCGCTTGCAGATAGAAGCCGAGATCGGATCCGGTTCAAAGGCAAAAATTTTGGAATACCCGCCCCGCACAATCGGCAAAGAGGTACGATGTACGGCAATTCAGGCCCCCGCCGTCTATGTACGCCGTACCGCAGGGAAACAAGGCTGGAAACTCGAGATACTAATGGTCGGCCACATTCGCAGGCTTGAAGTTGAATAAAACCTGTTCTCGGGAAAAATGGTTTTCTTTGATCTTGTAATCGGAAGAGAGCTTCTCCAGGTTCTTAGCCAGAGCGGAGGTGTTGGTGTTGTAGTTCCGATAGGCGTTCATTTTTATAATATTGTGCCGAGCGTGCCGCAGATGGAGATATCCGCGCCGCTGCCCTCCAGCAGCTTCCATAGGAAGGCCAAAAAGTCCGGCTCCACCCAGTCGTCGTCGTCGAGGAATGTGATGTACGCGCCCCGGGCGG
>ERZ779626.849-NODE-849-length-15827-cov-6.951940_pt1 | contig 15827 bp, 13 predicted proteins | sample MGYA00514209_ERZ779626 | MGnify/ENA primary metagenome ERZ779626 (study PRJEB29562, sample SAMEA4376713) | mouse gut metagenome | isolation source: Cecum | study: EMG produced TPA metagenomics assembly of the A DSS colitis mouse model was used to assess the...
TTCTAAAATTCTATGCATCGACGATAGAACGGTATCTTTCTATATCCTTGCTCTTTATATAATCCAAATGTCCGCGGCGGCGACCGACCATTTTTAAAAGACCGCGGCGCGAATGATTGTCGTGAATATGCTCTTTAAGATGCTCGTTCAAGTGATTGATTCTTTCGGTTAAAAGGGCAATCTGAACCTCGGGCGAACCCGTGTCGCCTTCCTTCAAAGCGTATTTTGCGATAACTTCGGACTTTTCCATTTAATTTATCCTCCTATGGAAATATTTGCGGGAAACAAAGCTAAGCGTCGAGTGTTCGCACAGCCTTGTAACCGTAACGATGTAATTTTACCATAGCGCGGAAAAAATTGCAAACGATTTAAGGGTAATAAAAAAATTTATCGGTAAAGACACTCGGTCGCAAGCCGCACGCCGAGCTTAAACCCCTCTTTAAAATACGAATCCGTCGCCTCCGCCTCCTCCGACAAAATTAAATTGGCAAATTTTTCAAGCATTTCAATTTGCTCTTTACCGAGCGAGCCTTGAAGTTTTTCAAATTCTTAATTTCGATGAAATAACAAAAGCATAAATTTATACGCGGCGCGCCTATGGCGCGCCGCGTATTTTATATCACATAAAAAGCTTATTCCGTTCCTCTATTATTTTATCAATTTTATTTATATAAGTAGGTATATCCTTGGGGGTGGCGTAACGCTCTATACGGTTATCTTCCCCGAAAATCTTTTTGGAAATTGCGTTTGCGCCGACTGCAATATTGTCGGTCAGCTCCTCCATTACGCCTATATTGTACAGGCACGCCTTGCCCGGTTTACACCACCCGACGTTTTCACAGCCGCCCGCCTGATATTTCTGCCTGTAAAGATAATAGGGGGCATATCCTGCTTCCGTAAGCCTTTCGCGTGAAAGCGCCACCATTTCGCCTATGCCCGAAACGTTTAATCTTTTTACGTTTTCCTTCAATTTTGCGCCCGATTTAAGCGAAAGGGTATGAACGGTTATGTTTTCCGGATTAAGAGTTACCGCTTTTTCGAGAGAATGTCCGAAGTCCTTTACGCTTTCTTCGGCAAGTCCCGCAATCAAGTCGATATTTATATCGAAGCCGTATTCCCTCGCCGCGGCGTAAGCCGCCTCCGTTTGAGCGGCGGTATGCGCCCTTCCTATCGCTTTTAAAGTAGAGTCGTTGAACGACTGCGGATTGACGCAGATACGCGTTACGCCGTAGCGTTTGGAAAGCTTTAATTTTTCCTGCGTGAAAACGTCGGGTCTGCCCGCTTCCACAGTGTATTCGGGAATACTTTCAAACGAGTCGGCAACGGCTGCATAGACGCGTTCGAGTTGCTCCGGTTCGAGGACGAACGGCGTGCCGCCGCCTATATAAACGCTGTTAAGACTTTTTATAAAAGGCTTAACAGCGTAAATTTCCTTAATAAGACAGTCGATATAATTATCGACGTAACGGCGCGTAGAGGCTATCGGCGCGGTTATGAACGAGCAGTAATCGCACTTTGTAGGGCAAAAAGGCAAGCTAATAAATAAATCCTGCCCGCCGACGGAAACTCCGCTTTGCGTATTTATAACCTTGTCGACAAGAGAAATATTTTCCGCGTTTACGTCCATTTGCCCGAAAAGAGCTTTGAAATCTCTGCCGTCGTTTAATTCGGTATACGCAAGCTTTGTTGGTCTTATGCCAGTCAGCGCACCCCAGGGCAGACGGATATTTTTTACTTTTGAAAGCGTATTGTAAAAAGCAAGCTTTGCAAAACGTTTGGCAAGACGGCGAAAGACAAGTTCGTCCTCCGCCACGCCCTCGTTTTCGTAATCGTAAAACTCGCCGCGATACTCTATTGAATTGAAAAATTTATCACGCGAAAACGAAAAATAATGGGTGAAGTCCTCCTCCTCGCAACAAAAAGCGCGGAGAACGTCCATTATTTCGGGACGCAGATATTCGCTGTTGGTGTTTAACATTTTGTTTATAATTTTCAGCCGTCGACGTCGTCGGCATTTAATTTTTCATATAAGGGTTAGTTGCGCGTTCGCGGGAAAGAGTAGTGTCTTCGCCGTGCCCGCAATAAACCTTATAATCCCCGTCAAACGCGCTTAAAGTTTTTAAGCTTTTCATAAGCTTGGCGTAATTACCGGTCGGCAAATCGTACCTGCCTATGCCGCCTTGAAAAAGCGTGTCGCCCGTAAAAAGGGCGCCGTCAGCAATATAGCACACGCTTCCTTCCGAGTGACCCGACGTCTGAATTACGGTAAAGCTTATCCCGCCGAGAGTCATTTTTTCGCCGTCGGACAGAGTATTGTAAATTTTGAATTCGGGTATAAATACCCCGCCGAAAACACTTCTGTTTTCTTTACTGAATATAAAGTCCTTTTCCTTTTCTCCGCAGTAGACGGGCACGCCGTTACCGTAAAAAACGCCGCATCCCCCGACATGGTCGAAATGTCCGTGAGTTAAAAGCACGGCGACGGGCGTAAGATTGCGGGCTATACAGGCTTCGTAAATTTCAGGTTCGGCGCAGTCTACGACGACGGCGGATTTTCCGTCAGCCGTTAATATATAAGAATTGCACCCGAAGCCGCGAGGCAGAATTTTAAAAATTTTCATAATTAATTGGAAGTCCTGAACACGTCTATTATGCGTTTGTCCTTTTTAAGACGGCCGACAAGCAAATCTATATCAGAACGCTTGTTAAGCTTAACGCGGATATCGAACTCCGCCTGTTTGTCCTTGTTTATTCTGCCGTTAATCTGCGTCATATTCAGCTTCATAAGCGAAATTTCCGTCGTTATGAACGCGACGACGCCGCTGTCGTCAGTTGCAATAATTTTTATACCCGCAATAAAGTCGGAGTCGCCTATGCCCGTCCATTGGGCGGGTTGAAGACGCTCGGCGTCTTCGTTTTTCAAATTGGAGCAGTCCTTGCGGTGAACTATCACTCCCCTTCCGCGCGAAACAAACCCGACTATTTCGTCGCCGGGGACGGGGTTGCAACAGTGCGCAAAACGCACTAAAAGACCGTTCATTCCTTTTATGGAAACGCTTCCCGACGGCGTATATTTAAGTTTTTCCGCGTCGGAATTTTCAACGGGCTTGGGAATTTCTTTTTTGTAATAGTCGATTAGCTTGAAAATTACCTGGTTGACGCTTACGGCACCGTAACCTACGGAAGCCATCATCTCGTTTACAGAAGAAAATACAAGCTTATTGGAAAGTTTTTTGAAAGATTCTTCCGTGAGAATATCGCCGAGGTTGTAACCCTTGCGTTTTGCCTCCGCTTCGAGCATGACTTTGCCCGTTTTAATATTCTCCTCCTTCATCTCGCGCTTGAAAAACTGGCGCATTTTCGCGCGGGCGGAACCGGATTTTACGTATTTGAACCAATCCCACGAAGGACCTTTTGCGGAAGCCGAGGTCAAAATTTCCACCACGTCGCCGGTATGCAAAACGGAATTTAAAGGAACTATACGGTTGTTTACTTTCGCGCCGACGCACTTATTGCCCACTTCCGAATGGATTGCATAAGCAAAATCTACGGGCGTTGCTTCCAGCGGGAGAGATATTACCTTGCCGTGCGGCGTAAATACCAGAAGCTCGTTCGAATACAAGTCGTTTTTAAGGCTGTCGACAAATTCTTTTGAGTCGTTCAAGCTTCCCTGCCAGTCCATAACGTCGCGTATCCAGGTCAGGCGCTGGTCGAAATTGCTTTCCGCCGATTTTTGCTCTTTATATTTCCAATGCGGGGGAATTCCGTACTGCGCCATTTTATGCATTTCCTGCGTGCGGATCTGAATTTCGAAAATCTGTCCGAAGTTCGTGACTACCGTAGTGTGTAAGGACTGATAAAGATTGCGCTTGGGCGTTGCTATATAATCCTTTATACGTCCCGGCACGGGCTTCCACTTTTTATGAATTTTACCCAAAACCTCATAGCAGTTTTCCATACTGCCGACGATAACGCGGACCGCGGAAAGGTCGTAAATCTGGTCGAGAGATTTACCCTGGTTTTTCATTTTACGGTAAATGGAATAAAAGTGCTTGGGGCGGCCGAAAACCTCGCCGTCGATACCGCTTTCCTCCAATATGGCTTTAAGCTCTGTTACGACGAAATCTACGAAGCTGCGCCTTTCCTCCAACTTTTGATGAATATTTACCACGAGAAATTCATACGCTTCGGGGTCGAGATATTTAAGACATAAATCTTCAAGCTCGCACTTTATCTGCGATATACCCAGTCTGCCCGCAAGCGGAGTAAAGATATCAAGCGTTTCTTTCGCTATTCGCTGTTGCCGCTCGTTGGAAAGGAAGTTCAACGAACGCATATTGTGCAGTCTGTCCGCAAGCTTTATAATTATTACGCGTACGTCGTTCGCCATAGCAACGAAAATTTTACGAAAGTTTTCGGCGTCCTCGTCCTCATGGGTGCGGAAACTGATTTTATCGAGCTTCGTAACGCCGTCGACAAGCGTAAGTATTTCCGTGCCGAAACGCGTGCGTATATCCTCGGCGGTTGCCGCGGTGTCCTCTATCACGTCGTGCAGAAAAGCCGCCGCAACCGAAGCGGTATCCATACCCAGATCAATGAGAATTTCCGCCACGGCGCACGGGTGAACGAAATACGGCTCGCCGGAGGCGCGCTTCTGCCCCTCGTGCATTTCCTCAGCATAGCGGTATGCGGCAAAGAGAAGCTCTTTGTCGCTTTCCGGATAATTATCGGAAATTTTATCAAGTACGGTTTTCATAAGCCTTCACCAAATTGTATAATTCGGAATTGGTCAAATCCGTTTTGATCCCTCTGTTTACGGTCAGCTTTCCGCCCCCGAACCCTATAAGCGAAAGCTGTCTAAACACTTCCAATGCGAAAGCGGTTTGCGCGGGCGGATATCCGAGGCAGCCGCTAAGCGCAACCGACGAAACGCTGTCGTACCTTGACGCCGCGGGCGTGGCCAGCAGCGCGCCGAAAATTTTCAAAAGCTCTTCACGCGAGGCGTTCAGATTTTTTATAAAATTACAGCCTGAAACGTCGCCGCAAACAATTACGTCTTTACCCTCAAGCGAAGCGAAACGGTCGTAAATAGGCGAATCGTCAAGGAACACCACTCTTTTGTATCCGCTTAAATCCACGTCGCGCGACGGTGAAACCAGCACGGTATCGGACAAACTTCCGCATGTGAGCGTAAACAATTCCACGGGTAAACCGTTTAAGTTTTTGTAATGCGAAAGAGTGGCGTAATCGCTTGCAATATAAACCGAACCGTAACCGCCGCCGACCGAAATTTCGTCCGGCAACGCCGCGCTTAATGAGGTGCGGTTGACGGAAACTTTGCCGCCGCCGAGGGTCAAAATATTATTGACCGCTATTTCTTCGGTACAGTATCCGCCCGCCGAACGCGACGGAATCATGTCGCGGATAAAGCCCTTTACATATTCTTTGCCGCGGAATTTAGAAACGTTATATTCGAAAATAAAGCGTTTGGGCGCGCGGCTTTCCAAAAGATACGTAAACCTTGCGCCGCCGAAATACATAAACGACAAATTTCCGCTTTTGACCGAAATATGCGATGACCCCTGTTTTACCGGCGCAACCTCGGCCGCCTCAACGTCGGCAACGAAAAGCGGGCGGCGGTTGCCTACACCGAAAGGCTCCAACAGGTCAAGCTCTTTGGCAAACCGCGTTGATAAACCTCCCGTCAGACTGCCGCTTATATAGACGCGCGATTCGAAATCTTCGGCGGAATAATTTTCCGTAAGATATTTATTAAGCGCGGCGCGCAGTTTATCGAAGTTTTCTATTTCGATATTCACGCCCGCCGCCTGCGAGTGTCCGCCGAACTCCGCGATATACTCCGCACAGGCTTTCAACGCCTCGAAAACGTTGATATTTTCGACCGAACGCGCAGAACCTTTAAGCTTGTCTCCGTTGCGGACGAAAAGCATTGCCGGACGGGAATATTCTTCCGTAAGCCGCGCCGCAACTATACCCACGAATCCGGCATTCCAGCTTTCGTCCCAAAGCATAATTATTTTATCGGAGGTTCCGCCCTCCTTCAATTTGCTTTTGGCGCTTGCGTACAGCTCGTCGCAATACTTCTGCCGTTCGAGATTGTAGCTTGTAAGCTTAGCCGACAAATCGAAAATCAAATTTTCGTCGGTGGCGCCGAAAAGTTCAAGCGCGCTGCGTGCGTCGCCCATTCTTCCTGCGGCGTTTATTTTGGGGGAAATACCGAAAGCGAGCGCGTGCGAATTTATAACGTCGTTTTTACCGAGAAACTGCGCGTAACACTTGCGCGGGCGTTGATTGATAAGCTTTAATCCCTCGGACACTATATCCCTGTTTTCACCTGTAAGCGGAACGCTGTCCGCCACGGTTGCTATTGCCGCGAAGTCCAGATATTTATACGCACTTTCGCCGTTAAGCGCAACGGCGACCTTTAAAGCGACGCCTGCGCCGCAAAGATTGTCGTAAATATAACCGTCGTTGAATTTGGGATTTATGCAAATACAGTCCGGCAGTCTGTCGGGCAGTTCGTGATGGTCGGTTATGATTATTTCAGCACCCTGCTCTTTGATGTATTCGACTTCTTCCGCGCAGGAAATTCCGCAGTCGACCGTAATAAAAAGCTGAGGAAAATGCTCCTCGAATATATCGTCTATAGCCTTTACGTTAAGACCGTAACCGTCGCGGCGCTCGGGAATGTAAGCGACGGGTTCTATACCGAAGTCGCGCAACGCCGCGCACATTACCGTTGCGGCGCAAACACCGTCCGCGTCGTAATCGCCGTACACTACGACCTGCCATTCCTCGTCGCGCGCGCGAGTTATAAGCCGCACCGCGTCGGACATACCGCTCATTTTAAATGGCGAAACGAAATGCTCGCGCGAGGGGTGAATAAACCGCTCTATCTTTTCCTTGTCGTCTATTCCGCGCGCGTAAAGAATTTTTACGGTATCCGGCAAAAGCCCGCAGGAAGCCGCAAGGGAATTAATGCTATTGAGTTGTTCTTCCGAATATTCGAATTCGGGTACTGCTCTTTTCATATCTGAATAACAAAAAGGCGGGGTTTACCCCGCCTTGAATAATTATTGTTTTTTAGCGGGTTTCTTGGTATGTTCCGCTTTGAATTTATCGCCTATGCGCTTGAAGCGCGAATGTACCGCGGGGGTAAAGAACGACGTTCCGTATACGCATACTACGGCGCACAGCAGACCGCAAAGCACAGGCATCAACACGCCCGAAACGGACAGCGCGCTTATGGAAAGAAGCACGAAAACCAGTACCGCCACAGCCGCGAAGCATGTCGCCGTCAAAACTACGGGTCTCAGACTTTCCGCAGCGCAGGTATCCATCTGTGCGAATACGTCAAGCTTTGCAAACTCTCCGTCCTTGACGTTTTTACGCAACCTGTCGAACAGGAAGCAACAGCCTATCATGGTTATAAGCACGCAAAGTACCGAGAACGTGATTACCGACGAGCCTACGGGTATGCGCGTTATCGCCAGAAGCGATACAAACAGCGCGAGGTTGTGTATGTCCGCCAAAAGCGCGGACAGCGCCGCCGTAAGACGGTATCTTACCGCAAAATATATGAACTGAAAAACAACCGCCGAAGCGAGTGCGATACTGCCGAAAACCAGCGCTTTGGAGCCGCCGAGCATAGTGTCTACGGCATGATACGATGCGTTTGTAAGGAATACCGAATCTTTACTTTTCAAAGCCGCGTCTATTGCCGCCGCCGCTTTATTGAGTTTTTCGGAATCGGTTCCCTTTGAAAACCTGTACTCGTAAGTAGAGCCTAGCTCGGTATCCTCTATGAAATTGCGCGTGTAATAGCTTAATTTAAGTTCTTTAAACTGCTTTTCGCAAAGGTCGGTTATTTCTTTGTCCTTATATTCTACGGAAGTATAATTAATTTCTACAGTTTGATAGTCCTTATAGTCGCCGCCGTAATTGAAGTAACCGTCCGCGCAGAACTGACAAATAAGTCCCACGGCGAGCCCTACGGCTATTATTACCGCCGAAACGATAACGATTATATGCATTTTTGCCGAAAGTTTAAGCTTAGTCATCGACGGGTACCTCCCTTGTAAAGCCGCAGAATTTGAATTTATCCTTGGCGAAAGAGGATATCACATACCACATAAAGCGCGTAAACCAGTAAAGTATATACGACGCTATCGAAGCTATGAAGAATATGAATCCGCACTTGGCTATTTCGCCCACACAGATAAGCGCGAGCATAAGCGAAACGACTACTAAAATTATGTGCATGTCGAGAATAGTCGTCAAAACGTTTTTATAGCCGGATTTTACGGAAGAATAAATTGTTTTGCCCTTTTTGGTTTCCTTTCTTACACTTTCGAAAAGTACGAAGTTTGACGCGCACAGAAGCGCAAGGCCGAGGACCGCCGCAAACGCGCCGGCAACCGTAACCTGAATACCTATAAGCATAATCGCAGTAACCATAGCAAGCGAATAAATTACAATCATCATGGCGTTGACAAGCCCCAAAAGCTTGTATTTTACGACCGAATAAACTATCGCCGCTACTATAACCAAAAGTATTATTACGCCGAGATATATAGGCGCGTTTTTGCCGAGGTGAGGGGTCGAAAAATAAACTTCGGGATCGCCGCCCGAAAGGTAATTCAGCGTAAGCGTGTCGCCGTTTATGACAGAGTCGAGAATAATTGCGTATTCCTGCGCCGCCGCCGAATCGTCAGAAGTGTTGCTTACCGAAATAAAGAAGCTTTTACCGTCTATCTCGGAATTGCATTCAAGCGAAAGCAACTGACTGTTTCCGATGTAAAATCCGATATTCTTATCGGAAGACGCAGCGGAAACCTTGGAGGAAATATCCTTGAAACGTGCTCTGCCCGTATCGGTCAATTTGACTTTGACGGCATAGTTTCCGCCTTTCGCATATTTGGAAATACCCTTGAAATAGGTGTTTACGTTGTCTTTTATGGGCGTGAGAATGTAATTGTCAAGCTCGCTGTCGTGAATTTTACCCACCTCGGAATTCCGAAGGGTAAGTCCGCCGTTGTACGATAAAAATTTTACCGTCTGCGCGACGGCAGATCTTTCCGCAGAGCGAGCCGCGGAATTGTATTCCGGATCGGAATACGCGGCATACGTCATATTTGACGGCACGCTGACTTTTACGGTAAAGCCGTCCACTACCGAAACGGAATAGCTTGTATAGCCCTTCTGTCCGAAACGCTTGGATAAAATTTCCGCGTCCTTTTTAACCTTTGCCTTAAAGCCCGCTTCTCCGCCGTGTTCTTCCAGCTTGTCCTTTTCGATATAGACGCTACCGCACTGCGAGTACTTGGCGATATATTCGTCAACTTTATCCGCGCCGTCGTCGGTATCGGGCTCCGGCATGTTGAAATGGTAATCCGAAGCCGAAAGAACGCCTTCCGGATACAGAACGGTATACGCTTCGCCCGTAATGTCTGCCCCGAGATGTATACCGGAAGCAAACGAATTATACTTGTCCACTTTACCCGTACCTGCCACCGGCCACGAGAACAGGGCGAAAAATGCAAGAACCAAAATTGCGGCTGCAATTATTGCGGTTATTATCGCAGATTTGATTTTGCCCATTAAAAACTCCTAAATTGTTCGACTTTATTATAATTTAACCACTTAATTATATATAAAAATAGCGCGACAGTCAATTAATTAAACTTACTTACGCCGTATTTTTTTATCTTTTGCCCGCTTTTTTGCGCGCAAGCACGTGCATACCGCACTCTATACGCTTTTTCATCATATCGCAGGTAATGCCGTAAGGCTTGTTCATATCGCCGGCGAAGTGATAATTGTTTGCACTGCATCCGCCGCTGCAAATGAATTTGGCAAAGCAGCCTTCGCAGTCCTTACGCGTAAAAAGACAGTTGGAGGCGAACTTTTCGCGGATTTGCCCGTCGAGAGCACCGTCGTACACGTTGCCCATAAGAAAATTTTTATCGCCGGCAAACTGGTGACAGGGATAAATGTCGCCGTTCGGCACGACGGAAAAATATTCGTTGCCGGCACCGCAGGCGGAAACTTTCTTCTGCAAGCATACCCCACCTTCCAAATCTATATTGAAATGGAAAAAGTTAAAGCCTTCGCCCTTTTCGTATTTATCCAAATACTTGTCGCACAGTATTTCGTACTCGTCGAGGATACGCGGAAGATGCTCTGCCTTTATAGCCAAATCGTCTATATCGGTTACGACTGGTTCCATGGAAATACTGTCGAAGCCGTTTTCCGCAAGAAAGATTACGTCGTTCGAAAAATCGAGATTTTTAGCCGTAAACGTTCCGCGCACGTAATAGCTTTTATCTCCGCGCGCGCGGACAAACTTCTTTATATTATTTATCACATAGTCGAAGCTGCCCTTCCCGTTTTTGGTCTTGCGGATTGCGTCGTGAACTTCGCGTCTGCCGTCAAGACTTAAAACCACGTTTTCCATTTCGCGGTTGAAAAAATCTATGGCGTCGTCGTCGAGAAGAAGCGCGTTGGTGGTTGTTGTAAACAAGAACTTTTTACCCGCTTTCACGCCCTTTTCACGCGCGTAAGCAACCACGTTTTTTATGGTTTGCAGACACATCAGCGGTTCCCCGCCGAAGAAGTCGACCTCAAGCACCTTGCGGTTTCCGCTTTTTTCTATGAGGAAATCTATCGCCTTTTTTGCCGTCTGCTCGCTCATGAATTCACGTTCGGAATGATACGCGCCCTCGTCGGCAAAACAGTAACGGCACCTTAAATTGCAGTCGTGACAGATATGTATGCAAAGCGCCTTAACCTCGTCCGATTTCAGAGGATAGGTTTTTACCTCCTCCTTGAAAAGAAGTCCGTTTCCTTTCAATTCGGCAACGTCCTTTTCTATTTCGGCGATTTTCTCGGAGGGAAGGTCTATAATCGCGCCGCCCTCGTACTTCATTTTAAGATAAAGCGCAGTATCCTTATCGCACTCGTGCAGACTGCCGCTGCCCGAGTCGTATATGTAATAAAAATTTTTAAAATTGAAAATGTGTATCATATCGGTTTATATCTCATGAAAAAAGGAGCAGAGAATTTCTGCTCCTTAAAACTTATTTATTCTTTTCGGGATTCTGTTCTCTGGTAATTCTTTCACAGCTTTGGTTGCCTACCGTACAGCTTGTTTTGCAAGCGGACTGGCATGTGCTTCTGCATTCGCCGCAACCCGTAACCTTTTTTTCGCGGGGAGCCGATACCGTTTTTATCATTAAAAAATTCTCCTTTGGTTGTCTTGTTTTATATTATAGTGTAAGAAAAATAAAAAATCAAGTGTTTTTTACATAATTTCAGCGGACGCGCCTGCGGATATTTACGGCTATTATGCCCGTAACCGTACCCGCGACAACGCCGAGAAGTATTTCCAGAGCGAATTTCCAGCTTACAGAAATGGAATGGGCTATAAGTCCGTACAAAAGATATGTAATGATTACGGCGATAAGTCCGTATACCGCGCCCTTAATCCAGCCCTTTTCGCCGCGGATAAAAATAAGCCCGCCGGCTATTATAGATAAAATTTTGAACACTTGGTTTACGGGTTTTATCACCCCGACGGACAGCGAACAAAACTGTATTATAAGTGTGAACACAAGCACGAACAGAAGCGAAATTATTACCGCCGCGGCGGACGCTTTGACTACCTGAAAAATATTTTTACGCATAAAGACCTCCGCTTTAATTTATGCGGAGGTCTTTGCGTTTATTATTGTTTTTTGCTTTTCTTTGCGGGAGTCTTTACCTCGGGTTCCGCTTCGGTTTCCGACGGCGCGGTCTCTACCGCTTCGGCGGGCGCCGCTTCTACGGCTTCCGCAGACGCTGCGGTCGAAGATTCTTCAAAAGGTTCTTCGGGTGCGGCAGAGCTTTCTTCCGTCTTTTCCGCAGGAGCCGCAACGGTTTTTTCAACTATCGCGTCGGTCTGATAAATTGCCTGTTTATCGAACTTGATAAAGCATTTACCCGACTGCTCTGTGCCGGTTTCGAGAACGAAAGTGTTTTCCTCTGCGTCAACCTCGACCACAATGCCGCAAATACCGCCTATGGTCTTGACTTTGTTGCCGGGCTTGACGGAATTTATCAAGTCCTTTGCGTCCTGCTCCTGCTTTTTACGCTTGCGGGACGAGAATATAAACATAACCACTATGGCAACTACCAGAACGCCCAAAATGACGTAGGTGAAAATAGTGCTGCTGTTTACGAGAAGCGAATTAAACATTTTATTATCTCCAGATTTTATTTACTTTTCAAATATAATATTTTTACGGATATTTTGCAAGCGATTTTAAGCGGTTGTAAAATATTGCACGAAACTTTCACTTATTCCCCATAATCCGCATAAAACTGTTTTGCGAATTCTGTCAGACTGTCTGCGAAAATCGCTTCGCGCATGCCGCGCATAAGCTTGTGCAGGAAAGTTATATTATGAAGACTTAATAGCATGGACGCAAGCATTTCGTTGACGTTCAACAGATGCCGCAAGTAAGCCTTTGTGTAATTTTTGCAACAATAACAACCGCAAGAAGCGTCCAAAGCCGAAAAATCTTCCCTGTACTCTCCGTTGCGCACCACAACCTTCCCCTTAGAGGTGAACGCCGTACCGTTGCGCGCCACGCGGGTTGCGAGAACGCAGTCGAACATATCCACCCCGCGCTTCACGCCCTCTATCAGGCAATCGGGACTGCCGACGCCCATCAGATAACGCGGAACGGAAGTCGGAAGCTCGGGCCGCATCAAGTCGAGAATTTCGTACATCCTTGCCTTGGGTTCACCGACCGAAAGCCCGCCTATGGCGATTCCGTCTACGGCGTAGGGCTTGGCGCGGCGCAGGCTTTCCATACGCAAATCGTCAAACATGTTTCCCTGAATTATGGGGAAAAGCGCCTGGTCCTCACGCGTTTTCACCGCGGCGCAACGTTCAAGCCAAGCGCTTGTCCGCTCCATTGCCTGTTCGGCTTGGGCATGAGTATAACCGTACTCGCTGCACTGGTCGAACTGCATAATTATATCGGCGCCGAGGTTTTCCTGTATGCCCATAACTTTTTCGGGCGTAAACAGATGCTTTGCACCGTCCACATGCGAGTTGAAGTATACCCCTTCGTCCTTGATTTTATTCAGTTTAGTAAGAGAAAATACCTGAAAGCCGCCGCTGTCAGTCAGAATGGGGCGGTCCCAGTTCATAAATTTGTGAAGTCCGCCGGCTTTTTTCACAAGCTCGTCGCCGGGGCGGATAAACAAATGATAGGTGTTTGAAAGTATAATCTGCGAACCCGCTTCCTTTAAATCGCGCGGGTAAACGCCCTTGACGGTCGCCTGAGTACCGACGGGCATATAAACGGGCGTTAAAATATCGCCGTGCGGAGTATGAAACACGCCTGCTCTCGCTCCGGTGTGTTTGTCTACGTGTTGTAATTCGAATGAAAAATATTTACTCATAGTTTTTAATTAATTTATATCGCGTCCCGTATTTGCACGGAAAACAGGATTGCTTGGCTTAGAAGCAATCAGGTCGAGAAGCGCGAGCTTTTTTGAGGGGAGCATACACAGATGTATGTGACCCGATAAAAAGCGAAGCGCGACAAAGAGATGTGCCGCTTATAAGACCATCATCGCGTCGCCGAAAGAGAAAAAACGGTACCTTTCTTCAACGGCAGTTTTATAAAGGTTTAAAATTTCCTCTCTGCCCGTCATGGACGCCACAAGCATTATAAGCGTGCTTTCGGGCAAATGAAAATTAGTTATAAGCGCGTCGACGCACTTAAATTTGTACGGAGGGTAAATAAATATTTCCGTATTGCCGTTACAGGGTTTAACAAAGCCGTTGCCGTCCGCGACGCTTTCAAGCGTTCTGACAGAAGTAGTGCCGACTGCTATTATACGCCTGCCCTCGCGCTTGGCGCGGTTAATTGTTTCCGCCGCGCTTTCACCTATTTCGTAATATTCCGAGTGCATTTTATGGTCGGTGATTATTTCTTCCTTGACGGGTCTGAAAGTTCCGAGTCCCACGTGAAGGAGAACTTCCGCTATTTCCACGCCTTTTTCTTTGATTTTAGAAAGAAGCTCCGGCGTGAAATGAAGTCCCGCCGTCGGCGCCGCCGCCGATCCGTCCGTCCTTGCGTAAACGGTCTGATAACGGTTTTTATCTTCCAGTTTGGCTTTGATGTACGGCGGCAGGGGCATGGAACCCAGTCTTTCCAAAATTTCCTCGAACACGCCTTCGTAATAAAATTTTATTATCCTTTCGCCGCTGTCGGTTATATCCTCCACCGTTAAGGAAAGCCCGTCCGAAACCGTAAGCCTTTTGCCGCGGACGCACTTTTTGCCGGGTTTTACAAGCGCTTCCCAAACGTCTTTTTCAAGTCTTTTCAAAAGAAGCACTTCAACCGCGCCGCCGTTTTCCGTATGCGCGAAAAGTCGGGCGGGCAACACCTTTGTATTATTTAAAACAAGCACGTCGCCCTTTTCCAGATAACCGATAACGTCACGGAAAATTTTATGTTCTGTATTTTTGTTTTTTCTGTCGTATACCAGAAGGCGCGAGGAATCCCTCGGCTCCGCGGGAGTCTGCGCAATCAACTCCTCGGGTAAATCGTAATAAAAATCGCTTTTTTTAAATTGCATGGTCAGTCTTTATCGAACAGTGTAAGCTGTTCACGCTGTTTTTCTGTAATAGAATAACCCAAATGCTCGTACCCGCCGCGGAGAATTACCCTGCCGCGCGGCGTGCGCGCAATGAAGCCGAGCTGTAAAAGATACGGCTCGTAAACGTCCTCTATCGTACCCGCGTCCTCGTTTATAGTCGCGGCGAGTGTTTCCAATCCCACGGGTTTGCCGTCGAATTTCTCGATCATGGCGCGCAGAAGCCCCCTGTCCACCTCGTCGAGACCCAAATCGTCAATTTCCATTTTGCCGAGCGCGAATTTCGCATCGGAAACGGTGACCGAAGAATTGCCGTTTATCGTCGAAAAGTCACGGACGCGCTTTAAAAGCCTGTTGGCGATTCTGGGCGTGCCGCGCGAACGGCGCGCAACCTCCGCCGCGGCGTTTTCCTCAATCGAAATACCGAGCGTGCGCGCGCTGCGTTTTACTATGTCTTTAAGCTCCTCGGGCGTATACATTTCGAGACGGCACATAATACCGAACCTGTCGCGCAGGGGATTTGCAATCATTCCCGCGCGGGTCGTAGCGCCTATAAGCGTAAATTTTTTAAGAGAAAAACGGATATTTCTTGCGCTCGGTCCCTTGCCCACTATTATATCAAGCGCGTAATCTTCCATAGCGGAATACAGTATTTCCTCAACGCTGTGGTTGAGGCGGTGGATTTCGTCTATAAACAGCACGTCGCCTTCGTTCAGGTTGGTCAGTATTGCAGCCAAGTCGCCGCCCCGCTCTATCGCGGGCGCGCTTGTTATTTTAAGCTGTCCGCCCATCTCGTTTGCGATTATATGCGCCAAAGTGGTTTTGCCGAGACCGGGCGCGCCGTAAAGGAGGACGTGTTCCAGAACCTCGCCCCTCTGCTTTGCGGCGTTCATATATACTTTGAGATTTTCCTTTACCTTAGCCTGTCCGACGTATGCTTCAAGCGTTTTGGGGCGGAGAACGTTTTCTTCGACATCGTATTCGCCCTTGGTGCTTTTTACAAGCCTGTCGCCGCCGTCTGCGGTATAATCTTCTTCGTCGTCAAAAAACATTTCACATTCCTTTAAGCGCAAGCATTATTATATCTTCCACAGAGCTTGCCCCCGCCGCCCTTGCGCGGGCAATTGCCTTTTCGCTTTCCGAACGGGTAA
>ERZ779626.850-NODE-850-length-15823-cov-34.638128_pt1 | contig 15823 bp, 17 predicted proteins | sample MGYA00514209_ERZ779626 | MGnify/ENA primary metagenome ERZ779626 (study PRJEB29562, sample SAMEA4376713) | mouse gut metagenome | isolation source: Cecum | study: EMG produced TPA metagenomics assembly of the A DSS colitis mouse model was used to assess the...
TATCAAGCTATTTTCAGAAAAGTTTGGATTTTATATAAGTTTGGATTTGTGGAAAAATCAAAACTTTTGGATTTTTCCACATTGCTTGTCTTTTGGTCTTTGGTTCGGAATAGTGTGGTGCTGGCGGTCTATCTCTTGTTTTCGGTTGCTTGCTTCTTTACCATACATGAGCATTTGCACCCGGATTATCATTCCCATATCCTTCGAGCAAATTGATGACGCCCCATACGCCCACGCCTGCGCCGATTGCTGTTACGACTGTCTTTAATCCTGTTACCGCTGTTGTAAAAAATGCCATGTTTCTACCTCTTTCTTTCTCAAAAATAATTTTGTCTGGTTTCTGAAAGAGTTTTTTCGTGTAAAATTCCCTGCCTTATGGTAAGATAAAGACAGGGCAATCCTTTAGGAAGAACCCTGCGGGCATCCGGCATATTCAGTTTGGCGATTGGCTATGCCGGACGCTTTGTTTTGTCCTTTCCCAAGTACATTCAAAACTCCGTTTCCGTAACTTTTGGACTTTTTGTCCAGAAGTCCTGTTGCTGGTTTACAAGTTCCCTATTCAGTTTTTTCCATATTCAGTTGTCATGCTTCAATCACGCCCGCATCCTCCACCTCATCAATGGTGTCATTGTCCCTGACTCTTGCTTTACACAGGTTTTTCACATATTTTTCGATGTCTAAGGCGTTCTTGTCATCAAAATCGGACAGAAGCCGGTACTGCTTGTGCTTTGTGATGTCAAACTTATTGGAGAAGAATGGTCTAACCCCTCTAAGCTGCATGATACATTTTCCACCATCCATAACCGAAATCTCATCCATCGACATCAATTCTATGCAACATTGTCAAGTGATGAGTTTAATTTTGCGCACAAAAAAAGCAGGGACTCCCTTGAATCTCTGCTTTTAAAATATTCTAAGAATAACTAATTTTTTTGCCGAACTCCATTATTCTATCATATATATACATTATTGCATTAAAATCTTCCTTTATCCATGAAGTTCATTTTTCGTTTTATGCTGCAATCACGCTCACTTTGCGTACTCTGCCAGTTCATATACCCTTGCTTTTGTTAAGTCTGCCGCTCTCGATGCTTCCACCGACGGCTGTATGCTCCCGCCCTCACACTCCTGTCCGGCGGCTTGCACTTCTGCGTCCTTGAATGCAATCCATTCTTTTTCCTCTTTCCGCAAAACTTCCATATCCGCTTCGTTCAGGTTCGCTTCCAGCAGTCCCCACACAATATTTAGGGTATCGTCCCACATTTGGTACATCTCTGCGGCAGTTATATTCATATCCATTTGTGTGTCAGCTGCCTTTTGTTTTTCTGTTATCTCTTTCTCCCGCTCCTCGGCATACGAAATTTCTGCGGCAATTTCATCATAAAGGCTCGGTTGGAATGCGGCGTTCCCAGCTTGTCTTTCCTCCGGTTTGTTTGGTGCACCGTCAGGAAAGGAATAGACATCACCAGCCTGAATACCAAGGACACCAGCTTTCGTAAATACCACCTCCGCATGGCTGCCAGTGACGGAGATATCTGCCAGTACATAGGGATAGGAGTCATCGCTGGTAAAGCGGAGCGTGTCCCCCTCCCAGACTGCCGTACCTTTCAATCCAGTGAGACGATATATGCCGATTTCCGCCGCATAGGTTCCGTCTGCCTGCAAGGCAAGGATCAGCTCACTATAGACATCAGATGTGCCCTGCTTATCGGTATAGATGCCGGAAACATCCTCCTTCTCTGCCTGCTTCGTGTCATCCGTCTGCTTCTTTTTGGCACAATACAAAAATTTCTCTTCCTCTTGCAAGGATTTCCTGTAATACACATTAATTTCATCAGTGCCGTATTCCAACGTATAATAACCGAAATCAACGGTATCGTCAGCATATACCTGTTCCGGATATTTGATATATATTTTGTTGTCCTCTATAGCTTCTATATTAGAAAAATCCGCTAAAAACCGATAAGAGGCTTCCGATTCATAATCGGATATATCATATCCGTCTGATGTTTTTTCTATCACCAGTTTTCCGGTTTCCCCATCCGATACATACACATATTCCCCCACCGGAATTTCCGGCGCATCCTCTGTTCCGGTTCCCGCCTTCTCCTCTCCCGCCGTATATGCAGCCAAATCGCCATTGTCCGAGCCGGTATGAGCTTCACTGTTTCCTGTAGTTTTAGTATTCTGTGCTGCCTGCGGTTCTTCATCGCTTTCCACAATTTTTTCTATGCCACTTCCCACCTTCGTCCCATCCTCCGGCTTCTCTATCTGCCCACACGAAGAGAGCACAAACAGAATCGCGCCCGCCGCCATTGCCATTGTTATTTTTATCTTCCTCATGTGTTATCGCACCTCCTGGCTCAATCTTAACACTTCATTTATATCACAATGAGAAAGGAAATAAAATACTTCCTGCATAAACAACATTATTTTTGCGCAAACGACACAAAAATCAATTATCAAACCACATTCTCCATTCAAAAAATTCCTTCTTAAACTCTTTACTATGGGCTCTCCCAATGATTACCTTTAATCCATTACAAAGTGTAATTTCATGGCTGTGTACCTTTTCAATGTATTTCAAATTAACGATATATGACCGATGTATCTGAAAAAAGCCAAATTGGGATAAGCTTCGTGCTGCTTCTGATATCTGTCCTTCACAAAAATGTTCCCTTCCATCATACATAAGATATCTTAATTTCCTGCCATATGTTTCAACAAGAAGAAGTTCATTCAAGTTTATCTTTATGCGAATCCCAGCAGTATCATTACAGGAAATAATCCGATCCTGAATCTTCGTTTTCAGGAAGGAATCAAGTGCTTCACCAATTTCATCTAAATGCTTTTTATCTATATACCTAAAGGCATTCACTTTATATCCTAATCTTGCCTGCTCCGTATGAGAAGTCAGAAAACAAATTTTACTTTTATTCCCACAATGCATCAATTGTTCCGCTATTTGAAAACCATCTTCGCCCTCTGCAAGTTCAATATCCAAAAATAACAGGTCAATATTGGGATTTTTCATGAATTCTTTTCCACTACTATAGGAATTGATTTGAAATGAAATATTTTTATCACTGCAATATTTTTCGATAATCGTCTGTACCTTAGCTCTCCATACTGCTTCATCTTCTACAATAGCTATTTTCATTCCTCTTTCTCCTCTGCTTTGGCAGTTGGTATAGCAATGCTGATTTTAAACAACGTTTCTCTATTTTCCACTATTGATTCCATATAACATTCGCCATGATACTTTTCAACAGTTGCAGCGATATTTTTCAGACCAAAACCATGATTTTCCTTATCTTTTTTTGATGTCATAAAAAAGTCCGTTTTGGTATTAAATTTTTTGGCTACACTGTTACTGACAACAATAAAAATTTCTTTCTTATGTTCTATTAGTTCAACACGTATTTTGGGAACATCTGCTTTTACCGCCGCTTCGACAGCATTTTGCAGTATATTTCCCATCAGTGTTGTAATATCAAACATCTCAAGAGGCATTTTTTGGGTCAGTTTTCCCAAAACAACAAACTCTATATTTTCCTTTAGTGCCAAATACAAATAATAATTAACAATAATATCAAGAAAACTATCTCCGGTATGAATCTTTAAATCAAACTCATCCTGAATATTCCAGATAGTTTCTATGTACTCTTTGGCTTCCTTTGTCTTTTTTTCGTTCATTAACTCTCGAAGAACGCCAATATGATTTACCAAATCATGTTTAAAATGCCGTACAGCTACCGATTGCTGTAATTGATATTCATATTGCTGTTTTTGCATATACATAAAAGATTGAAGCTCCCTGTTCTGCCTGTTTGACAATATATTTTTAACAGCAAGGCTAAGCGTAAGAAAAACCGAATAGATTACTCCCACGATACTGATAAAAAATACTGCATAGGCATCCCAGCCATACATTGTGTGATTCTCATTAAAAAAAACAAAAACAAAGTTGTAAAATATTTGAAAAATACTGCCCTGCACTAAAAGCACAAACTTGTATTTGAACTCTATGTCGCACATATAAACTTCATATTTTTTCAGAATCCGCAGGTATGCCAAAAGATATATCAGGAACGAAAGCAAATAAGCAGGTTCCATCCACCATGCGAGATCTGTACTGCTGATTCCCCCGCCTATCATCATAACCTGTATCAACATGACACTAAATGTATCAATGATTCCTGTAAAATACATGAGAGCGGCGCTTAATACAATCAAATGTCCTAAACGCTCCTCAAAAAACAAACAAATGGAAAGCACACTCCAAAATATATAAACAAAGGGAGAGTTTGTATCAAAATATGCATTGAAAACACCCGCAAAGAACACAATCAACGCCGACATACTAAGAAAAAACCTGCTTTTTCTTGGACTTAACCTGAATCCAAAATAAATAATAAACAAATATATTAAATAATTTGATATGTTGTCTATAATATAAATCATATTTTACCATTTCTTTCTACAGATGCAAAAAAATTTACCCTTTTCTCCTATTATGGCAAAAATCTCATTTAATTCTATCATATCTATTATAACCCAAAGTAACATTTCGCAAATATGAATAAATACATTCCTATTACAATTCAATCTGCCATAAAATGCTTCTTTGTTCTTAATAAATGCCATAACCACAATTCCCTGTCACCTGCACGCGCAAGACTGCATAAATCCCTCATTTCAATTTAGCGGCTTATATAAATATTTTCTGTTCTCACTCATATTCCATATAATCTCTACCTATTCGTTTTCAGAGCTAGCAATATCCTACTCACTCTTAAACTATAGAACAATTTCCAATACATTGTTTTATAATAAGCTATTTTTACTCCAAAAGCAGGGATTCTCTTAAAGTTCTATCACCTTAGCTGTTTTTTTATAGTTATATAGAACAATTTTCTAACTGGCAGATTATAACGAATCAAACCTTTTTTCCTGTATCCCTATAAGTAAAAATACCATCATAATCACAGTTTAGAATGTCAGCAATTTCACGCAACTCTTTTTCGGTCAAATTATCTCTTCTAAGTTTATTATAAAGGTTTGTGCCTTTGTACCCCAATTTATCACTTAACTCTTTGATAGACATATTTCTTTCCAAGAGAATTGTCCGTATTTTTAATGCCATTCCCATTTTTTCACCTCGTTTCCTTTGAGTAATTATATACTTTTTGGTGCAGAAAATCAAATATAAATGCAATTCTACACATCAGAATACAATTATATTGTTGACTAGCTGCACTTTATAGTGTATTATTTATTCTTAGAAGTGCATATATGCACTCCAAAAAGCAAAATCATGACGAAAAATTTTTTGAGAGATTTTTCAAAAGCGGAAAGGAGATGAACGGAATGGGAAAGATTTTAGAAGCATTTTTGAACGAACAGCTTCATGTAGACGGCGGAACAGAAGGGCGGAACCTCGAACAGCAAAAAATATGTGAAAGGGGAAGTGAACTTCAGAATAAATTAGCCGAAAAACTGAATACCGAAGAACAAAAAATGCTGTCAGAATTAGTGGAAATACTTTTTGAAGAAAGCTGTTATGACGAACAAAAAAAATTTGAAAGAGGGTTTCGATTAGGCGTTCTGATAACAGCAGAAGTTTTCACAGAGCAGAATATATTTCTTTAAGGGACAGCCAAGAGATAATTACTGTTACAATTGATTAAAACAGGTGGTGTTCTCCTGCGAAGAAACACACCACCTGTTCCATGCATCTGCAAGAAAGCAGACCGCAAGATTATTATACTTTGTAGTTTTCTGTCTTGCAAGAAATAATCTGAAAAGAAAGGCTAAAAATGGATATACAGATAATATCGAACGCACCCTTAAAGGAAAAACCTGTTATTCTTAATAAAAATGTGGACTGCCTTCCAAATTTCAAACACACATCAGAGTGGACAGCTTCTGTAAAACAATTTGCTGAAAGCCGCATATACACATCACTGGATATGGTTCAAACAGGTAAGAAATTGCATTACATTTTCATAAAAAACGGGTGTACTGTGAAGGACATTCAATTTTTTTTAAATTTAGCGTGTCCGCAATCTATATACAGATGGCTAAAGGGGCAGACACTGCCTTCCATCGACAACTTGTATAGAATGGCAGAAATATTCCAAATTCATATGGAAGATATGCTTGTTGCTAAGAATTTTGACAGGGATATAAACCCACTACAGATAGCAGAAAATCGTACTAATTTTCCTATATATTAACAGAATAGTGATAACTAAATGATTAAAAACTAAAGCAATCTTCGCAAAAATGCCCTGATAATACTTCAATTATCAGGGCATTCACATTTTCGCTTTATCCGAAAAAACAATTCAATTTTACAGTTCCCCGACAAAATTATAGACAATCCGTACTTCCTGCGTCTTTACCCCGTCCACTTTCTCAGGTTCTCCAATCAGTATGCGGTTAATCAGTCTGTTTAACACCGTTTCGTCAAGTTCCGTAATGGCGGCATAACGCCTGATTTCCCCCATGAACATCTGCACATCGCCTTCTGAATGTTCCTCCTCACTGATAAGTGCCGCTATCTCCTGCATACGGTTCTGGTTGCTTTCCTGTTCCTTTTCCATTGCATCCGTCAGCTTCAGGAAACGCTTTTCAGTAAGTATTCCCTTTGCCTTATCCGCATACAGGCTGATAAAAGTATCATCTATCTCCTGATTGCGCTGTGCAAGGCTCTCATACTCCTTTTTCAGACTGTCCGCATCCGCAAGATACTGTTTCTCCATTCTCCGGCTTAATCTGCCATAAAAGGCTTCCTTATCCTTTAACGCCATCGCCGCAACTTCCTGTATGTCTGTAAGCACGAGATTGTATAAATCCCTTGCTTCGATTTTGTGGCTTGTGCAGGCATTTCTCCCTAAACGGTTATAGGTCTGGCAGATATAATATGCCTTGTCTATCGGCTCACGCTCTTTTCCAGTCCGGCGGTCTTTGTCCGTCCTCCCGACTTTTTCATAACGCACCTGCATGGACTTCCCACAGGTGGCGCAGTATACAATGCCATGAAAAATATTGTAATACGGGCAGCTATTCCCCTTCATAATCGACGGTCTGCGGTCTATAAGCTGCTGAACCTTATCCCACTCCGCTTTAGGGATAATGGCTTCGTGGCAGTCCTCTATGACTTCCCTCTGCTCCCTCGGAATGATGTTGTAAGTGTTGGAGCGTATGCCTTTCTGATGCGTCTTGCAGACAACGTGAGCGCCCTTGTAAAATGGATTCCTCAAAATGGCTGATATGCGTGAACCGCTCCAAGCGTAATAATTCACGTCACAGCCCGTTCCCGTCTGCATTCTTGTAATCGGTATCCGTTCTTCCATCAGAACCTTGCATATTTTCATGTTCCCGAACCCGTCAAGTGCGAGGTCAAATATCCGTCTGATAATTGGTGCAGTTTCTGGATCAATGATAAGATGCCCGTTGTCGTCAGGATCACGCATCAGACCTAAAGGCGGCTGTCCCCCGCAGAATTTTCCCTGCCTTGAGCGTGTCATGCGACCTGCAAGCACTTTCTTTGAAATATCCCTGCTGTACATATCATTCAGGATATTCTTAAACGGCGCTATGTCCATTTCCTGCTTGTTCAGGCTGTCGTAATTATCCGTAATAGCTATGTAGCGTACATTATGCTTTGGGAAAAATACTTCCATATAGCTGCCGGATTCAATATAATTGCGCCCAAGCCTTGAAAGGTCTTTGGTAATCACACAGCTTATCCTTCCTGCTTCAATATCGTTTATCATGCGCCGGAATGCCGGACGGTTGAAGTTCCGCCCTGTGAAACCGTCGTCCACATAGAACTCGTAGTTGAACATACCGTTCTTCTCTGCATAGTCTTTAAGCAGCAGCTTTTGATTGCTGATGCTCATGCTCTCATTGTCTTTGCCATCTTCAAGAGATAATCTGCAATAGAGGGCAGTAATCATTGGACTGGTAATATTAGAATTGATTTTCCTGTTCATAGGTTCTCTCCTTTATGAACAGGGACACGATACAATTATATTACCATGCCCCTGCCCTTATTTCAACATTTTTTTCATAAATGCGGCTTAAACAGCCTGCTTATCCCTCTTTTTTGAGATGTGTTCCTCCGTCTTTTTCTCTATAAGCCGTTCAAAAGCCTGCTGCATGGTCTGTGTGCCGACAAACTCCCTTGTCACGACAAATCTCGTCTGCCCTTTTGTTTCCTTTTTTATTTCCCTGTCTGCGACCATAAAATTAACCCTGTCCTTTCTGCGGTCATTATTCCGCCTGTCATATTTCAAACTGTTCTATCTCCCAATGCAGAAAGATAAATCTGCATAAAAACAGCATTGAAGATACCCATTCCCCAATGCCGCACATTACTCTGTATTTTTTACTCCTGTCAGTACCTTTTTCGCCGCATCCCTGTTTTCCTGCCCCAGTTCAGAACGGTAATTCCTGCCGCCGAAATAAACAGGCATACACCTTTCCATAATGCGGTCATAAATCCTTGCGTGTTCCACGTCCTGCGGATTTTTCAGTGCATCAAGCTGAATGTTCGTTGTGATGATGAACGGCTTGCCGGACTTGTACCGCTCATCAATGACCGTATAAATTGTTTCAACCGTATACTGGCTTTCCCTCTCAATCCCCATATCGTCAATCACGAGCAGCGTGTAGCGGTTCAGGCTTGCAAGGTACTCATTACGCTCAAAACTGTAAAGACCGCCGAGTGCATTTAATATTTTCGGAAAACTTGTCATCAGTACAGGGATTTTCTGCTCTAACAGCGCATTCGCAATGCACCCTGCAAGGAATGTCTTACCTGTCCCGACATTCCCCCAGAGCAAAAGCCCCTGCCCTGTCTGCGCCATTTCTGAAAAATGTTCCACATACCGCTTTGCGTAGATGGCGTTTTCCTGTGACGCATCACAGCGGTCAAAGGTATAGTTATAAAATGTCCTGTCCTGCAATCCCGCACTTTTCATCTTCTGTATATTCAGAAGTTCCTCCTTTACCCTGTATTCCTCACGTTCTTTTTCCAGTTTCTCCGCCGCACATCTGCAAAGACAGCCGACAATGCGTTTCTCTCCCAAGAATGCTATTTTTTTCTGCTTTTTTGTGTGGCACTGTCCGCACATCAATAATCCGGTATCACCGTCCGTATAATCATCAGCCGCATTCATGCCCTCATTTGTGGCTTTTTCCAGTTCCCTCATGACTTCATCAATAACCACTCCAATCATAAACTGTCACCCTCCTTAAAACTGCCGTTATAAGAATACCTGTTCCCATTTGCCTGTTCTTTCTTCACATCCTCTTTTTTCCAACATTCCATAACGGCTAAATGGTTTTTATATGTTTTTCCACTGTAAGCCATATATTCCGACAGATGCTCTATCATGGACTGATAATCTGCCGGAAAGTCGGCTTTCAGCGTTTCCAGTTCTTTATCCGTAAGAATGACGTTTCCATATCTGCCATAGAAATTGCTCCCTTTATCCTGCCCTGTTTGTGCGAGTGTGTCTTTTTCTCTCTCACTCTCTCTTTTATCTAAGTTCTTATCTCTATTCTCTATACTCTTATCTCTAATCTCTGGTGGACAGAATTGGGACACAGGTGGGACATTGTCCCAGTTTTGTCCCATACCTGTATTGTTATCCATCAAAAGCGGCGTGCTGCCTTCCGCTTTCTGCCTGCGGTATCTTGCCTTGCGTTCCCCGTCAGATGAGCCTTTTCCGGTCATTTCCTCAATTTCCGGCATATAAAAAGTATTATTCTCCAATACTTCCACAAGCCCAAGCTGCATGAATGCCCTCATCGCCCTCTCTACCGTTCCTGTCTCATGCCTTGTAAGCAGTGCGATCATTTCCGCTGAAAGCGGTGTCATCTCATTCAAGAGCAGTTTCCCGTTATGCTGCAATGATTTTAAATACAGCTTGAGCAGGATATTCACATATAAGACACCGTCCTTTGAACCTTCCAGTACGACAATCTCACGCTGGTCAAAAAAATCTTCCTTGAGTTTAAGGAAGTAATATTTCTTATTCTCTGCCATAATTGCCCCTTTCCTTTTTTACGCTTTTTTTCTCCCCAAGATTGGGAAGTATTTCATTCTGTTTTGTTTTTGTTCTCTGTACCATTGCCGCTTTGTCCGCAATCTCCGCAAGTTCCCCAAGAACGGCATCATTTTCTGCTAAATCGTGTTTTATCTTTGCACTTTCCGCTTTCAGTTCTTCAAGTTCCTTTTTCCACGTTTTGGGGAGCAGCTTATCCGTACCGCTCATATTTTTCAGTCCTGTACGGTAGGAGAGTGCAGTATCTATCTTATCTGCATTCCTGTCATAATAAGACTGTTTCTGCCTGCCGGAAAGACTTTCATACTTTTTCAGGTATTCCGCATATGGTTTGTAGGCATGGTAGACGTCAATGATATTGGACATCTTTTTCAGCTTTGCATTTAACTCGCGCTGGTTGTGAATATTGTCACTCCGCTGTTTTTTGGTGTCCTCTGCCAGCTTCTGCAAATCCTCAAGCGTTTCAATCTTATGTGACTGGAGAAACGCCACCATAGATGAAAAATCTTTTATGTTGCCCGTTTTTGTGTCTGTGCGCTGCCGGATATCATTGTCCTGAATAAATGCGCTGCGGTTTTGCTGCCATTCCATCAGTACTGCAATTAAGGAATCCTCTTTCTTTTCCTGTACGGGTAATTCTTTTTCTTTATCCTGTACGACCGCTTTTTTCTCTTTTTCAAGGAAAGCAATCTTATCTGTCAGACGCTCTATGTTCTCCATGCTGGATAAAATAAGGGCATTGATTTTTTTAATCTCCCTGTTCATGCTGCCAACTTCGGTCTGAATGCCCCTGCGCTCCATTGCAGTCACTGCCGCACCCATATGGATTGTCGGCAGAAGGTCTATTCCCTGTCTTTCAAAAGAACGGTGTTCCGCTGTAATCTCATAGCCGTTCTTCTTATAAAATTCAGTTTCAATATCTGCCCACAATGCACGCCATTTTTCCACGTTTCCCCTGTCGTCCCAATCAGTAGCGTAAACCTTATGTGACTTATAATCATTTCCTTTCTTTGTTGGGATTTTCTGACCGTTTTTATCAAGGTCATATTCCCGCCAGCATTTCTTTTCTAAAAAAGTCCCGTCTTTTTGGAACGGGCGCATGGTAAGCATAAGGTGACAGTGCGGGTTCGGGTTCTCATGGTCAGGACTGTGCAGATTCATGTCAGCCACCATTCCCTTATCCCTGAAAAATTCTGCAAGTTTCTTGGCAGCTTGTAACCTCTCATCCGCATCAAGTTCACAGGGCAGTGAAAATTCGATTTCCCTCGAAAGCTGCGCCCTGCTCCCTTTCTCAAAATTTTCAACAGCGTTCCATAAAACGGAACGGTCAGCAAATTCCTTCGGCGCATATTCTGGTAAGAGGATTTCGGAATATATCACATGACCTTTCCTTGAAAAATCTTTTATCTCCCCGTCATATTCGCAATATATTTTTGTCCCGCTCCGGTATGCGGCGGAAGCCACAGCCGACTGCGGTTTTTCTCCGCCCCTGCTGATTATTTTTGCGTTAAGGTGTATCATTTTCGTGCTTATCGGTATCTCCCTCCTTCTGCACATTTTCTATCCCCGATGGAAAAACGTAGCGTAGCTACGTTTGACAAGGGCGCACTTATACACGCTTCGCGTGTGTGCGCCCTGCGGGGCTTTTTCTGCCTTGCGGCAGAAAACAGGGGAAACGACAATTCCCCTACGGGCTTGCGCCCTACCCTTTAGTGAACTTTGCGTTCAGATAAAGGCGAAAGAGCAGCCTTTATCTGCCCACAAAGTTTTATAAGTCCCCCCCGCCACGTTACGGCTGATAATTTCTATGAATGTCCTTTATTCATTTCCGTCGGGGATTGTTGTGTAGATTTTTCAGCTAAAATATTCTGCATGGTTTGACGGAAAGACAAATCCAAAAACAGGATATTTAGAATATTTTTTACGCTGTCATCATCAAATGTGGCAAGCTGTTCTTTTGAAACATTCAGCTTTTCCCTGAGAAGATATTCAAAGTGGCTTCCCCACACAATATTGCGATGTCGGCGTTCCTTCTCCGTCATGCCCTTTATCTGGTTCCGCAGCTTCGCTTCCCTGTGTTTTGCGATGACAAGCTCTGCTTTTGTTCTCTGCAATTCCGCATCAATCACATCTCTGCGTGTCTGTTTACTCTCACACATTTTTTCACTTCCTCCCTGCCTGTAACGCTGTTAATATTGGATAAAAATACAGACATACAAAAAAGGGCATCCATATACTGAATATCCTCTCCTTTGTTTGGCTGCACCTGTTTATTTTTCAGCTTATTACATTTTAAACCGCACTTTCATTTATATCATTTTAGGAAAATTTATGTCCTGTCCCTCAAATCCTGTAAATGCCTAAGCTGCGCTTCACTTAATGTCCTCGGCTTTCCAATCCGGATAAGATTTTTTGGTAAAACATATGTCTTGCTTACTTCTGTCCATGACTTTAACCGGATTACATTTGGAAACTCCTTATGCAGTTTATCCATTTTCCGCATCCATGCCGGATTTGCTGTGTAAACCGTTGCTTCGTCCTCATCTGCATTCAGATTGATAACAACTTCCTGTTCATATCTTGATAACTTCATTCCATACTCCTTTCTCCGATGCCAAATTTATTTAACAGTACCCTGCCGGTACTAAATTTTCCACCCATAATCGGGCTGTTTCATTTGTTCTGCTGTTCTCCCCTTGCTGTTTCCTGACAGGCAACCCTTGTCGGCGCTGTATCATCCAGTATTGGCGCTCAAATTATTTCAAAATTGGTCTTGGCGGTATATGTCAGCTTGGACAGTCATTTAATTGTACTGCCATTATCCAACAAAACAGCCTGCTTTCCTGTATATCCATCATGTCAGAAATCCGCCCGAAAACAGAAAATTTCTATCATGCTGGAAAAATATAGTAGGAATTCTCCAGTTAATGTGGTATTCTGTTTTTGTAAAGGGGAGAATTATCAATGAAAACACAATTAAGTATTCAGGAACGCCTGAAAGACCTGCGTGTAGAAAAGGGACTGACTTTAGAGCAGCTATCACAGCAGATAAAAATTCCGGCTTCCACACTTGGTTCTTATGAATCTGATGATTATAAAGAGATACCCCACAGGAACATCATTGACCTGGCAAAATTCTATGAGGTATCAACAGACTACCTGCTTGGTCTGACTGAAAACAGGCAGCATGACAATATTTCCATATCCGACCTGCACCTGAGCGATGCCGCCCTGTCACTTCTTAACGACCAGAAGCTAAACACGCTGCTCCTGTCAGAACTTATCACCCATGAGCAGTTCCGAAAGCTCATGATTGACTTGGAGATCTATGTGGACGGTCTTGCGGATATGCAGGTCAAATCACTAAATTTTGTAGTGGACATAGGCAGAAAGATACTGCTCAAACGCCACAATCCCGACGAATATAACCTGCAATTAAATACCCTGAATATGCAGCACCTTGAACTGAATGAATATTTTTCCCATGTAATTGATGATGATATGCACACCATTATTAAAGATATTCGAGATGCCCACAAAGGCGATATCGACTCCGCCCCACCCAAAACCATAACCGAACATTGGGAAGAAATCCTTGAGAAAGCGGAAAATTTTGTAGGCACTTCCAAACAAAGGCTTGCCTACATATTCAGCCAGTTCCTGAAAATCAAGCCGACTGAAAAGAATATTGACGATATGGCGGATATTCTTGGTCAGTCTGAAATCTTAGAGCCTGACGCAAAGAAACGCCGGAGCAGTGCAAGGCAGAAAAACTCTATGTCAGATAAGAATTGACACAACAGACATGATTAGCTGAATTGCTGGCTGATCGTGTCCCTGTTCCGTTTATTTTTGTATTGGGCAGCCAACTCTTCACAAATAAGTATTGCATATCTTTTCCGGTCTTTTGATAATTTAAACCGTAGGACTGCGACGTACCCCTTGTGTCAGAGGTATTGTAAAGGTCTATCGTTTCCTTACCTAAAATTTCCGCCATCTCTTTTAAGGTGGTCTTTTCCTTCCCTCCGAGGAATAAGGTGGTATCACAATTCCCTTCAATGGTGTCGGCATTGTCCTTATAAATCGCTTTAAGCTGCGACTTTGACTGCAAGATAATGGAAGCTGATATTTCCCGGCTTCGGATTGTGGCAATCAGCTTCTCAAATTTTGGTATTTGCCCGATATTGGCAAACTCATCGAGCAAGCAGCGCACATGGACGGGCAGCCTGCCATGATACACATCGTCCGCCCTGTCACAGAGCAGGTTGAAAAGCTGCGTATACATGATAGACACAATAAAATTGAACGTGTCATCGGTATCGGAGATAATGACAAACAGCGCTGTCTTTTCATCCCCAATCATATCCAGCCCCAACTCGTCATAGCTTGTCAGGTCACGCAGCTCCTTGATGTCAAAGGGGGCTAAACGTGCGCCGCAGCTAATTAAAATGCTTTTCGCTGTCTTGCCCGCCGCCAGTTTGTATTTTTTATACTGCTTTACCGCAAAATGCTCCGGCTCTCTTTCCTCCAGCTCATCGAACATCAAATCAACGGGATTTTTAAATTCCTCATCGTCCTCCCTTGCTTCGCTGGCATTTATCATGTCAAGCAGGGTAGTGAAATTCTGTTCTTCCTCCACGCACTCATACCAGATGTACCCGATCAGTGCGGTGTAATAGAGCTTTTCGGCTTTCACCCAGAAATCCTCGCCGGATTGCTGCCCCTCCCCTTTGGTGTTTAAGATGATTGTGTTTACGAGTTTCAAAATGTCCTTCTCGCTCCGGATATAAACGAGAGGATTGTAGTGCATGGACTTCTTGAAGTTAATGGTATTCAGCACTTTTACCCGGTAATGATTCTTTAAGAGCATTTTTCCGCACTCTACTAACACTGTACCCTTCGGATCAGTGACAACGTAGGAACTGTGCATCTGCATAAGGTTTGGTTTTACGAAAAACCTCGTCTTGCCCGAACCGGAGCCGCCGATGACAAGGATATTTTTATTCCTCGCATACTTCGGCTGTTTCGGTCTGCCTGACATCATCAGCCTTTCCGTTTCTGTGAGTAACACGTTGTTCTCAAATACCGGATCGACATAAGGCTCAATGTCTTTCGCTGTCCCCCATGAAGCGTTTTGTCAAGTGCTTTTTTGAGTTATTGACGCAAGCCCTTGTTAGTGCGGCGGGAAACGGGACAGGAAAAGGGGCGCAAAACGCGCCTGTGGGCGTTTAGAAGCCGTTTTCGCGGGTGGGTAGTATAAAACCCTTGCCCGGTGGGTTTTCGTGTCTGAAACGCCTTAAAAATCAAGCCTTTTCAAGCCCTATTGCGTAACACTCCATTCTGTTCTTTGGGAGAGGTCGGGGGCGCGGGGGCAGAGCCACCGCATAACCTACCGCCCGCCGCCGAAGTAGTGCAGACGGTTTTGCCGTTAGAATGGAGCAGACGAAAACAGGGGCAGGATTTTTTTATCCTGTTCCCCGTTTTCGGCGGCGAAATGGCAACGGCAAAAATCCAGACGGTCAAGGGTTTAAGAGTGGAGATTTTTTCGCGCCCTTTGCGAAAAAATACTACTCGTCCCTTGACGGTCTGGATAGTCGGGACGGCGTAGAATGGGGATTGTTTTTCGTGATTGGGTATGGTATAATTTCCCCCCAGTACAAACCGATAAATCGGGATTTGGAGGTTGCAATGAAGAATTATACACAAGTCTATGTAAAAAATAGTTTTGAAGCAGCAGAAAC
>ERZ779626.852-NODE-852-length-15819-cov-11.431553_pt1 | contig 15819 bp, 13 predicted proteins | sample MGYA00514209_ERZ779626 | MGnify/ENA primary metagenome ERZ779626 (study PRJEB29562, sample SAMEA4376713) | mouse gut metagenome | isolation source: Cecum | study: EMG produced TPA metagenomics assembly of the A DSS colitis mouse model was used to assess the...
GTCCTATGAGCGGCGCATCTACCAGCACATCATGGTGTTGTCTCCTTTTCGTTTTGGTGTGGGGCCGGGGGCGTGAGTCTGTTTCGCGTCCTGCCTGCTCAGGGAATGCGTTTCCCCGGCCCTCTGATGGAAGATCACCGGCGGAGGGTGGCTGCTTGTCACTTTTCGTGCGCCTCACAGGGCCGACTTACCGAATCCGTTCCCGCTCTTATGTGATGTTCCTGCTGTTACCCGTCCATCTTCGCCGGTGTTCTTGCCTCCTGACATTAACTATTATAAATCCATAGGGCGCAATAGCCAATGGGCGAAGCGCCTCAATATTGCGCCCTATATATGTTGCTTTTTGCTATTGCACCCTATATTGACCTGTGGTATAATATATGCGGATACTGGGAGAGGAGCTAAATATGCAACTGCCTCTCCCGCACAGGAAAAGAGGTGACACCATGCCGGAGGAAAAGAGAGGCCGATACACTGAGGCACAGAACAAGGCCACGCAGAAGTACATTCAGAAGAACCTTGAAGAAATCAAGTTCCGTGTACGAAAAGGGGAAAAAGACAGGTACAAGGTTGCCGCAGAAAGAGCGGGTTTGAGCATGGCAAGGTTTTTCCTGGATGCGGCTGACGAAAAGATACGACGGGATGGCTTGGAGGAAACGCCGACCGGTATCAATCCTGGCGCAGAGGGCAAAATAGGGGAGGAGTGATTTTATGCCGTTGCCGCAGGAGAACCGCTACACCCTGGCTGATGCACTGGCCTGGGATGAACAAGACCGCATAGAGCTGATCGACGGCTACCCAGTGATGATGGTGCCGCCGACCAGGGCCCACCAGGAGGCCGTGACCGCTCTGGTGGGGCAGCTCTACGACTACCCGAAGGGGAAGAAATGCAAGGTCTATGCCGCCCCCTTTGCCGTCCGGCCTTTTGAACGGGACGGCGACCGCCCGGAGGACGTTGACACGCTGGTGGAGCCGGACGTCTCTGTGGTGTGCGACCCCTCCAAGCTGGACGACACCGGCTGCAAGGGAGCACCCGATTTGGTGATGGAGATTCTTTCCCCGTCTACCACCCGCCACGACCGCTTTACCAAGTTCAATCTCTACCAGCGGGCCAGGGTGCGGGAATACTGGATCGTAGACCCTGCCGACAGGTCGGTGCAGGTCTTTGTCCTGGAGGATGGGAGGTATACCGCCAAGGACTTCGGCGCGGCCGGCGACCGGCTGAGGGTGAACGTCCTGGAGGACTGCACCATTGACCTGTCCCAAGTGTTTCCCGAATAAGCGCCGGAGAGGCCAGGGCGTATGCCCTGGCCTCTCTTTGCGTCCCGGCTCCATGTACCCCGGGAAAGGTACTGTGAAACTCACCCCTCTGTGATGCGGGCTCTCCGACCCCAGAGTGGACGCAGTTCCCTGGAGAAAAACGGGGCGTTTCCGTTCCGCCTGCCAGGGCCGCAGGGCGGCGTCCGGCACGGTTTACCTACCCCGGACGGCAACAGGCGGTTATAACCGCCGCATGGGGCTGGCAGGGGGTATATACCCGGTATGCTCCGGGGACGTGCGGCCTGTTTCGGGAATCAACTCAAACAGTCATGGGCGGGGAGGAGTAGCGGGGACAGGGGACGCCGGCCACGGCGGAGGTGTTACCAAACGGAAAGGTCACACAGGCAAAAGAAAACGGCCCCGCTCCATCACGGAGAGGCCGCAGCATGGCGAATGTAGGGATGAGGTCAGGCGGTGCGGCTCCATGCAGAAACCGACACAAAACCGACACGGACACCGAAAATTGCCCAGTGTCTCTGTGCCCGGTTCTGTCGCTGCCTGGTAGCGTGGGCGTGGGTCTGGACGGCTGACGCAGAAAGCGCTTTATAACTGGAGTGAAAGGGTCAGGAAGAAAAAGCGGAATGCAAGGGAGGCAAGATCTCCTTTAACAAGTATACCCGATGGACGGCGAATGGCTGAACATGAAAGCCGGGCGGCCAACTACTTCAGATGGCCGCCCGGCTGGGATTGCAGAGTGCTTTTTCGCTGCGTGCTGTGACGCTGTCAGCCCATCATAGCCTCTTTCGCCTTTTCAATGTCCGCCGCGTCTTTCATGGGGAACAGGACATTGGCGATAATGGCTACAATGCAGGTGGCCGTGACCGCGTCGTTGAAAATGAAACGGATAAAGCCGGGGAGCTGGGCCACGGCCTCCGGGTGAGCGGGCACGCCGATCCCGAAAACGAAGGTCAGCCCCATGACCAGGATGTTCCGCTCGCTGAATCCCGCCTTGGCAATCATTTTGATGCCGTTAATCAAAATCATTCCGAACACCGTGATGATGGCCCCGCCCAGGACGGCGTTGGGGATCGCGGAGAAAATCGCTCCCAGCTTGGGGAAGAAGCTGGAGATCATCAGGATGAAAGCCCCGGTGGCAATGCACCAGCGGTTCACCACTCTTGTCATGGCCACGATGCCCGCGTTCTGACCGAAGGCCGTGTTGGGCAGAGCGTTGAAAATCGCCGCCGTGGTGGAACCCAGGGCGTCTGCCAGGATTGCGCCGGAGGTCTCCCGCTCCGTGGCCTCCCGGTCGAAGCCCGCCATGGTGATGCCGGAGGTGTTGCCGATGGTCTCCAGGCCGGAGGTGACGAACAGGGCCGCGAAGCTCATAATGGCGGCAGGCTGGAAGGCCGGCTTGAACTGCATAGGCAGAGGCAGGCCGAACCACGCCGCGTCCGCGATGGAGGTTGTGTCCACCATGCCCAAAACGGCGGCCAGAATGTAGCCCGCCACCAGGCCGATGAGAATGGCCGCGTTTTTCGCCAGGCCCTTTCCAAAGCGCTGAAGCAGAATGACGATGACCAGTACAAAGGAGGCAACGGCCAGATTCCGCAGGGAGCCGTAGTCCGCCGCACCGGCCCCGCCGGCGAAGTAGTCCACGCCGATGCCCAGCAGGTTCACGCCGATGGTCACCAGCGTGCAGCCTACCACCAGGGGCGGGAAGAAGCGGCGGATGTACTTGTAGAAGAAGCCCATGAAGACCTCCACCAGACTGCCTGCGAGGCATCCGCCTAACACGGCTCCGATGCCGCCCGCCGCTCCCACGGCGGAGGCGGTGGGAACGAAGGTGAAGGAGGTGCCCATCACAATGGGAAGCCGGGCGCCTACCTGGTATTTGCTCCCCAGGCGGAGGGGATAGAGCTGAATGAAGGTGGTGAGGCCGGAGACAAACATGGCGCACTGGACCATGGTTACCGTGTCCGCGCCGGAGAGGCCGCAGACGCCGGCGATGATGAGGATCGGGGCCAGGTTCGACGTGAACATGGCCAGGACATGCTGGAGTCCCAGGGGAACCGCCGTGGAAAGGCTGGGCCTGCCGTCCAGCTCGTAGACCATTTTCTGGTCCTGTTCGCGGGTATTTTTTCGATCAGCGTTCATGCTGTTTTCCTCCCGTAGCTCTGCGGAAGGCCGTCCCGCGGAGTGATTTCGCAGCCAGCGCAGTGAAAAAGAATCCAATGGGACCCTTTTCAACGACCCGCTGTTAATCTGCGCACGGCTTCATAGGAAACGCAAACGCGCGCCGCGCGACGGCGGACCAGCGGCCCGCCGGCTGAAAAGGAGCGCTGGCACCTTTTCAACTGCGTTGACTATAAGCACTCAGCGGTTTAAGGAAGCACTGATTAAATCAACGTGTGCAGATTTGCGCCAGAAATTTCTGCTGACAAGGAAGAAAATCGCAGGAATCCTGACGGATTTCAAGATCTTCCAACGCAGTCCAGCGGGAATTTATGGCGTGAAGCTGTATGCGGGGATTTCATCAGTGGTTCCTTAAATACGCTTGAACACAGGCCCGGGCCTCCCGGACCGCCTTTTCCTCGTCTACCCCGGTGAGGCGGCCGTCCTTGACCACGACCCTGCCGTTTACCACCGTGGCGTCCACGGGACCCTTGAAGCCCACGGTGCCCAGCATGGACTTGACGTCCAGGTCCGCCCCTACCAGCTCCAGCCGGTCCCGGCGGATCAAAAACAGGTCCCCGGCCTTGCCGGGCTCCAGGGAGCCGACGTCCTCCCGGCCCAGCACCCGGGCGCTGCCCCGCGCAGCGATTTTCAGGCAGTCATAGCCGCTGGGGGCCTTCTCACTGGAATGCAGCCGGTGAAGCAGATAGGCCACCCGCAGCTCTTCCAGGAGGCTGGAGCCGTCATTGCTGGCGCTGCCGTCCACCGCCAGGCCCACGGGGACCCCCAGCTTCAGCATGTCGGGAATCCGGCACACGCCGGAGGACAGCTTCATGTTGGAGATAGGGCAGTGGGCCACGCCGGTGCCCGTGTCCGCCAGAAGCTTCAATTCCGCGTCGTTGAAGTGAATCCCGTGGGCGTACCACACGTCCGGGCCTACCCAGCCCAAGTCCTCCATATAAGCCAGGGGACGCTTGCCGTGTTTCTCCAGGACGTAGTTTTCCTCGTCCTTCGTCTCACACAAGTGGGTGTGAAGCCGGACCCCCAGGTCCCGGGCCAGAATCGCGGACTGCCGCAGCAGCTCCGCCGAAACGCTGAAGGGCGAGCAGGGGGCCAGGGCCACCATCCGCATGGAGAGGGGGCGGGGGTCATGGAATTTTTCCACCGCCGCCTGGCAGTCCCGGAGAATCTCGTCCACCGTCTGAACCACACTGTCCGGAGGCAGGCCGCCGTCCTTTTTGCTCAGGTCCATGCTCCCCCGGGAGGCGTACATCCGGACCCCCAGGGCCTCCGCCGCGGCGAACTGGGCGTCCAGCAGGGCGCCGGAGCTGCCGCCGGGGAAGACATAGTGGTGGTCGAAGACCGTGGTGCAGCCGGTTTTCAGCAGCTCCCCCATGCCCACGATGGAGCTGTGGTAAATGGTTTCGCTGTCCAGGTTCTTCCAGATTTCGTACAGCGTCCTCAGCCAGTCAAACAGCTCCATATTCTGGACCTGGGGCAGATTCCGGCTGAAGGTCTGGTAGAGGTGGTGATGGGTATTGATAAGCCCCGGATAAACCACACAGCCCGAGGCGTCCAGCGTCTCGTCCGCCGCCTGGGGCTCGGGCCCCAGATAAGCGACGGCCCCGTCCCGGATGAGGATGCCGGCGTTTTCCAGCACGGCGTCCCGGCCGTCGCAGGTGACGATGGCTGAGGCGTTTTTGACAAAAAGACTGCTCATGCGTTACCTCCCAAATACGCGGTTTCCGCGTGAGATCATACAGGCAGGATCAGCGCATGAGCAGCCGCCGAGTGCGCACAGGGCGTCCGCCAATATTGGAGAGCTGTGGCGTCCCTTCGCCGGCGAGGGAAAAACAAAAACCGCCGAAACAAAAAGACCACAAGTTTCAGGGCAAGGCCCAAAAACTTGTAGTCAACTGTTAAGGCAGTTGGTAGAAACGCTCATCCAATCATGAACTTATACAAGCCGGTATTTACAGTTCGCAGTATACGCAGGAAGGCCGATCTTGTCAAGCGGCTATTCCGAAAATCCACAAAACGTCCTATTTGCCGCAGAGAAATTGTGAAAATCTCACAACTCTATTTGAGCGGGGCGCGGGTCCGGCATTCTGCGCTGTGCGGCTCTCCGGGAGCATCCTGCATGCCGCGCCCGGGCGAGAGATTGACAGCGGTGAAAACTCCCGGTATAATGTCGAATAAAGGAAAAACCGGGCGGCAGGGCCCGGAGACGGGAGAGCGGGAACGGATGGCAAAACGCTGGGCAGCGGGGGCGCTTGTGGCGCTGGCGGTTTTATGGGCGGTCTCGGCTTGGCCGCCGGCGCGGGCCGGGAGCCGGATTACGCGGGAGGCGGAGGCGCCGCCGGAGACCTTGGCGGAGGTTCTGGAAAAACCCGAGGCTGAGGCCGGTTTAATCCCTGTGGAGCGCATAGAGCCTGCCGGCGGCCTGGCGGACCTGCGGGCCGTAGAGGCGGCAGGAGTCCCGGCGGAGGGGATGGACGCCGCCCGCTGGGCCCTTTACCGGGAGCTCTTATCCCCGAAAGAGGACGGGAGCTTTGGCGGCGAGGAGCCGGTAAGCCGGGCCGAGGCCGTCCAGGCGCTCTACCGGCTCAGCGGCATTTTGCTCCGGGTGGACGCCTGCCCCTATCCAGACGTGCCGGAGGAATACCGGGACGCCGTGGCCTGGGCGGACAGCGTGGGGGTCAGCGGCGGCGTGTCGGAGGAGCGCTTCGCCCCCTTCTCTCCGGTGACCCGGAGCCAGCTGGCGGTGATGCTCCAACGCTTCGCCGCATGGCGGGGAGAGAGCACGGAGAGCCGCCTGGCCGTGTCCTGGGAAGGAGAGGCCGTCCCGCCCTACGCGGAAGAGGCGGTCAATTGGGCCCTGGACCGGGGGCTCTATGCGGGCATGACGGACCACGGCCTTTACCCGGACCTGCCGGTATCCCGGCTGCAGCTGGCCTGCGTTTTGGCGAGGCTGCAAGGGGAACGGGACCCCCTGGCGGGGGCGCTGCCCCTTCCCGGGAGCGGGGCCGCCAGCCGTTCCCAGGAGAGGCATGAGGAGCTGGAGCGTGCCATCGCCGCCGCCGCCCGCCGCCATGGGGCGGTGGGGGTCCAGGTGGCGGTCATTGAGGACGGGGCCGTTACCGACGCCTATCACTACGGCTGGGCGGTACGGGGCAGCGTCCCCATGAGCGGCACCCACAAGCTGCGGACCGCCTCCCTCTCCAAGGTGGCGGTGGGCCTCTCCGCCGCCCTGCTGCGGGAGGAGGGGGCCGTGGATTACGACGCGGATATCGGGGAATATTGGGGCGTAGAGACATGGAAGCCCGTCACCGTCCGCTCCATGCTGAGCCACACCTCCACCCTGCTGAACGGCGAGAGCATCGCCTGGGACTACGCGGGCGTCAAGGCCCAGCTGTCCGGCGCCTCCGGCTATGGCGGGGGCGTGCCGGGAGACCTGCGCTGTTGGAGCTATAACAACCACGCCTTCGGCATCTTGGGACAGACCCTGGAGCTGGCGGCGGGGCGGTACTTAGACGACGTGCTGGAGGAGCGGGTTCTGGGCCCCCTGGGGGCGGACGGGGCCTTTACCGCCGGGGAGCTGGAGGAGCCGGAGCTGGTGACTCCGCTGTACCGGGCAAATTCCCTGGGGCGCTCCGCCGCCTCCGTGCGCAGCGTCCGCCGCTGGAGCGCGCCGGGGGCCACGGGGCGGCAGTTCGCCGGGGGCTTCACCGCCAGCGCGCGGGACTGCGGGAAGCTGACGGCCCTGCTGGCGGGGGACGGCTGCTTCGAGGGCGTGCGGCTCATGGACGAGGCGTCCGTGGAGCTGATGGAAAGCCATGAGGACCGGGCCCTCCCCGGCGGGAGCTATCAGGCCCTGCCCATGCGGCTGCGGCTCGGGGCCTATGGCCGGGAGCGGCTCTACTACCACACCGGCAGCGCCTACGGTGTGTACAATCTACTCAGCTATGACCCGGACGCCGGGGACGGCGTGGTGGTGCTGACCATGGGGGCCGACGGCGGGAAGGACCAATATGGCATTTACGCCGTCTGCGGCGAGATCAGCCGGGCGGTGTACGAGGCCATCGCCCGATAAGAGGGACGGCAAAACGCTCCGGGAAGCTTCCCGGAGCGTTTTCCTTGGGGCGGCTCAGAAGAGCTTTTTCAGCCCGCCCAGCTTGTCCCCCAGGCCGGAGGCGGCCAGCCTGGCCTTGACGCCCGCCACCAGGGGCTGAAGCTGCTCGTCGGGCAGGTCCACGCCGGCGAGCTGCTCCAGGGTCTTGACGGGGTCCGACTGGAAACGCTGGAGGAGGGCGGGGTCTTTTTGGAGCTTGGCGGCCAGCTCCTCAATCTTGGCCTTGATGTCGATGCTCATAGGGTCGCTTCCTTTCATCGTTCCTGTGCCGGAGAGGCTCCGGCGGCAGGTCCATCTTACGGAATTTGGAGATATTTGTCAATCCTTTTTGGGCGAAAACGGAGAAAATAGAAAAAACTGAAAATTTCTCTTACATATTTGACCCAATTTGTGGTAAACTAGCAGGGAGAGAAGCAAACGGCGCCGGGGACGAACCCCGGCGGAAAGGAGGAGCTATGTTTCAAATTGGAGAGCTGGTGATGTATGGCTCCACCGGCGTGTGCCGGGTGGAAGGGATCTCCGGGCTGGACCAGCCCGGCGGAGACCGGGGAAAGCGGTATTACCTCCTCAAGCCCCTGTGGCAGGACGGCATGATTTACGCCCCGGTGGACAGCGAAAAGGTGCCCATGCGCCCGGTGATGGGCCGGGCGGAGGCGGAGGCGCTCATCGACCGGATGCCGGAGATCCCGGCGGCGGCCTGCCGGGGCGGCACGCCCCAGGCCCTGACCCAGCAGTACCAGTCCGCCGTCCGGGACGGGGGGCACCAGGCCCTGATTGAGATGATGAAGGCCATCCGCCACAAGCAGGGCGTGGCGGAGGCGAAGAACCGGCGGCTGGGCATGATCGACGAACGGTATATGAAGCAGGCGGAGCGGATGCTCTACGGCGAGCTGGCCACGGCGCTGGAAATCGGCTATGACGACGTGGAGGACTATATCGCCGCCCGGCTGGAGGGCGCGGCGGAGTCCGCCGGATGAGAACAGGGAGACGGGGGAGGCCCCGTCTCCTGCCGCGTTATTGGATAATCTCCGCATACCTTCCTCCTCTCCCCACAAAATCTGTGGATTTTGCGGGGGCTCCTAAAGAAGCTATCGAATAATCTCCTTGACCAGCCTTGCCGTCATGCCCCAGATGGCGCGGCCCTGGTAATACCAAATCGGGATCTCCACCTGCCCGCGGCTCCAGGGGTAGTCCCGGGGGATGCCCACGGGGCCGTAGGGGAAGTCCTCCGGCACCTGGGGGACCAGCGCATAGCGGCGGAGGTCCGGGGCCGTCTCCCGGAAGAAGGACAGGGGGGCGGTGAAGGCCTCCGCCACCTCCGCCGGGGAGGGACGCAGGGCGGCAAGGCCGGCGGGGGACACCAGCCCCAGCACCGGGCGGAGAAGAAAGCCCCGCTGATTGCAGATGAAGTCCGGCGTGCCCAGGAGCGTCACCTCTTCCCGGGGGATGGACAGCTCCTCCTCCGTCTCCCGGAGGGCGCAGTCCTGGGGCGTCTCCCCGGGCTCCATGCTTCCGCCGGGGAAACAGACCTCGCCTCCCTGGGAGACCTGGGAGGAGCGGACCTCGAAGAGCAGGCGGAGGCCGTCCTCCCCCTCCGCCAGGGGGCAGAGGACGGCGCAGCACCGGGAGGCCCCCAGCAGGCCCGGCTCATGGCCCTGAAAGCGGCGGGCCAGCCGCTCCAGCTCCCCCGTCACAGCAGCATGGCCAGCCCCTGGCGGCGGTTCTCGATGTCCACCGCCGGGGCGCTGGGGGCGTATTCCCCGTCCAGGGACCAGGGGAGGTCCTCCTCCGTCTCCAGGTGGATGGAGGAGACGTGGCGGAAGACCAGGCCCTGGCTGTCATACTGCTGGTTCAGCAGGGCGTGGACCAGGCTCTGGAGGTCCGCCGCCGTCTTGGGGCTGGGGATCAGCAGGATTTCAAAGAGGCCGTCGTCCAGCACCACCCGCTCCGGGTCCAGCTTCATCAGCCCCCCGATGGAGGTGGAGTTGCACACCGCGCCGAAGAGGTATTCCCCGTCCAGGGTCTCCCCGTCGGCGGTGAGGCGGACGCGGTAGGGCCGGAGGGAGCTCAGGTCCTTCATGCCCTCCAGGATGTAGGCAAAGTGGCCCAGGGCGTTCTTGGCGTTCTGGGGCGCGGCGTAGCTGCTCCGGGTGAAGGCCCCGAAGGAGGCCACATAGAGAAAGCTCCGCCCGTTCCAAAAGCCCACGTCCAGAAGACGGGGGACGTTCCGGGCAATGGCGGCGGCAGCCTCCGCCGGGTCGCCGGAGATATGAAGGCTGGCGGCGAAGTCGTTGGTACTGCCCTGGGGCAGGTAGCCCAGGAGCGGGGGCCGCCGGAGCTGCACCAGGCCGGAGACCACCTCGTTCAGCGTCCCGTCGCCGCCCACGGCCACGACCAGGTCGTACCGCCCGCCCTCCCGTTTGGCGGTCCCGGCGGCGTCGCCGGGGGAATCCGTGATATGGATGGAGAGCAGGTAACCCGCCTGGGAAAGGGCGGCGGCGGCGTCGAACAGGGGGCCGTGGGACTTGTTCTTTCCGGCCCGGGGGTTGACGATCATCAAAAGCTTGCGGGGTTTCATCAGTGCCACCTCCAAGGAAACTTATACTATGGTACAGTATAGCACAGTGCTTGTGAAATTACTGTTAAAATTCCCAAATCCCGGAGCGGCGGGGAAAAAGAGGATTGCAATTCCCTCCGCCCCCGTGTAGAATGGAAGAAAAAGAGCGGGAACGGGAGGCGCGGGCCATGGAACGGAAAAATAACTATATCAGCATGGGGGTGACGGCGTTCCTGACCGCCGCCGCCATTTTGCTGTTCTACGACACCCTCTTCGGCGGCAAGGCCGTGCTGGCCCTGCTGAAGACGGTGCAGCCGATTCTTTACGGGGCCTTCATCGCCTATCTGCTGGCCCCTATGGTGAACTTTTTCGAGCGGCACCTGGTTCCCGCGCCTCCGGGCCGGACGCGGAAGCGGACCCGCGCCATACTGATTCGCACGGTGGGCATTGTGCTGGCCTGGGTCGTGATCGCCTTTTTCTTCTACCTGCTGGCCTCCGTGCTGATGCCGGAGCTGTACAAAAGCGTCCTCCAGCTCATTGAGAACGCGGACACCTACTACCGGACCATCAGCGGCTGGGTGATTCACCTTCTGGAGACCAACCCTTCCGTGGCAAACTGGGTCAACCAGCAGATGGCGGCCTACTTCCAGGACCTGGACAAGTGGCTGACCAGCGGCGTCCTGCCCCAGCTTCAAGCGGTGATGGTCACGGTGTCCGGCGGGGTGCTGAGCCTGGTAAACTTCGCCAAGGACCTGCTGGTGGGGGTCATTGCCTCCGTCTACCTCCTGGCTACCAAGGAGCGCTGCGCCGCCTACGGGCGGAAGCTGATTTACAGCCTCTTCCCCCGGGAGCAGGTGAGCCTGGTTCTCCGGGGCGCGCGGCGGGCGGATATCATCTTCTCCGGCTTCGTCCGGGGGAAGCTGCTGGACTCCATCATCATCGGCGTTTTGTGCTTTGCCGGCTGCTCCATCCTGAAATTCCCCTACACGCCCCTGGTCTCCGTCTTCGTGGGCGTGACCAACATCATCCCCTTCTTCGGGCCGTTCCTGGGGGCCGTCCCCAGCGCCTTCCTGATTCTGCTGGTGTCTCCCCGGCAGGCGCTGTATTTCGTCATCTTCGTCCTGGCCCTCCAGCAGCTGGACGGCAACGTCATCGGGCCGAAGATCCTGGGGAATACCACGGGCCTCTCCAGCCTGTGGGTCATCATCGCCATCCTGGTGGGGGGCGGCTTCTTCGGCATCGCGGGCATGTTCTTCGGCGTGCCGGTGTGCGCCTGCCTCAACAGCCTGGTCAACTTCTTCGTGGAGGCCCGCCTGCGGAAAAAGGGCCTCTCCCCGGACTCCGCAGACTACGCCGCCGGAGGAGCGCTGGGGCCCAAGCCGGGGAAACCGAAAAATTTGTGAAAACTATTGCAATCTTTTCCACCTTCGTGTAGAATACGGCCTTGGGGCGTCCGGGAGACCGGAGCGCACCAGGGCTCTATTCATAGAGCGAAGGCTTTGCCGCCGCCGGACAGACCTGGATTAGCACTTGGCCGGGCGGCGCATGAACGTTCTTTTTGCTTCTTTTTCTTTCAAGAAAAAGAAGGACAATTGAATAGAGCCGAATCATTTTGTCCGGGCGGGACATTCCCCGTCCAGCACTGACCCGGTATCGGGCAGTGACGAAAGGAAGCAGACATGAAGAGGAAACTTTTGGAGGTCCTCCTCCTGCTGGGTCTTCTGAGCGCCGTACTCTGCGGATGCGGAGGCGGCAGCGCGGACAAGACGCCGGAGGGCGGACAAACCAGCGGCTCCAGCGAACCGGCGGCGCAGCCCGCGGCGGATCATCCCAACGAGATCACCGTCGGCATCGCCCAGGACCTGGACGAGAGCCTTGACCCCCACAAAGCCGTGGCGGCAGGGACCAAGGAGGTCATGTTCAACGTATTCGAGGGCCTCATGAAGCCCACGCCGGAGGGAGATTTGATTCCCGCCGTGGCGGAGAAATACGAGGTTTCCGACGACCAATTGGTCTATACTTTTACGATTCGGGACGGGATCAAGTTCCACAACGGCCAGCCCGTGACGGCGGGCGACGTGGTGAACTCCATCACCCGCTGCATCGAGCCCTCTGAGGCCGGTGTGCTGGCGGTGGAGCCCCTGTCGGCGGTGGAGAAAGTGACCGGCATGGATGAACGGACCGTCCAGATTCGCCTGAAAGAACCCAACACCGAGTTTTTGGCCTACCTCACCCTGGCCATCCTCCCGGCGGAGTACGACGGGCAGGACACCGCCCCCGTGGGCACCGGGCCGTTCAAATTCGTCTCCCGGGCCGCGCAGGACAACATTGTCTTGGAGCGCTTTGACGATTACTGGGGCGAGAAGGCGTATCTGGATAAAGTCACCTACAAGATCATCGAAAACGCGGACAGCATCCTCATGAGCCTCCAGAGCGGGGCGGTGGACCTCTTCGCCCACCTGACCAGCACCCAGGTGGCCCAGCTGGGGGACGATTTCAATATCGAAGAGGGCACCATGAACCTGGTGCAGGCCATGTACCTCAACCATGCGGAAAAGCCCTTCGACGACGTGCGGGTCCGGCAGGCCCTGTGCTGCGCCATCGACCGCCAGCAGATTCTGGACCTGGCCTTCGACGGCTACGGCAGCTTGATCGGCTCCAGCATGTACCCCGCCTTCGGCAAGTACTTCGACGATTCCCTGACCAACTATTACACCCACGACGTGGAGAAGGCCAAGGCCCTGCTGGCCGACGCCGGCTATCCCGACGGGTTTTCCATGACCATCACCGTCCCCTCCAACTACCAGCCCCACATTGACACCGCCCAGGTGATCGTGGAGCAGCTGAAGGAGGTGGGGATTACCGCCGAGATTCTTCCCGTCACCTGGGAGAGCTGGCTCAACGACACCTATGTGGGGCGGCAGTTCCAGGCCACCGTGGTGGGCGTGGACGCCTCCACCATGACGGCCCGGGCCCTGCTGGAGCGATTTACCTCTACGGCGGGTAATAACTTTATCAATTATAACAACGCGGAGTACGACGCCTTCTTCCAGGAGGCCGTCTCCGCGGCGGACGACGCCGCCCAGACCGCCGCCTATAAAAAGGCGGAGGCCAACCTGACGGAAAACGCCGCCAACGTGTACATCCAGGACCTGGCCGACCTGGTGGCCGTCCGCAAGGGCCTGGAGGGCGTGCGGTTCTATCCCATCTACGTGCTGGACCTGGCCGGCATCCGTTACACGGCATAACAACTTGAGAGGCTGCGGGAGTGGAGGGTGAAGATTCGAAAAAACGTTCTTCGCCCTCCGCTTCCGCTCTTTTTTGAAGGGATATCGCCTATGAAATATATACTCAAGCGGGTGCTGACGCTGTTTGCCACCATGCTGATCGTCTCGTTTCTGACCTTCGCGGCGTTCAGCCTGATTTCCGGCGACACCGCCACCGCCATGCTGGGCACCGCGGCCACGCCGGAGCGGCTGGCGGCCCTCCGGGCGGAGCTGGGGCTGGACCGGCCCCTGCCGGTCCGCTACGGCGAGTGGCTGCTGGGCTTTTTCACCGGGGACCTGGGGGTCTCCACCAGCTATCAGCAGCCGGTGTGGGACATCCTGGCCTCCAAGTTCCGGCTGACGCTGTGCCTGAGCTTGGTGAGCTTCGCCCTGATCGCGGCTGTCTCCATCCCCCTGGGCCTCTGGTCCGCCGGGCGGAGGCGGTTCGAGGGGGCCCGGACGGCCCTGAACCAACTGGGCATGGCCGTGCCGCCCTTCTTCACGGGAATCCTGCTGTCCTGGGTCTTCGGCGTGGGGCTGAAATGGTTCATGCCGGGGCAGTTCCCCGACGCGGGGCGGGACTTCGCCGGGGCGGCGGTGTACCTGTTCTTCGCCGCCGCCGCCCTCTCCATTCCCCGGATCGCCATGACGGCCCGGATGCTCCGCAGCACGGTGCAGGAGGAGTTGGGGAAGGACTATGTGCGCACCGCCATCGCCCGGGGGAATGACCGGGGACAGGTCCTGCGGCGGCATGTGCTGAAAAACGCCCTGCCCCCGGTGGTGACGTTCCTGGCCCAGACCATGGCGGAAATCGTGGCGGGGAGCATCGTGGTGGAGCAGGTCTTTGTGATTCCCGGGCTGGGACAGATGCTGGTGAGCTCCATCGCGGGCCGGGACTATCCGGTGGTTCAGGCCATTGTGGTCATTCTGGCGCTCTGGGTGGTGCTGGCGGGGACGGCGGCGGACCTTATCAACCAGCGCATCGACCCCAGGCTCCGGCTGGGAGGCGCGGCATGAAGAGACGAAACGGGTTTTTGACCGCCGGGCTGGCGCTGACCTGCCTCCTGGCGGCGCTGATTCTCCTGGGCTTCTTCTGGACGCCCTATGACCCCAACGCCATGGCGGCGGGGGCCAAGTTCGACGGGCCGTCGCTCACCCACTGGATGGGCACGGACAGCTTTGGGCGGGATATTTTCAGCCGGGTCCTCAAGGGGGCCGGGGCCACGGCCTCCATCGCCCTGGCGACGCTGGCCATCGGGGCGGCGTGCGGCTGCCTGGCGGGAGCCCTGACGGGCTATTTCGGCGGGCCGGCGGACGAGGTGTTCATGCGCCTCAACGACGCGCTGACGGCGTTTCCCAGCATCCTGCTGGCCCTGGTGATTATCTCGATTCTGGGGCCCGGGAAGAAGGTCAACGTCATCATTGCCCTGGGGCTGGTGTTCATCCCCAGCTTTGCCCGGGTGACCCGGACGGCCTTCGCCTCCCTGCGGGACGTGAACTATATCAAGAGCGCCCGGCTGATGGGGGCCTCCAAGGCGCGGATTCTGGCGGTACACATACTGCCCAATACCCTGCCGGTGCTGCTGCCCGCCCTGACCATCGGGTTCAACAACGCGGTTCTGGCGGAGGCGTCCATGAGCTTCCTCGGCATCGGCGTGACGCCGCCGGACGCCTCCCTGGGCTACATGCTCTCCGAGGCTCAGGGGATGCTGTTCGCCGCCCCCTGGTACGCCGGGGGGACGGGCCTTGTAATCGTGCTGATGGTGTTCAGCGTGGGCCTTCTCGGCGAGGGCCTGCGGCGGCGGGACAAGGGGGTGCTGTGATGCTGGACATTCAGGACCTTCACGTGAAGTTTCAAAACCGGGACCGGGAGGCCGTGGCCGGGGTATCCCTCTCCATCGGGGCGGGGGAGATCGTGGGCCTGGTGGGCGAGTCCGGGTCCGGGAAGACCGTCACCGCCATGAGCGTGGCGGGACTGCTGCCCCGGAAGCAGTGCGCGTATTCCGGAAAGATTCTCCTGGACGGGGCGGAGCTCCTGCACGCGGACCGGACAGAGCTGCGGAAGATTCAGGGGAAGGAGATCGGCGTGGTGTTCCAGGAGCCCCAGAGCTCCCTGGACCCCCTGATGAAAATTGGACCCCAGGTGGAGGAGGTCCTCCGGGTCCACACGGGGCTGGGCCGGGCGGAGCGCCGCCGCCTGGCGGTGGAGGCCATGGCGGCGGTGGAGCTGCCGGAGCCGGAGGCGGTGTATGAAAAATACCCCCACCAGCTCTCCGGGGGCATGCTCCAGCGGGCCATGATCGCGGCGGCGGTCATCGCGAAGCCGAAATTATTGCTGCTGGACGAGCCCACTACAGCCCTGGACGTGACGATTCAGGCCCAGATTCTGGAGCTCCTGAAAAAGCTGAACCGGGACTCCGGCGTGTCCA
>ERZ779626.855-NODE-855-length-15724-cov-5.314570_pt1 | contig 15724 bp, 17 predicted proteins | sample MGYA00514209_ERZ779626 | MGnify/ENA primary metagenome ERZ779626 (study PRJEB29562, sample SAMEA4376713) | mouse gut metagenome | isolation source: Cecum | study: EMG produced TPA metagenomics assembly of the A DSS colitis mouse model was used to assess the...
ACCCGGGCAAGTTCTACGCCCTGCCCCAGGCCCCCCAGCAGTTCAAGCAGCTGCTCATGGCCTCCGGCTTTGACAAGTATTTCCAGATTGCCCCCTGCTTCCGGGACGAGGACGCCCGGGGGGACCGCTCCCCCGGCGAGTTCTACCAGCTGGATATGGAGATGGCCTTTGCCAACCAGGAAGACGTGTTCGCTGTGCTGGAGGACGTACTGCCCCCCATCTTTGCCAAATACGGAACGTATGACATTGCCTCAAAAGCCCCCTTTGTCCGCATCCCCTACCTGGAGGCCATGGAGAAGTACGGCTCCGACAAGCCCGACCTGCGCATCGACCTCACCGTGACCGACGCCACCGCCCTGCTGGCCGGCTGCGGCTTCCCGCCCTTTGCGCATCAGACCGTCAAGGCCATTGTGGTGTCCGGCTTCTCCGGCACCCGGAAGCAGATCGACGGGCTGTGCAATGAGGTGGAGGTCCAGTCGGGCAACAAGGCCTACTGGTTCCGATATGACGAGAACGGTGAGATTGTGGGCGGCATCGCCAAGTTTGTCCAGCCCATCAAGGACCAGGTTGTCGATGCGCTGAAGCTGGAAAAGGGCTGCTTCGTGGGCCTCACCGCCGGGGCAAAGCTGGCGGCACAGAAGACCGCCGGCGTCCTGCGCAGCAAGCTGGGGGCCTTCTGCCCCGGACACATGGAAAAGGAGCGGTATGAGTTCTGCTGGATCGTGGACTTCCCCATGTATGAGATCGGGGAGGAGTCCGGCGAGCTGGAATTCTGCCACAACCCATTCTCCATGCCCAACGGCGGCCTGGAAATCATCGAAAAGGCCATCAAGGGGGAGGTGGACCCCCTGTCCATCACCGCCTTCCAGTACGACCTGGTGTGTAACGGGGTGGAACTCAGCTCCGGCGCGGTGCGCAACCACGACCCGGAGCTCATGGTAAAAGCCTTCTGGATGGTGGGCCTGGAGGAGGAGGACGTGCGCAGCAAATTCCCCGCTATGTACAACGCCTTCACCTACGGCGCACCCCCCCACGCCGGCATCGCCCCCGGAGTGGACCGGATGGTGATGCTGCTGTCCGGCGAGGAGTCCATCCGGGAGGTAATCCCCTTCCCCATGAACAAGAACGCCCAGGATCTGATGATGGGCGCGCCCTCCACCGTGGAGCAGAGCCAGCTGGACGAGCTGAACATCGCAATTACCAGGATGGAAGAGGAATAATACAAAATTGCTCCGTCTGTCCGACGGGGCAGTTTTAAAAGGAGAAATGTTTCACATGAAACATCTTTTGTCCCTGGCGCTGGCGGTTCTGCTGCTGACGGGCTGTTCTTCCACAGCCCCTCCGGCGGAGAGTACACCTCCCCCCTCCCCTCCCCCGGAGGACCAATCCGTCTTTGTCCCAGTCCAGCTCCCTGAACCGAAACCCGACCCCCGGCAGGAGACCATCGACAGACTGATGGCCTCCATGACGTTGGAGGAAAAGGTGGGTCAGCTCTTTTTCCCCCGCTGTCCTGAAAAGGCGGCTGCCAAGCTGGCGGCGGAGTATCACCTGGGGGGCTATCTCCTCTTTGGCCGGGACTTCAAGGACGCCACCGGAAACTGGCGGACCGCAGACCTGATAAAGCAGACCATCCAGAACTATCAGGATACCTCTGCCATCCCTATGCTCATCGGCGTGGACGAGGAGGGGGGCACAGTGACCCGGGTGAGCCCCAATCCCGAGCTGCGGGAAAAACGGTTCGACTCCCCCCAACAGCTCTATCAGCAGGGTGGGCTGGAGGCCATTCTGACCGACTGCCGGGAGAAGGATGAACTGCTCCATGAGCTGGGCTTTAATGTCAACTTTGCCCCGGTGGCCGACCTGTCCACCGACCCCGAGGACTACATCTACAAACGCACCCTGGGGCTGGGGACGGTGGAGACCTGCGAATACATCGCCGCCGTAGTGGCCCAGATGGAAGCGGACCGGATGGGCAGCGTGCTGAAACATTTTCCCGGCTACGGGTCCAACGAGGACACCCACAACGGCGCTGCCCTTGACGTGCGGCCGCTGGACCAGCTGCGGCAGGCGGACTTTCTCCCCTTCCAGGCGGGTATCAACGCCGCCAGCGGGGGAACCACCGCAGTGCTGGTATCCCACAACACCCTTCAAGAGGCCGACCCGGACCGGCCAAGCTCCCTCTCCCCGGCGGTCTATCGGATTCTCCGGGAGGAACTGGGATTTGAAGGTCCCGTCCTCACCGACGAGCTTTCTATGAAGGCAATTACCAAGTACGCCAAGGAACAGGATACCACCCCCGCCATCCTGGCCCTGGAGGCGGGGTGCGATATGGTTGTTACCACCAACTTCCAGACCGAGATCACCCAAGTGCTGGACGCCCTGAAGGACGGCTCCCTCTCTCAGGAGCGGGTAGACGAGGCCCTGGCCCGGGTGCTGGGGTGGAAGTATGACCTGGGGCTGATTTCACAGGAAACGTTAACCAGTTAAGGAGATTCCCCGGAAGGCTGTCAGCCCTCCGGGGAATCCGTTTTCTTGGCGTACAGCGCACAGGACTGATACAGCAGGCTGTCACACCAGCACAACAGCCCTTCCAGAATAGACATCTGTTCGTCGATCGTCCTGTAAAGCCCCGCTTCAAATTCACCCATCTGCTCCCGCAGCATCCGTATTTGCAAGCTCAGCTGCCAGATATCCTCGTTGGGATCAGAGGGGTCACGGGGCAGCTTCATCAATTCGCTGCTGTGCAGCGCGCTGGTTTCTTCTACATTCATGCTATCACCTCGTACATAGTGTATACGAATATTGCATAAAAATCAATATGCAAAATCCGCATAGACTATGCTCACATAGGGGTGATGCTATGGCACTGAGAATTCGCGACCTGCGGGAGGATAACGACTTTACCCAGGCAGAAATCGCGGCACTGCTTAACGTCTCTCAGGCGACCTATTCCCGCTATGAAACGGAAAGCCTTAGCATTCCTCACTCCTCACTGGAAATATTAGCAGACTACTATCACACCAGCGTGGACTATCTGCTGGGGCGGACCAACATCCCCGAACCTTATCCGAAAAAGTAAACCCGCCGCAGGGAGCGGCGGGTTTTTTCAGCCCAAAATCAGCATTAAAATTGGAATTGTGATAAAGCTGCCCAGGATGGACAGGCAGGAGCCCACGGCGGCGTACTGCTCGTCGGCGCCAAAGGCCCCGGCCATCACCGTCACCTGGCTGACCACCGGCAGGGCACTCTCCACCACGAAGACCCGCAGGGGCAGGCCCGTCATGCCGAACAGGGTGCAGCAGCTCAGGCAGATCACCGGCGACACCGCCAGCCGCAGCACCAGCATGGTGGGCAGGCCCCGGAGAAACCGCAGATTTTTCAGCCCCACCTCATACACGATAAATCCGCAGTAAATCAGTGCCAGCGGGGACACCGACCCGCTGATGTACCCGGCAAACTTCATCACCGGCTCCGGCGGACGCAGGCCCAGCACCAGCAGCAGCACCGACAGAATCACCGCCAGGATTGGCGGCTTGGTGAACAGGTCCCGGAGGAAGGACAGCGCCCCTCCCCCCTGCCGCCCAACAGACCCGGCCCGCTCCACCAGCAGGATGCCCACCGACTGGAGCACGCTGGTGTTGCCTAAGTAGTAGAGCATCAGGTAGGGCATGCAGGCCTCCCCAAAGAGCTGGGTACACACGGGGATGCCGATAAAAATGGTGTTGGACAGCCCGGCCATGGCCACAAAGACCCCCCACCGCTCCCGGGGCAGGCGGAGCAGCAGGGCGGCGGCCACCGCCACAGCCATGGAGGCGCCAATCCCGGCAAATCCAGCCAGCACCATCACCCCCGCCTGGGCCAGGCTGCCCCGGTCCAGATTGTTGAGCAGGCCCACCAGACAGTTGCAGGGCACCGCGATATTGATGATAAATTTGCTGATAAATTTCTTCTCCGCCGCCGTCATCCAGCCCCACACGCCCATGAAGTAGCCCACCGCCATGAGCATCAGCAGCACCAGACAGGCCGAGACCGCATTTAAAAACCCGGCCATTTCCTCATCTCCTCAATGACAGGACCCGGACGTGTCTCCACGGCCGGGTCCGCGCTCTTTTATCCCTGGCCCCTGCCTCCGCCTCCTTTGGGACGGCGGCGGCGGCGGTTGTTGTTCCGATTCACCTGCCTGCCCTCCTGGGGGCGGAACTGGACCGGCTCCCGGGGGGGCCGCTCCCGCTGCTGGGGCTCCTGGGGCCGCTCGCCGGAGCGGCGGCGGTTCCGGTGCCCGCCGGGGCGCTCCTCCTGAGTGGGGCGGCTCTCCCGGCTGGGGAAGGCGGCCTCGATGGCGGCGGCCAGGCTGGCCTCCTCCGTCACCTGGGGGGAGGCGCTGTCTTCCGGGCGGCGGAGCTTGGCCAGCTCCTCCAGGGGAGGCTCCACATAGCCCTCAGGCCGGCGGCCCTTGCCGCTGCGGATGACACACAGCTCGCAGTTATGATAGGTTCTGGGGCTCTCCGGGTCGGACTCCAGCCGCACCTGGGCCGTCTGGCGCAGCAGGTTGATGCCCGACACCGTCCCCGCCCCGTCGGGGGTCTCCACAAAGGAATCCTGCTTGGGGGCCCGCTTTACCAGGTCCTCGTAGGCCTCTTGCTCATACTTCAGGCAGCACATCAGCCGCCCGCAGGTGCCCGATATCTTGGTGGGGTTGAGGGAGAGGTTCTGGGTCTTGGCCATTTTGATAGACACCGGCTGGAACTCCTCCAGAAACTGAGAGCAGCAGAAGGGCTTGCCACAGATGCCCAGGCCGCCCAGCAGCTTGGCCTCGTCCCGCACGCCAATCTGCCGCAGCTCGATACGGGCGTGGAGGGTGCCGGCCAGGTCCTTCACCAGGGCCCGGAAGTCCACCCGGCCCTCGGAGGTGAAGAAAAACAAAATCTTGCTTCCGTCAAAGCCATATTCCGCGCTAACCAGCTTCATGTCCAGCCCGTGCTCGGCAATCTTCTGCTGGCAGACGGCCAGGGCGTGTTTCTCCCGCTCCTTATTCCGCTCCACCTGCTTCTGATCCTCCGGGGTAGCCCGGCGCACCACCGGCCGCAGGGGGGCGGTGAGCTCGATCTCGTCAATGAGGTTGTTGCCCCGGACGCACTGGGCGTACTCCGTGCCCCGGGTGGTCTCCACAATCACCCCGTCCCCCACCTGGAACTGGAGGCCGTTGGGGTTAAAATAATATTCCTTTCCGCCGTTTTGAAAGCGGATGCTGATAATTTCTACCATAGGTATTTTCTCCTTGAAGTATTACTGATTGTACATCCCGGCACATAGCCAGCCAGCCAGCTGCCCGGCATTGACGTTGAGCATGGCCGCGCCCCGCAGGGTCTTCACCAGCTCCGCCGCCCGCAGCAGGCGCCGCCGGTCTCCCCCCGCCGCCGCACGGGCGGCCAGCTGGTCCGCCACCGCGTCCAGCAGGGCGGCCAGCTCCTCCCGGCTCCGTTTCCCGTCCAGAACCATGGCCTCCTCCAACAGCTCCAGCTCCCCGGCCCTCTCCAGGGCCTGGGCCAGCTGCCGGGCCATAGCCTGACGCGCCTGATCGCCCTCGTTCCCCTCCGGCTCCCCGGCGGGGGTCAGGGCCAGCTCCTCACACCGGGAACGCACCGTCTGGAGCAGGCCGCCGCCATTTTCCGCAAGGAGCAGAAAAGCGGCGTAGGCCGGCCCCTCCTCCAGCAGCTTGAGCATAGCATTCTGGGCGGAGGGATTCATCCGGTCGGCGTGCTCCAGCAGGTAGATCTTCCGCTCCCCCTCGTTGGGGCGGATGTAGGCGTCGGCCCGGAGGGCGCGCACCTGGTCCACCGTGATGGGCTTGCCCTCCTCCGGGCCGGCGATTACCAACAGATCGGGGTGGATGCCCTTGGCCGCCTTCTGGCAAGGGACGCACCGGCCGCAGGGGCGCTCCCCTGTTCCGGTGCAGAGCATGGCCGCCGCCAGCTGCCGGGCCAGCACATGCCGCCCCGACCCGGCGGGGCCGGAGAGGATGTAGGCGTGGGACAGCCCCCGCTCCCTCTCCTGCTGGGACAGCTGATCCTTGATACGCTGGTTTCCCGCTAAGGCTGAAAGATTCATTGCTCGTCTCCCCTGTCGGGTCGATATTTGGTCTGTAGGGGCGCATATCATGCGCCCGCTATACATTGGTATCCCTGCGGGCGGATGCTATCCGCCCCTACAACAGTACCGTCCAGACTTCTGACAGCATATTATACCCTATTTTTTGCAAATAGGCCAGTTCTTTTTTTGAAATTCGTTCCCCGGGGGCCACCACCGGGACGCCGGGGGGATAGGGGGCGATCTGGCAGGCGGCAATCTCCCCCTGGCAGTCCTTCAAGGGCCTCGGCCACTCCCGGACAGGGGCAAAGAGGGCCTGACGGGGGGAGAGCACCCTCTCCGGGATGGGCGGGGCGGGGATGGGGGAACAGTCCCCCATCAGGCCCCGCAGTTCCTCCAGAGCCTGCTCCAGACGATAAAAATTCTCCTCGCTGTCCTGGGCGGTGCAGATGAAAACCACATGGCCGCCGTCCTCCATTTCGGGGTAGATACCCCGCTCCTCCAGCGCCGCCGCAAAGGCGGGACCGTCCTTCACCTTCAGGACAAACCGGCAGGGGTCCAGAGACAGGCCAAACTGCGGCCGGAGACTGGGAAATTTCTGCCGCAGCCCGGCCACCCGGAGGGCAACCCGCTGATATTCCCAGGCTCCGACTTCCTCCATCCACTGGCGGGCCAGGTCCATAGAGGCCAAAATGGGGTAAGAGGGGCTGGAGGTGCCGAAGACCGAGGCCATCTGCCGCACCCGGTCCAGCTCGAAGCCGTCGAAAAAAAGCAGGGCGGCCTGCCCCATGGCGGGGAGGGTCTTGTGGGCGGAGACGGTCACCACATCCGCCTCCCAAAAGGGGGCCAGCCCCAGGAAGGGCAGGTGAGCTCCATGGGCTCCATCTACAAATAGTTTTCCACCATGGGCGTGGACAACCCGGGAAATGGCTCCGATATTTGACAACACTCCGGCATAAGTTGGAGAAGTAATACAAACCGTTTTAATATCCGGATTGCGGCACAGCATTTTTTCCACACACTCCGGAGAAATAGGGCCGATCAGATTTTCCTCTCTCAGCCAGGGCCGCTCCAGCCAGACGGGCTCCAGGTCCAGGAGGGCCAGGGCGTTGAAAGCCGCCCGGTGACAGCTCCGGTCCATGAGCACCTTCTCCCCCGGCCGGGCGCACAGGGCCAGCCCGGTGTGAATCCCCATAGTGGAGCCGCCGGTGAGAAATTGACAGTTCTCAAACCCGAACAGGTCCGCCCAGAGGCGCTGGGCGGAGTGAAAGGGCTCGCCGGCCTCGTAGAGGTTGCCGGTGGGAGGCAGCTCGGTGACGTCGATGGCCGCCAGCCCTGCCAGCTCCGGGACAGGAAGAAATTTTCCCTTGTGCCCCGGCATATGAAAGCGGAGGGGTTCACAGCCGGCGTAGCCGTGCAGGGCGTCATAGAGAGGGGTAGGCATGGTAATACCTCCAAAAAAGGCGGAAGGGTTTCCCCTTCCGCCAAAACATTATCTCTGATGGGGGGCGTAAGCCACCACGGTGCGGCGGTTGGGCTCCACGCCGGTGGAGTAGGTGGTAACGCCCTTGAAATCCTGGAGAGCTGTATGAATTACGTGCCTCTCATAGGCGTTCATGGGCTCCAGGGTCATATTCTTCCGGTATTTGACCACCTTGCCCGCCACCTTCACGGCCAGCCGCTGGAGGGACTCCTCCCGCTTGGCCCGGTAGCCCTCGGCGTCCACATGGATGCGCACCCGCTTGGACTGGCCCCGGTTCACGGTGTAGCTGGTCAGCTGCTGGATGGCGTCCAGGGTTTCGCCCCGGCGGCCGATGATGGCCCCCAGCTCCTTCCCCTGGAGGATGACCTTATAGTTGCCCTCGTTGGTAATGAAAATCTCCGGGGCAGCCTCCACCTGAAGGTGGCCCAGCAGGCCGGTAAGGAAGGTTCTGATCTGATTGGCCTTTGCATCGTCGGGGGCAGCGGGGTCCATGGTGACGGGCTCCCGGGGCTTGGGGGCGCTGCCGATAAGCACCTCATCCCCCTCCCGCAGCCGGTCCTCCCGGCGGGGGCGCTCCCGTCGCTCGGCCCGGGGCTGACGGGGCTTGGGGGGAACCATCCCCGGCTTGGCGGACAGGATAGTCTCCTCCTCCACAGGGGCGGCGGGGGACTCCGCCACGGGGGCGGGGGCGGCCTTCTTCTCCACCATGGGCTTTACTGCGGGGATCACCGTCTCCTCCACAGGGGTGGGAACGGACTTCTCCTGGGGGCGCCCCTCCTCCCCCATGGGGGCGGGCCTGCCGTCCACCTCGTTATAGCTCACCCGGACCTTGGCCGGGTTGCTGCCAAAGCCCAGAAAGCCGGACTTGGCCCGCTCGATTACCTCCACCGACACGTCGTCCCGATCCAGACCCAGCTGGAACAGGGCGGCGGAAATGGCGTCCTCCTCGGAGCGCCCGGTGGTTTCAATCCATTTTAACATCACTCAGCCCTCCTTGTTTTCATCTTCGTCCACCTCGACCTCAATCTCCTCCACTTCCACCTCGACCTCCTCGGTCTCAGCGGGGGCCTCGATGGGGGCGGGGGCAGCTCCCTCCACGGGAATCACAGGCTCAACCGAACTTACCTCAGGAATCTGGATAGAACCGGCTTGGGTGGTGCCCTCCGGCTTCTCCTTGCCCTTCTTCTTTTTGCCGGTCTCGGCAGCCTCCACTGCCCGGAACAGCTGGTTAGGGTCGGTATAGGGGGTTACGCCGCCGTAGCGGCCGGGGATGTAGGACCGGCCCCGGGCGTAAGCCCGGATGCCCTCCCGGCTGTCCTCCTTGTTTACCCCCTCCTGGTCGGGCTCAGCGTCCTTCTTCTGTGAAGGCTTCTTCTTGCCTCGGTTCTTCTTCTCCTCCTCAAGGCGGCGCTGGCGCTCCAGGCGGGCCTCCTCCTTGCGGCGCTTCTCCTCCTCCTTCTCCTCAGCCTCCCGCTTGGCGGCGGCCTGGCGGGCGGCCTCGTAGTCCTTTTTCAACATACGGCCGCAGATGACCTCCTGAATCATCTGCGTAAAATACTGGGCAATCCAGTAGATGGACAGTCCGGCGGGAACGGTAAAGCCGATCCACAGGGACATCAGTGGCATCATCCACATCATCATCTTGTTGGTCTGGTCCATCTGCTTGTTTTCCGTCTGATTGTTCATCTGGTTGGTGGCCATAGACACCTTCATAGACAGGAAGGACACGCACACCGAGACGATTGGCAGAATAAACAGACCGATGGAGCCCGGGGTAATCCCGCCGGCCCAGAATCTCCAGTTGGGGATTCTGGACAGGTCAATACCAAGGAACTTGAAGTTCATGACAAACAGGCCGTCCGCGCCCACAGCCGACTGGAGGGAAGCCAGATTTTCCTTGGTGACCAGGGAGAGCAGATACAGCTGATTATAGGCACCGTTTTGGAACAGGCCCTCCGCCTTTTCCATCACAGCGGCCGTCACCCAACCGTTTGCGATGGCCACATCAGACCAGTTGAGCTGGGTGGCCTGTGTCTGAATCTGATCGTCGGACATCCCCATAAAATAGGTCAGAGGGTAACGGATGATGCTGTACAGAAGGATCAGGATAATCATGGGGATGAGGGACCAGACGCAGCCCCCCATGGGGTTGACCTTCTCCTTCTCATAGAGCTTCTGGAGCTCCAGATTGTAGCGCTCCCTGTCCTTGCCGTACTGCTTTTGCAGCTGCTGCATCTTTCCCGAGAGCATGGTAGTCTGAATCATGCTCTTTTTACTCTTCAGCGTGACGGGGAAGAGCACCAGTTTAATGACAATGGCAAAGAGAATCAGGGCTATGCCGTAGCTGCTGAACAGGTTGTAAAAAAACAGCAGCAGCCAGGCAAAGGGTTGTAAAATAATACCCACTAAAAATACCTCCGTATATTTTAGGATGGCAGGGGGCGGCTCGGAGACCGCTCCCTACGGTACGGGGTCGTACTCCACGGACTTCTGCCGGTGGAAGGGGTGGCACCGCGACAGTCTGCGCAGGGCCAGCCAGTCCCCCCTGAAAACACCATACTTTTCCACCGCCTCCAGGGCGTACTCCGAGCAGGTAGGGATAAAACGGCAGCATGGGGGGCGCAGGGGTGAGATTTCCCGCCGGTAGAACCGGATCAGGGACAGAAGCAGCCGCTTCACCGGGGCTCATCCCCCTTTGGTGCGGCAAGGCCCAGCTTTTTCATCTGCTGGACGAAGCTGCGTTTCAGCTCCGGGTAACGGCCGTAGATGGCCCGGGTGCGGGCCACAATCACAATGTCGTAGCCGGGGAGCAGGCCCGCCTCGTGGGTGCGGTACAGCTCCCGGATGCGGCGGCGTACCCGGTTGCGCTTGACGGCGTTGCCCAGCTTTACCCCGGTGGTGATGCCCAGCCGGCTGAGGGGCCGGTTGGTCCTCCGGCAGTAGACGACAAAGTAGGGGGAGACAGCGCTCTTTCCCTTGCTGTACAGCCGGCGAAACTCATGATTCTGTTTCAGAGGGATGGTATGCTTCATGTTTTCCTCCGTATGCACAGAGAGGGCGGAGGATCTGATCCCACGCCCCTGGTTGTGCGCTATCTAAACTGTCTGTCCCGGTGGGGCCGCACACAGGCGGCAGGGGCGGCCGGCTGCCTTGCCCTTAGTGGGTCAGGCGGGCGCGGCCCTTGGCGCGGCGGCGAGCCAGCACCTTGCGGCCATTGCGGGTGGCCATACGCTTGCGGAAGCCGTGCTCCTTGGAGCGCTGACGCTTTTTGGGCTGATAGGTACGAAGCATGGGGGACACCTCCTCAGTTTAGATTTCAAGCCGGCTCTCCCGGCCCAACAACAGCCCTGTTGCAGAGCTGCGGTCTGCGGATCTGCGCCGCCCCGTCAGGACGGCCGGAGGGGAAGGGCAACGCCCTTTCCTCCAAAAGATACGACCAACATTATAACGGATAACTGCCGCCCCTGTCAACCATCTTTTTTCCTCCGGGGAGGGGATTTTTTTCAGTTTTTCCCCGTCCTGCAACATCTTGTAGCTTCTTTTTCCTCCGCACACAAGAGCTGTCCTCTTTTTTTATACATTTAAAATAAAAAATGTGGAAAAACCTTGCCGTCTCTCCCGTTTTTTGGTATAATGTAAGGAGTGGAAAACCACATATTTCTGTGCCTTCTCCCCTCCGGGCGGAGAAGGCGCTTTGAATGAATGAAAAGGAGGAGCGCCATGAATCCCGCCGCCGAAGTCTGGGAGAAGGTGAAAGCCCTCATGGGAGCGGAGATGACCGCCACCACCCTGAATACCTGGTTTGACGATACCCAGGCCGTCACCCTGGAGGAGAGCCGCCTTGTCCTGTACAGCCCCACCCGGTTCAAGCGGGATATCATCGCCGCCCGGTATGTCCTCCCCATCCAGAACGCCCTCCATGAGCTGTTCTCCGCCGACTTCCAGGTGGAGGTGCTCACCGAGGGGGAGCTGAACACCTTTGCCGCCAAGCCAAAGCCCTCCATCTTCCTTCCGGGCACCGAGGAATACACCTTCGACCGCTTTGTGGTGGGCTCCTCCAACAAGTTCGCCCACGCCGCCGCCCGGAAGGCGGCGGAGAATCCCGGGCTGAGCTACAACCCCCTGTTCATCTACGGCGAGTCCGGCCTGGGCAAGACCCACCTGCTCTACTCCATCGCCCACGCCATCCACGCCGACCACCCGGATTACAAAATCATCTACGTGAAGGGGGACGCCTTCACCAACGAGCTGGTGGCCGCCATCCGGGAGGGGCGCACCCAGGAGTTCCGGGACAAATACCGCCGGGCGGACGTGTTTCTCATGGACGACGTGCAGTTTATCGCCGGCCGGGACTCCACCCAGGAGGAGATGTTCCACACCTTCAACACCCTCTATGAGCTGAAAAAACAGATCGCCTTCACCTCCGACCGCCCCCCCAAGGAGATGCTCCGGCTGGAGGACCGGCTGAAAACCCGCTTCGAGTGGGGCCTGCTGGCCGACATCATCCCCCCGGACTATGAGACCCGCACCGCCATCATCAAAAACAAGGCCATCCGCATGGGGATGGAACTGCCCGACTATATTATCCAGCTCATCGCCGAGACCATCACCGCCAATGTGCGGCAGATTGAGGGCACCGTGAACAAGATTATGGCCTATCAGGATATCAATGGGGACAAGGTGGATAAAAACACGGTCATCCGGGCGGTAAAGGATATTTTTAAGGAGAAGTCCGACATTCTGCCCACCGCCGACGTGATTATTGAGGAGGTGTGCAAGTTCTATAATCTGGAGCCCTCCCTCCTCCGGGGGCAGGGGCGCTCCAAGGACATTTCCCTGGCCCGGCAGATCGCCATGTTCCAGATCCGCCGCATGACCAACCTGTCGCTGAAGGAGATCGGCGCCGAGTTCGGCGGCCGGGACCACAGCACCGTTTTGAACGCCCTCAACCGCATTGAGGACCTGGTGAAAACCGACCCGGAAAAGGCGGAGATCATCAAGGACATTACCACCAATATCAATTCCCGGTACGAGTAGAGGCCCTCCCCCTACCCCCTCTGTCGCTTCGCGACATCTCCCCCTGATAGGGGGAGTCGTCCGGGCGGGCGTCCTCTTTCTTGAAAGAAAGAGGACCAGAAAGAACTTCCCTCGCCCTCTTTTCCCCGCAGAATTTCCACATCCGAATGTGGAATGTTTGTGGAGAAATGTGGAGAAACAGTGGGCCTGTGGAAAAGCTGTTTTTTTGTCCACACCCCCTGTTGAGACGCTTTTCTTAGTGCTGCAAGGCTTTGCGCTATGTTTCCACATTTTTTTCGCCTATAGACTACTGTTACTAAAAAAATCCTCTCCTCCCCTCCTGCGGGAGAGAGAGAACGAGATTGGAGGCACCTCTATGAAATTCTCCTGTGAAAAGGCCCTGCTGTCCAGCGCGGTGTCCATCACCTCCCGGGCGGTGGCCGCCAAGAGCTCCATCCCCGCTATGGAAGGCATTCTTATCGAGGCGGGCCAGACTCTGCGCCTCACCGGCTACAACCTGGAGACCGGCATCCAGGCCACCGTCCCCGCCGAGATTGCCGAGGGGGGTTCCCTGGTGCTCTCCGCCCGGCTCTTTGGGGAGATTGTCCGCAAGATGCCCGACGACGTGGTGGTGTTTACCTCCCAGGGCTACACGGTGAATATAAAGTGCGGCCTGTCTGAGTTCAACATCCTGGGCACCGACCCGGAGGAGTTCCCCGAGCTGCCCACTGTGGACCAGCAGAACTCCCTCACCATCGGTCAGCCGGTGCTGCGGTCCATGATCGGACAGACCCTCTTTGCCGTCAGCGACAACGAGAGCCGGCCCATCCACACCGGCTCCCTCTTTGAGGTGGAGGGGGACGGCCTTACCGTGGTATCGGTGGACGGCTACCGGCTGGCCCTGCGCCATGAGGCGGTGGAGGAGAAAAAAGGGGCGGAGACCTTTTCCTTCGTGGTGCCCGGCTCCGCCCTGGGTGAGGTAGAGAAGATCTGTTCCGGTGAAGAGCAGGTCACCATTACCCAGGGGGCCCGCCATATCCTGTTTCAGACAGGGGACACCGTGCTGGTGTGCCGCCGGCTGGAGGGGGATTTTCTGGCTTACCGCAACGCCATCCCCCGGAACAACTCCATCAAGGTGGAGGTAGAGGCCCGGGCCCTGCTGTCCTCCATTGACCGGGTGTCTCTTATCATCAGCGAAAAGCTGAAATCCCCTCTGCGCTGCGTCTTTGGAGACGGTATGGTGGATATCACCACCAAGACCGCCATCGGCGACGCCGCCGACCAGTGCGTGATCTCCGGCGACGGCGGCGGGTTGGAAATCGGCTTTAACAACAAGTTCCTTATGGACGCCCTGAAGGCCGCCCCCGCCGACAAGCTGCGCATGGAGTTTACTTCCGGCGTGGCCCCCTGCGTTATCCTGCCCGCCGAGGGGGAGGAGAATTTTACCTATATGGTGCTGCCTGTGCGGTTGAAGGCGAATTAAATTCCCGTCTTGCTTCAGGGGGTAAGGCTCCTTTGGAAAGGAGCTGTCAGCCGTAAGGCTGACTGAGGATTGCGTTTTGCGAAGCAAAACATACGGAGTAAACAAAGTTTTGCAAACCTGGGTTTGCTCCGCATATTTTGGCTTCGCCAAAATGCAATCCTCCGCCCCAGTGTGCGCACTGGGGCACCTCCTTTCAAAAGGAGGCTTGCCCCTGCGGGGGGACGAAAGACGCTTGAAAAGAGGATAGCAATGGAAACCCACGAAATCAAAATACACACCGAATTTATCAAGCTCCAGGACCTGCTCAAATTCGCCGGGGCGGTGGAGACGGGCGGGGATGCCAAGCTGATTATCCAGGAGGGCCGGGTGGCTGTCAACGGGGAGGTCTGCCCCATGCGGGGGAAGAAGCTGCGCCCTGGAGACCGGGCGGTGATTGACGGCGAGACGGAGCTTGTGGTCACGTGATTGTAAAAAGTCTGGAACTGGATTTTTTCCGCAACTACCCCCACCTGGAGGCGGAATTTGACCCCCGGGTCAATCTGATCTACGGCGACAACGCCCAGGGCAAGACCAACCTGCTGGAGGCGGTAGCCTATCTCTCCGCCGCCCGGTCCCACCGGGCCCGGTACGACCGGGAGATGATAATGCTGGACGTCGACACCGCCTTTGTCAAGGGGGAGGTATTCAGCCGGGACCGGGATTTTACCCTGGAGGCCAGGCTCCTCCGGGGGCGGGGCCGGCAGCTGTGGTCCAACGGGGTGCGGCTGAAAACCGCCGGAGAGCTGGCGGGCATTCTCAATACCGTCCTCTTTTGCCCGGAGGACCTGTCCCTGATCCGGGCGGGCAGCGAGGAGCGCCGGCGGTTTTTGGACGGGGCCATCTGTCAGCTGCGGCCCCGGTACGCCCAGGCGCTGGCTGAGTACAGCCGGCTCTACGGCCACAAGACCCGCATCCTCCGGGACTGGCCGAAAAACCCCTCCATGCTGGACACCCTGGACGATTTCAACCTGCGCATGGCCCAGACCGGGGCCATTGTGATCCACTACCGGGCCCACTTTGTCAAGCGCCTGCGGGAGCGGGCCCCCGCCATCCACGGGGAGTTTTCCGGTGGGCGGGAGGGGCTGGAGCTGGGGTACAGCACGGTGTCCAACATTCCCGACCCCCAGGCCCCGCCCCGGGAGCTGCTCCCCCTGCTGCTGGAGCACCAGGAGAAGCACCGCAAGGCGGAAATCGACAGCCGGCAGTGCCTGTCAGGGCCCCACAAGGACGATTTAACCGTGGATATCGGCGGGAAAAACGCCAAGACCTACGCCTCCCAGGGCCAGACCCGGACGGCGGCGCTGTCCCTGAAGCTGGCCCAGCGGGAAATTTTCCAGGAGGAGACGGGAGAGTGGCCCGTCCTCCTGCTGGACGATGTCCTCTCCGAGCTGGACCCCCGGCGGCAGGCCTTCGTCCTCAACCGCATCCGGGGGGGACAGGTGTTCATCACCTGCTGCGAGGAGGAGAAGCTGGAGGGCCTGGAGGGCGGAAAAGCCTTTCATATCCGGGAAGGAAAGCTGGTGTAGAAAAATGTACCTGCATTTAGGCCAGTCCTTTATGCTCCCCGACCGGGATATTTTGGGCGTCTTCGACCTGGATAACGCCAGCTGGGCCTA
>ERZ779626.860-NODE-860-length-15678-cov-9.335915_pt1 | contig 15678 bp, 15 predicted proteins | sample MGYA00514209_ERZ779626 | MGnify/ENA primary metagenome ERZ779626 (study PRJEB29562, sample SAMEA4376713) | mouse gut metagenome | isolation source: Cecum | study: EMG produced TPA metagenomics assembly of the A DSS colitis mouse model was used to assess the...
GTTTTCGATAATAAAGGGCATGTCCTCCAGCAGATGCGTGGAAAAATGCCGGAATTGCTTCTCGGTCAGCTCGACAACCTTGACAACCTCGATACGAACGGGCTTGTCCTTTGTTTTGTTCTGCAAATCTTGCAGACGGTTGGCCTTGAAATGAAAATGCGTATAGATCGTGGATACCGCCATCTTATCCTCCTTTTCCAGAGCGGGGGTGTTACATATAACCCCCCTGGGCAGACAGGGTGCTAGTACATAACACCCGGCTCCGGCTTTTCATCAAAAATGATTTGCAGACGGTTTGCCGCCCGGTTCATTTCCACCCTGCCGCCTTCAAAAGTCCAGCCCTCATACTCCGTTTCGGCCCTTTGACTCAGCTCCTCAATCCGCTTTTTCGTCTGGCGGATCATGGCGTTGTTATTGGTGAGGCGGAAACTCGGATAGGGCTTCGGTTCCGGATGCCAGTCACGAGCCATGGAAGCCTTCAGCTTCTCGATCTGAACCGGGTCCAAACCAGGACAGCCCTCCAGGGTCTTGTGCTTGCGGTAGTAGGCGTTCGCGGCCTTCATGGACTCCTGGTCCCGCTCCAGGGCCTCCAGCTTGGCTTTCAGCTTCTGGACAGCCTCCGGGTCGTCGGCGCTGATGCCGCCTTTGCCTGTGCCGCGGATTTTGTCCAGGAGTCCCTGGATTTCCTGCCACTCCTTCATGGCCGCGTCAGAAGCCTGATTCTGCTTCTCTTTTTTACGCACAGGGAAATTACTCCCTCCGGCCACCAGAATGGACGGAACACGGGCGGCAATGGCGTTTTGCTTATTGATGTTCTCCGCCAGTTTGCGGGCGTATACGTCCAGCAAACGATCAATCCGCTCATGGTGAATGGGGTCCACTTTCCGCTTTTGGGCTTCCGCGATCTGAGCGGCCTTGTCCACAGACTGACGGTATTCCGCCGTTGCGCTGCCCGCTTTGTAGTCGAAATAGCTGTTCATCTCCTTAGCCCGGCGGGCCAGCTCCTCATTGATGAGATAGTAGTTGATAGCTGCACACCTCCTCTGCAAAATCTTCTGACAGCTTTCACTGTTGATTTTAGAATTTCGACTATGAAATGTAATGATGTTGAAGTATAATGTTTCATCATGGTATAGGGGGGAATGCGCTGTGTCCAGACACACCAGGGACTGCGGGAAAAGCTGATATCCGGTTCCGCCGTTGAATAGCGCTTCCCCCGTCTATCGCTCCGGCATTTTTCTCTTTTTATGAGGCGCTTTGGAAACAGGCGGCAGGAGTTCGGCGGACAGCGCATCGGAGCGCAGCAGCCCCAGAACGCTATGCCGCGCTCCGATGTTCGTAACCGTTATGTCCTTGACGCACAGCCGCAGCCAGGGGAGGGTCTCTCCCATCCGCTGGGCCAGGAGAGCGACGTCCAGCGAGGTCCGTTGTTGCAAGGAGACATACACAGAGTATTGCCGCCGCTCAAAGCCGTTGGCTTCCATGAAGCGCCGGATGTCCTTATAGGCCCGCTTGAAGAACTGCGAGTCCTGGCCTGTCTCCTTGTGAGGATAATACCGCTTCAGCGCATCCTGGCTCAGATCGAAGCTGATCTGCTTTCGTGTCATCCCCATATTAAATCTCCTTGTGTGCTTTCTTCACGGATCATCGGTCCAGCCCCTTTTCTCCTTGGCCCTGCTTGTAATAAGATAGCAGATATCTCCTTTGCGCCATCCGCCAGGAAAATCATCCGTCATGTTTTCTCACCCGCCTTTCCGGCCTGGGCAAGCACATCCTCCTCGCCGTTCTCGTCCTGCCAGACGCAGGAGGCAGCGCAGTCCAGGAACCAGTCCGCCCGCAACAGGGACAGAATGACGTCCCACATAACGGCGAAATCGTCGCCATGGCCCCTGTCCTGGAAGACCAGGGCGTCACTGTCATCTGTGCAGGGGAGATCGTGAACAGCGAACAGCGTCTTGACCGTGCGGTGGACGTCCTCCAGCCTGCGGCCCTGCCGCTCTACAGCGGCCTTGTCAAAGGAAATGTGAACTTTCATGCTCGGTATCCCTCCTTTTATTTGGTAGCCCACATCATACCAGCATGTCCCGGCCATATCCAGAAGAATCGGCAGACAGTTCACGCCGCCTCAGCCAGCTCCCGCTCAATCCGCTCCCTGGCAAGGCGGGCATACTCGTCCGTCACCTCGATGCCGGTGGCGGTGTAGCCCTCCAGCACGGCGGCCAGGACGGTGGTGCCGGACCCGGCGAAGGGGTCCAGGATATGCCCACCCGGCTCGGTGATCTTCACGATGTCCCGCATGAGCTGGAGGGGCTTCTCCGTCAGGTGGATGCGGTTCTGGGGATTGCCGTACTTGAACACCCCCGGCAGGCAGGGGACGGGGCGGTTGATGGGCATATCGCCGTTGGACCCCCAGACGATGTACTCCGCCTGCTGGCGGAAGCGGCCCTTCTGGGGGCGGGAGTTGCCCTTATCCCAAACAGCGGTGCCCCGCCAGATCCAGCCCGCCCACTGGAGGGCGTCGGAGGCAGCGGGGAGCTGCCGCCAGTCGATGAACATGCACACCGGCGCTCCGGGCTTACACAGCTTCCGAGCATCCGCCAGCCACTCCGCCGCCCAACGGGTCCAGGACCGCTGATCCTTGGCGTCTCCCTCAAAGGGCGGAGGGGCGGCGTCTCCCATACTGGAATATTTTTTGGCGGTGGATTTGTTCTTCTCGCTCTGCGTCCGGCCTCCGGAGGCGTAGGGCGGGTCGGTGATGATAGCGTCAAAGGTGCCGGGGGCGAAGTCTCCCAACAGCTTCAGGGCGTCGCCCTGGATGATGGTCCACTTATCTTTCATGGGCAGATTTTCCTTTCTTTTTGTGAGTTTTTTTCGGTTCGATGGGAGGCGCGGACAGCTCAGTGTCCACGTACTCGCTGATAATGCTGAGGGCTTCATCATAGCTGCCGGAGGTTTCACATCGCTTGAACATCTCGTCGATCTGTTCCCGCATCCCGGCTTCCTTCAGCAGCATAGAGGCATTGCCCAGGATGGCGTAGATGTTGCCATCCATACCGGCAAGGTCCATCTTCGGCTTTTGCGGGGAATATGCCTGAGTAAATCCTTCCAGACGGTTGGGGACGTAGTCAGAGAGCCACGTTCCACCGAACTGGTCATGGGTCTGGAGCCGCCACATGGCCAGCTTTCCCATGTCCAGTTTCACACCCTCAAAGGGGAACAGCAGGTTTGTCAGGCCGTCGTGCTGGAAGACGGAGGCCCGCTCGAAGCGGCTGCCGTCCACGCTGAGGCGGTTCCTGCCCAAAGATGACCGGAATGCCTTGGTCCTGAGCACGGCGAATTTCTGCCCGCATCCCCTCGGTGATCGTGGAGCCATAGACGTTGATCTGATGGCAGGACTCCAGCAGGCGAAGGCCCATCTCCCGTGCCGCCTCGTCCTGAACAGAGCAAGCCGGATCGGCGTTGGAGGGAAGCGTAATGTGGGGGCAGACGGGAATGTCGCCGGATTGGAATACCTCCTGGGCCTTCTGCCGGGCGAACTCGATGTTGTTAGCCACATCTCCCCGGAGCGGGGCGCAGATATACACCAGCTTGGGGCCGTCATGACCACGCTCCGGCATCCGCTCCCAGAAGGGATCCAGGTATTGCCGGACCTGCTGGAGAAGCAGCTCCCGGTCTGCGGGGGCGGGCCTCCAGGCGTACCACTCCGGTTTACCGTCGCAGATCCAAATATGAGGGGATACGCCGCCGCGGAAATTTGGATTTCCGGGGACAGGCTTCTTTTCCCAAACGTCCTGGAATCTCAGCAGCAGTGTATCCACCTCACCCTCTGTGCGGTTCAGCACCTTTATTTTCAGTGCGTTATAGTGGTCGGCCATCCCGGTGGTGACGAACTCTAGCCGGACCCGCAGGTCCTTCCCCAGCGTTCCCAAACAGGCCCGGCCCGCGAAGCTGGGGTCGGAGATAACATCGCTGTCCCCAAGCAATTTCCGCAGTTCTCCTTCAAAGAAATTCATCGCTCCAGCTCCTTCCCTTTCGGCGCTTTCTCCTGCTTTTTGGGAGAGCGGGAGGGCTTCAGCTCATCCCTGGCCGGATTCCGGACAATAGAGCGGCTTTGCCCATCCAGTATCAGCGTATCCGGTGTGCTGTTGCGGATTTTTTCTTCCCAGAGGATTACGGCGGTTCCGGTAACCTCTACGGCTCCCGCCACTGTGCCGTAAACAGTACAGTGGCCGCTGAGCTTCGGGAATTTTCCCCGGTCCCTGGCGTCAAGGACCAAGGCGGAGCCGGAGGCCCTGGCCTCCTCGCACAGAACCGCGCCCCGAATGTACGCGGCGTCCTCCGCCCTGGCGTGGCCGGACAACGTGCTCCGCTGCGTTACATACGCCTGGTCACAGGCGACGGCCCCGTCACGCAGGCAGGAATCTTTGTCCACAGAGGCGGACCCGGCGGCGATGGCGTCGCCGAAAATCCAGGAGGCGTCGCCCTCCTCCTGGGAGAGGTTGCATTCCGCCTCCACAAAACCGCCCAGATCCCCGGCCCTCACCTCAACGCCGACGTCTCGCAGGGCGCGGATGCGGTGGAGAAAGGGGTGTTTCTCATGGGCGATGTCTGTGATCTCGTACTTTTTATTGTTCGTTTGCATCAACTCCTTCTGAACAGTTTTGCTTTGGGTCAGCCCCAAACGATACTATTTTTGTGGTGAAAAGGCTATCACGATACTCCACAAAGAAACAGGCGGAAACCCGGCAAAATCAACAGGGGCGGGCTACCTGTCCTTCGGCTTTTCCCGTCTTTTGGGGCCCCTTTTCCGGCGAAGCGGCTTGCCCTGGCGGAACGCCTCCGTAAACCGCCGCTCCGCCAGCTCCTGCCAGAGGGGATTGTATTCTGTACGAACACGGTTTTCCTCTGCTTGGTATGTGATGTGGGCGGCGACGGCGGGGCAGGTTTTGAAAATGGCGCACATGGCCTGGGTCATCTCCGGATCGCTGCCTATAAACAGCCGGTGGGAGGAATCGTCCGTCTTAGCGGGGCAGGACTTCTTGTCGTTCCATAACAGCGCGACGGCGTTGGTTACAGGTATTGCGTGTTCCTTGGCAAAGGCCCTGACCCGCAGCAGGGTTTTCTCCGGCTGAAAGCTGCCGAAGTCCACGGTGTAGAAGGATTTCAGTTTTCCGTTCTCGTGAACAGAGAGCAGGGCCAGGGGACTGTTTTCGTCCGCTGACCTCGGCGTGTGAAAGCACATCAAACAGCCCTGATCGGCAAGCCCGGCTATCTGCGTTGCTGTGCTGCCGTTTTGCATGTAAACGGCGGCGGCTGCCATCTCGGAGGGCAGAAGTGTGCCGCAGGAAATGGCTCCGTAAACATCCTGTACGGTTTCAGGCAGGAAATTGTTTTTGAGAAAACCGAAGGACGTCATCATCGCTTCTAAAAAGTCGTAGGAAAACTCGCCGCACATTTCCAGGCCGTAACGGTACCACGCCTCCGTCGTTTTGCCGTCCAGGCGGGGGACCAACTGCTGGAGCTGGCGTTCAAATTCTTCTCTTTTCATAGAGGATTACCTCCCCGAACTTTTGTCTTGTACTTCATGCGGCGCTCTGGAGTGCGTCCTGATCCTCCTGCCGGAAGAGGGCGTCGATGTCCGAGAAGCGCTGAGTGCGGTTGAATTTTTTTGTCGCCTTTCCAGGAATGGCCTGGAGTTCCAGCATCCTGGCCCACAGGTCCGGGTGGTGATCGTAGAGATGCCGCAGCTCCGGACGCTTGGCGTTGGGGCAGAACCAGCAGCCGCCCCGGTCCGTGAAGGCGTAGACAGGCGAAAGGAGCCCCGCGCGATTGCAGAGCTCCCAGGCGTCTTTTTCTGTGAAGTTGTACTTTTCCAGCAGGGAAATCTGTCTGCCGTCCTCCAGGCGCAGCAGACGGTCCGTTTCATCCTGGGCGATGCCGACGTACTGCACGGTCCCAGGAGGAAGGGACTTTTGATACCGCTCAATGGGCCGGACCTTGCAGTCCCGCTGGACGGCGCACTTCCCGCACAGGGGGAAGGAGCGAACCATGCCCTTCTTAGGGCCGCGGGTGACCCTGCCGGTGAACAGGTCCACATAGGTCTTTTTCGAGCGGAGAACGATTATTTTTATCCCCATTCGCTCCAGGGCGGGGATGGCGGTTTTGTAGATGAAGTCCCGGTGTTCCGGCACCTCGCCGGAAATGTCTTTGTTGAACATGACTTCGCAGTAGACCGCCTCGTCCAGAGGCTCGTTATGTTCCAAAGCCAGCAGCAGAGTCGCCAGAGAGTCCTTGCCAAAAGAACAGGAGGCAATAAATTTGGTCCGTTCCATATCAGCGCTCCTGACGGGGCGGCTTCCGCTTCCGAATAGGCGGGTTCAGGAACCGCTTTGCCTCTTGGAAGCCAACCGTGTCCACGTAGTACGCCTTTTCCTCCCCGCCCCGGTTCAGGACGATCACGTCGCTCATGGACAGGGACCGCATCCGCTGTCCGAAGGGGCGGCTGCCCCGGTTGTGCTTGGCGTACAAAGCCTCCAGGGTGACCTTGGGGGCGAGAACGCCCCGGTAGGCCCGCTGGTAATGGGCCATGCGCAGCTTGGCCTTCGCCTGCTCGTAGGGCATGAAGGCGTATGACGCGGCGCTGGCGTCTTTGAGCTGGTAGATGGTATAGGTGTCGCAGACGTCGCCCTCTTTGGGATGCTCGGGAGCATAAACAGCCCCGTTCCGCTCCTGGATCTCAGCGAACTGGCAGATGTGGAAGGTTTCGCCGCCGATCCGGGCGTGTGTAGCGTCAATGTACCGGCAGGGGAGGATTCTCCGGTCATCGCCGAAGGTGGTGAGGGTGATATTCTCTCCGTCCGGCACATGGAAGAGGGTGTTGTAATCGCTATCGATGAAGCGGACTAACCCGCCGTCCGCCTCGTTCGGGAAAGCCAGAACACCAAATACATTGACGGGGGTATCGCCGTTCATCGCGCCTCCCTTTCACAGGCTTTCGCCAGGGCGGCGGCCCGGTTCGTCTGCTCCCAGGGAGCGTCCTGGTGGGTGAAATGCCCGTAATTGCAGAACGGAGCGAAGATGGGACGATCCAGCCCAAGGGCCCGGATGATACCGCCGGGAGTCAGGTCGAACACCTGCCGGACTGCCTGTTCCAGAACCGCCTCCGGGTATCGTCCGGTCTCATGGAGGTCAATGTCCACGGCCACCGGCTCCGCCCTGCCGATAGCGTAGGCGAGGCCGACGGTACAGCGTTCCGCCAGACCGGCGGCCACGATGTTCTTGGCGACGTATCGGGCCATGTAGGTCCCGCTGCGGTCTACCTTGCTGGCGTCCTTTCCGGAGAGCGCCCCGCCTCCATGGGGGACGAGGCCGCCGTAAGTGTCCACCATCAGCTTCCGGCCCGTCAGGCCCGTATCCGCCTCAAAGCCGCCCAGGACGAAGCGCCCGGAAGGGTTGATGAGGACCTCCGTTTCGTGGTCGGGGTAGAGGTCCCGCAGGGCGGGGACGATGACGTGGCGGGTGACCTCCTTCCGAAGCTCCTCCAGATTTTTCTCCTCATCGTGCTGGCAGGAAACCACCACGGCGGCGATCCGGGTGGGCCTGCCCTTGCGGTATTCCACGGATACCTGGGCCTTGCCGTCCGGACCGAGGCCCTGGATGGTCCCCAGCTTGCGGGCGTTGGTGAGTGTCAGCGTCAGCCGGTGGGCAAGCACCACGGGCAGGGGGAGGAGCTGGAGCGTTTCCGTACAGGCGAAGCCGTACATGATACCTTGGTCGCCAGCCCCCATTTCACTGGAGCCGCTCACGGCCCCAGCGATGTCGCCGCTCTGGTCGTGGGTAATAACCTCCACCTCGTAATCGCAGGAATGAACGCTGAACACATGAAGCATAAGCACCAATGATGGGAAGGGCCCTCCCGAAATGGAAAACCTCCCTCGGAGCGGCTTGGCAACTCCAGGGGAGGTGTGTTTTTCTTTTTTAGAGAGAGGCGGAGAGTTCGAGTCGAGCAGGCTGCTAAAAACTGCCAAAACTGCTGTTTTTGCATCTCTGGTGCGTTATTTTTATTTTACGCCCCCAAATTCTTCCATCCTATCCCAATTATTCTTATTTTCAAGTAAACCATGCTCTTTGTGCACAAAAATCCCGCACCAAAGTGCGGGATTTTTGCTTGCATCTCGTTTGTCAACGAAACTTGGTCCGAGTGGCGGGATTTGAACCCACGGCCTCATGGTCCCGAACCATGCGCGCTACCAACTGCGCTACACCCGGATATTGAGGGGCTGGCTGCTAATCTCATCCATACGAAGCCTACCCGACTTGCTTATTATAAGGAATTTTTCCGGGAATGTCAATCTCTATTTTTCCAGGCCCCCTTTCCATTCCTTTTTCCCGGTATCCATGGGTCATCTTAATCTTTCCCGCCCGCCTGCCGATATTATATTTATACAGAAATTCATATTGGAAATGGGAGAGGAGGCGTCCGAATGGGCGAACTGACCATTCGCAGGGAACGGGGGATATCCGGGCCCCGGTATCAGGCGGCGGAAAAAACGGAGAAAACGGCCTCCGCCGGGGAGACCCGCCCGGCCGCGAAGACGCCGGGAGCCACCGTCTCAGAGACCCTCCGGCGGCTGATGACCACGATCGGCCAGGCGGAGAACTACACGCGGGACAGCCACCGAACCCTCCAGACCGGAGAGGCCGTGCTGGCGGAGGTCCAGGACCGCCTGGGCCGCATGGCGGAGCTGATCCGGCGGGCCGCCGGAGGCGGCAGGACAGACGCATCCGCCCTCCAGGCGGAGCTGACACAGCTGGCGGAGGAAATCGACCGCATGACCGGCGGGGCCTTCGCCGGAGACGCGCGGCTGTTTCTGGATGGGGACCCGGAGATCGACGACGGAGCGGAGCCGCTTCCGGACGCCGCCCTGGAGGACGAGGGCCAGGAGAGCGTGCAGAAGCTCCCCCATTGGCTGCTGAAGGGCATGTCCCACACCGGCCTGACCCCGGAGCGGCTGCTGAACCTGCTGGGCCTGGACAAGAGCGCCGGCGTTTCGGACATTCTGGCCGTCCTGGCGGAAAAATCCCTGGAGGGCAACGACGCCGCAGGCTATCTGGCGGCGCTGTACCTGGGCGGAGTCATCGCCGGAGGCTCCGCCTCCAGGGCCGTTGATATGAAGACGGCCCTGGAGGGACTGCGGCAGCTCTTGGAAAAGGTGTCCCAGGGCGTCCCGCCGGACCGGGCGGTGGAGCTGCTGACAAACGGCATGTTTACCAGCCTCTCGGACCTGGAGGCCCAGTTCCTGGGCGGCACCGCCCCAGGGATGGAGAACTTTCTGTCGGAGCTGCTGCTCTCCGGCGGGGACGCCGCCCTCCTGCCCGAAGCCTCCCTGCTGAACCTGCTGGCGGGGCTGGAGGGGATGAACCTGGAGCTGATGATGGGGCTGCTGGCGGTGGTCCAGAGCGCCGAAGCCGGGCCGGAGGCCGCTTTGGACTATGCCGCCGGGGAGGCTTCCGAATTGGCGGCACCTCCGCCGGACGGGACACAGGCCGCCGTTCTGGATTTGGGGGACGTGAAAGTGACGGGCCGGGAGCTCTCCGGCGTGTCCGCCGGCCCCTCCGCCGGAGAGCTGACCATAGGCGGGACGGCGGATACGGTTCTCCAGGGGACCGCCCAGGAAGGGCGCGCCGTCCAGCTGACAGGCTTCGGAACGGTGACCCTGCGGGAGGCCCGCATCCCGGTGCTGGCCGCAGAGGCTTCCTCCGTTCAAATCTCCAGCCCCGGGGAGACGGCCCTGGGGGAGGTCCGGCTGCGCCCCGGCACGTCCCTGATTTTGGGGGGCGGCGGGCTGGTGCGCATCGGCGCGCTCCGGGGCGATGTGAGCAACGTCCTGCGCCTGACCGGCGGCGCGGTGATTCTGGCCCCGCCGGAGGAGGGCGGGACTCTCGGGACGCTGACGGTCCCCGTGGTGGTCGACGGACCGGTGTTCCTGGCGGCTCAAGCCACCCATGTCACCAATGGGAGCGGGAAGCCCCTGGCCCCCTTTGACGTCGTGTGGCGCACCCTGCTCCCGGGCTGGAGCGCCGTCACCTCCCTGACGGTGGACGGCAAGCACGGCAGGGCTGCGCTGCTCAGCGGCGAGCCCGCCCGGCTGTGGCTGGAGAAGGGAGAACGGGGCTCTCCGGTCCATACGGTCATCATCCGGGGGAAGGACGAGGCCCAGCGGCCCAAGACCCGCTACGCCTACCTCCGCTGGAACGAGAGCGCCGGGGCCTTTACGGAAACCGTCCTTTACCCGAATCCTTTCACCGTCACCGGCGGAGAGGCGGGCACGGACTGGATCTACGAGGAGGAGACCCACACCCTGCGCATCCTGACCAGCCGGGTCACCGCCGTCTCCGGCGGCAAGGGGACCGACGCCAATCAAGAGCCCTTCAGCGGGCGGCTGGCCCTGGCGGACGGCATCGGAAAGCTGGAGCTGACCCTGGGCGGCGTGGTCTGCCAGGTGACCGAGGGCGGGGCCTTTGACCTGGGCCGGGAGAACGACGTGACGCTGCTTTTGCGCAGCGGCGCGGAAAACCTCTTCGAAAGCGGCGAGGGCTGGGCGGGCGTCTCCCTGGGAGACGGCACCTCCCTGCTGGTGGACTGTCCCGAGGCCCGGGAGAGCAGCCGGAATCCCGCCGGGACCCTGACCGCTTCCGGCGGCGCGGGGGGCGCGGGCATCGGCCGGGACAGCGGCGGAGGCCGGGGCCGGACCGGCCGCATCCGGATCCGGGGCGGCGCCGTCACCGCCGTCGGAACCGGCGGCGGCGCGGGCATCGGCGCCGGAAAACAGGGGGCCATGGGCTCCGTGGACATTCTGGGAGGCGTCGTCAGCGCCACCGGAGAGGCCGGCGGCGGCGCGGGCATCGGCGGGGCCCTGGGCGCGGCGGTGGGAGACATCACCATCCGCGGCGGAAGCGTCACCGCCCTGGCCGTGGGCCATGCCGCCGCCATCGGCGCGGGGGTCCGGGGGCCTTGCGGCGATATCCTCATCACCGGCGCGGCCCGGGTCCAAAAGGCCCTGGGCGGCGACCCGGGGGCGGACATCGGGGCCTGCCTCTTCGGCGGCTGCGGGGCTGTCCAGATCACCGGCGGCGCGGACATTGGAAGGGCCCGGCTCTGGACCCGCGCCGGAGTTCCCCTTCAGATGGGGGCGGAGACCGTGACCCTGCCTCAATTCCGCCTGTCCTCCCGGGCCCTGGGCCTGGATCAGGTCAGCCTGACCACAAGGGAGGCGGTTCAGGCCGCTCAGGCCATCGTGGAGCGGGACCGGCGCTGGGTGGCCCAGATCCAAAACGCGTATAATGTGCTGTACCACCGCCTGGAGCGCAGCTGGAACGGCCTTCTGGGGGTCCAGCAGTACCTGAGCGGGTCCGGCGGCCCCCTGCGGGACGCCGGGAAGGCGGGCACGCTGCTGGAGGACGCCCGGCGGTCCATCTCCCGCCCCTCTTCCCAGGCCATGCGGACCCACGGCAAGCGGGGGAAGGACGACGTGCGCCACCTGTTCCGGTGAAGAACGCCGCCGGAAGCCGGCGTCATAGCGGAAGCACTTGGAACATCCGCATATTGCGGATGTTCCACAAGCGGGCCTTCGGCCCGCCGGACGGGCTTTGCACGTTTGCCTCGACTATAAAAAGCGGAGGCCGCCCAGGGCGGTCTCCGTTTGATTTATTTCCGGTTCATCAGCCGCTTCATGGCCCGCTCCAGCCCCTCGGCGGTGAGGTCGTACATGGGGAACATGTGTCCCAGCTGCCAGTGGGTCTGGCCCCAGTAATCCGGCCGCTCCGGCATGGGCTCCGGGTTCAGCCAGACCAGGTAGGGATACTGCCGCTTCATCCGCTCCAGCCACTCCAGGCCGGAGGGGCCGTAGGCCCGCTTCTCCCAGTCATAGTGCTTCTCCCGCAGCTCGTAGGGGCTCATGGCGGCGTCGCCCACCACGAGGACCTTATACCCGCCGTCAAAGTTGGAGAGGACCCACTCGGTGGACACCTCCTCCTGATAGCGGAGGGCGGGGCCGGTGTAGAGCTCCGAGTAGACGCAGTTATGGAAATAGTAGGTGTGGAGCTCCTTGAAGTGGTTGGACTTCTGGGCGGCCTGGAACAGCCGGGAGCAGAGCCCGGCGTAATAGTCCATGGAGCCCCCCGAGTCCATCAGCAGCAGGACCTTGACAGCGTTTTTCCGGGGGTGGGTCTTTCGGAGCTTCAAAAGCCCGCCACTGCCGCAGGTATCCCGGATGGTCCCGTCCACGTCCAGGACCTCCTCCCGCTGGTCCGCCTGGCTGGAGAGCTGCCGCAGCAGGCGGAAGGCCGTCTGAAACTGCCGGGTGTCCAGGGTGTTGTCCTTCCGGAAGTCCCGGAACCGCCGCTCCCCCGCCACCATCATGGCAGTGCGGTGGCGGCCCTGGCCGCCGATGCGGATGCCGCCGGGACGCCAGCCGCTGTTGCCGAAGGGAGAGCGGCCCTGGGTGCCCACCCAGTAGCTGCCGCCGTTGTGCTCCTCCGTCTGCTCCCTCAGGCGCTCTTCCAGGAGGCGCAGAAGCTCCTCCGCGTTCTCCTCGGAGAATCCGGCCCGCTTCAGCTCCTCCAGGGTCCGGACCAGGTCCTCTGACGGACGCTCCAGCCAGTCCAGCAGCTCCCTGGGCAGCCCGCCGTTCCAGGGGACCTCCCGGAAGAACTCCAGAAACACCTGGTCGAAGCGGTCGAAGTCCGCCTCGCTCTTCACCAGCACCGCCCGGCAGAGCCGGTAAAACCCCGTCAGGGAGGATTGGTGCAGTCCCCGGGACAGGCCCTCCAGCAGCGTCATCCACTCGTCCGGCGTCACGTCCAGCCCATGGCTCCGAAGAAGGTAGAAAAAGGCGATAAACATGGGCTCACCGGACGCCCCGCAGGGTCCGCAGGTCCTTGTCCTTTTTCAGCAGGACCCCGGCGAAGGGCAGCTCCTTTTGAACCCGGGCGGGGTCCACGCCCCCGGCGATGAGGGCCCGGAGCCAGTCCACCAGCTCCGAGGTGCTGGGCTTCTTGTCGATGCCCCGGAGCTGGCGCAGCCAGTAGAAGGCGGCCATGGCCTGGCGGAGAAGGTCCTCCTCCAAATGGTCGAAGTGAACGCGGAGGATGCGCTCCATCTGCTCCTGGTCCGGGAAGTCGATATAGTGGAAGATGCAGCGGCGGAGGAAGGCGTCCGGCAGCTCCTTTTCCGCGTTGGAGGTGATGATGACAATGGGCCGCTTCTTCGCCCGGACGGTCTCCCGGGTCTCCGGGATGTAGAACTCCATCCGGTCCAGCTCCCACAGCAGATCGTTGGGGAATTCCAGGTCCGCCTTGTCGATCTCGTCGATCAGCAGCACCACCTGCTCCTCCGAGGAAAACGCCTCTCCCAGCTTGCCCAGCTTGATATAGCGGGCCGCGTCGTCCACGCCGTGGGCGCCGAACTGGCTGTCGTAGAGCCGCTGCACCACGTCGTAGACGTAGAGGCCGTCCTGGGCCTTGGTGGTGGACTTCACGTTCCAGATGATGAGCTCCTTCCCCAGCGCCTGGGATACAGCCTGGGCCAGCATGGTCTTGCCGGTGCCCGGCTCGCCCTTAATGAGAAGCGGCTTTTCCAGCGTCATGGCAATGTTCACCGCCGCCATCAGCTCGCCGGAGGCCACGTATTGATTGGTTCCCGAAAAAATCTCGTTCATAGTTCACCTTTATTCCGACGTTTCTTTGTTTCCGCAGAGAGGGTACAGTTCATAAGATACCAGAGCCCCGCCGATTCCGCAACCGCCAATTTCACATTTTTTCGCCGCCCGGCGAAAAAACCTTGCGCCGGGCGGCGGGACATGCTATAATCAGCTTACCAATTACATAGATCGTGAACTGGGGAGCTCGCGGAAGCGGGCTGAGAGGAAGCGAACGCTTCGACCCATAACCTGATTTGGGTAATGCCAACGTAGGGAGCCGTCATGAACCGTCATGCTTTTTCCGCATGTGGAACAGCCCTCCCGGCTTCGGGAGGGCTGTTTTTCGTCAGTTTCGCGGTCGGAACAAGGAGGAACTCATTCCATGCTGAACCTGTTTGTCAACGGTGAGGGCGGCCTCACCACCGCCGGCTACGCCCTGAGCGCCGCGCTGCTGGTGCTGAGCATCCTGGCGGGCTTGTCCCTGGCGGACCGGGGAGAGAAAAAGGGCTTCGCCGCCAAACAGCTGGCCTACTGTGCCATGGCCGTGGCCCTGGCCTATGTGACCAGCTTCATCAAGGTGTTCAAGCTGCCCTACGGCGGCTCCGTCACCCTGCTGAGCATGCTCTTTATCGTGCTGGTGGCTAACTGGTACGGCGTCAAAACCGGCATGCTGGTGGGCTTTGCCTACGGCATTCTGCAATTTTTGCAGGAGCCCTATTTCCTGACGCTGTTCCAGGTCTGCTGCGACTATGTGCTGGCCTTCGCCGCCCTGGGGCTGGCGGGGCTGTTCCGGGGGAAGAAGAACAGCCTCCTGATCGGCTACCTCGCGGCGGTGCTGGCCCGGGGCGTGTTCCACTCCCTGGGCGGCTACCTCTACTGGATGGACTACATGCCGGAGAGCTTCCCCCAGGCCCTGCGGAACCTGTACCCTATCATTTACAACTACAGCTATCTGCTGGCGGAGGCGGCGGTCACCGTCCTCGTTATCAAGATTCCGGCGGTGGAGCAGGCCCTGGAGCGGGTCCGCAGAGCCGCGCGGTAAGACAACGCAGTTGAAAAGGAGCCGCCGCTACCTTTCAACCGGTGGACTGTTGGTCCGCTGGCGCGCAGCGCGCGTTTGTGTTTTCTATGAAGCCGTGCGCAGAAAGCCGCCTTCCGGAGCAAAAAGCCCCGCTTTTCCTGGGAAAAGCGGGGCTTTTTCTGTTGCTCAGCAGTACTTGGCAATGGCGGCCTGGATCATCTCGTGAGCCTGAACGATGGTTTCCCGGTCGCCGGGCTCCAACTCCAGCAGGGGCGCCCGGACGCCGCCGATATCCGGCCCGCCCTGGAGGCGGAGGATCTCCTTGATGACGGCGTACATATTCCCCTGAGTGGAGCACATCTTATAGATGATGCGGCAGCACTCGTTCTGGACCTCCCGGCCCTTCGCCATGTCTCCCGCTTTAAAGCAGCGGAAAATCTCCAGGTACAGCTCCGGCATGGCGGCGTAGGTCCCGCCGATGCCTCCGGCGGCTCCGGCGGCCAGGCCGCTGAGAAGCTGCTCGTCCGGGCCGTTGAAGACCAGGGCCCCCTCGTCGTGCCACATCTGGATGTCCTGAACGGGCATGGAGGAGTTCTTCACGCCGATGACCCGGGGATTTTTCAGCATCTCCTGAAGCAGAGGCACCGACAGGGCCACGCCCGCCAGCTGGGGGATGTTGTAGATCACAAAGTCCGTGTTGGGGGCCGCGCCGGAAATATCGTTCCAGTACTTGGCGATGCCCTTGGGGGGCAGGTGGAAGTAGATGGGCGGGATGGAGGCGACGGCGTCCACCCCCAGGCTCTCCGCGTGGGCCGCCAGCTCCCGGCTGTCGGCGGTGTTGTTGCAGGCCACGTGGGCAATAATGGTCATTTTGCCGCCCACTTCCGCCATGACGTTCTCCAGGGTCTCCTTCCGCTCGGCCACGCTCTGGTAGATGCACTCGCCGGAGGAGCCGCC
>ERZ779626.861-NODE-861-length-15654-cov-13.290019_pt1 | contig 15654 bp, 11 predicted proteins | sample MGYA00514209_ERZ779626 | MGnify/ENA primary metagenome ERZ779626 (study PRJEB29562, sample SAMEA4376713) | mouse gut metagenome | isolation source: Cecum | study: EMG produced TPA metagenomics assembly of the A DSS colitis mouse model was used to assess the...
GATGAAAACCATGCTGGACCGGGCCAATCCTCTGTACTCCGCCGGTTACGCTTTCCGGGACATCTACCTGCTGGCCACGGCGGCGGATGCTGACAAGAGCGCCATAGATGGGGCCGTCAAGGGCCTTGAGGGCTGGATCGCCTGCTTTGAAAAGGTCCGCTTGGCGGGTACGGTATTCGGCGGCGGCGCGGATGCCATTGGGACCATCCAGGGCAATCCCGCGCTGGACGAAGCCTATGAGATGGGTAAACGGGTGTAAGGAGGTCCTTATGAAACAACGATTTACTACTTTTTTAGCCGCGCTCTTTTTCTCTCTTTCTATGGCGCTCCCTGCCAGCGCAACGGTGTCTGATACCGGTTATTCCGATGTTGACGCTGGAGCCTGGTATGGCGGCTCCCGTGCCAACACGGCGATGCACTATCAAGTAGCTGAGGATCACGGCTTTACAGCCATTGCCGATGTGGTCATTATGGATGAAAACGGTTCTATGACCCTGCCGGTGACAGGTGGAACCAGATTGACAGAGAACTATGTCGGCGCGCACTTTGCGGACTACGATTCCTTCCTGGTGTTGTCCCACTTCAAGGGTCACTCTATGGCCGGATATGGCGGAGCCATCAAAAATATCTCTATTGGAATTGCTTCCTCGGAAGGGAAAGGCCATATCCACTCTGGCGGAACAGGTGGCAGTATGTGGGGAGCAGATCAGAACGCATTTCTGGAAGCGATGGGCGAGGCTGGTAAGTCTGTGGTAGACGCTCTGGATGGACAGATCGTTTATATCAATGTCATGAACCGACTGAGTGTGGATTGCGACTGTGATGGTAATCCGGCCGAGCCAGATATGCATGACATCGGTATTCTGGCATCCTATGACCCCGTTGCTTTGGATCAAGCCTGTGTTGATTTGGTCTATGCCGCCGGGGACGGTGCTTCGCTGATCCAGCGGATCGAGTCCCGTAATGGCATTCACACCATAGAACACGCAGCGGAGATTGGCCTGGGCAGTAGAGAATACACGCTTGTAAATATTGATTAAGACTATGACACGGAAATAGTAAAGCAAACCTTTTGCCCTTGTTCATATTGATGGCGTTTCCGCATACCAGTGTATTTATCCAGTGGCCCTTTTGACGAACTGCTGGTGAGTATGAAACAAATGCGGAGTGTGGGCCTTTTGCGAGCTGAAGCACGGTTGGCATCTCAACGCAGGTGGAACATTCACCAATACCTGTATAGAAACATAGAAAGCAAGTGTGAACTTTAGTGCTGCTGAAAACGCTGGCAACTCTGGGAAAGGAGGACATAATGAAAAAGAGTGTGTTGGTCATAGATAATGATCTGAACACTTGCCGGGAACTGAAATCCGCTCTGGAAGATGAGGAAACAGAGGTATATTATGTCCCATCACCAAACGAAGCTCTACGAGTTTTCATGAAGTGGAGTTTCTGCCTTGTCATTATGGATACCCAACTGCCAGAATGCAATGGCTGCGAAGTTCTCAGAATGATGCGGCAAGCCAAGGCGATCCCCATTTTGGTTTTATCTGCCAAGGTGGATGTAGCAAAGCGAACAGAAATACTGCGAGCTGGAGCTAATGTCTACTTAGAAAAACCGTATGATTTGGAGGAACTCCTGGCGCAAGTGCGATCTTTGATAGCGTTATGTACGGCCTCCATTCCATTAGAGAATCAGCACTATACACTTGGTCATCGCTTACACCTCGATTCCGAGCCGGTCAGCGATGGACCGTCCGATTGCCAGGGCCACATCGCCATCGGAGAAGCCATCCCTGCCGCCGTCAGTGCAGGCCAGCACGTCAGCGGTAACGGTGCTCCCGATGAAGGCCCAAATCCGCTCGGCATAGTCATCCATGCACCGCGCCATCTTCGCGTGTGCGACAGCCGCAATGTCTTCGGCGATGGCAACGGTCACGTCATCGTTCTGGACACAGCGCATCCTGAAAGTGTCCGCGCAAGTGAACTCGCTACCAAACTTCATATTGGCGGCGATAAGCTCGGCGGTCCGGTCGGCGGCCGTGTTGCCGGTGATGCCGACGATGACATCGCCAACATCCCTCGTGTCGTTGAGCTGCGTGATACGCGGGTACTTGTGGGTCAGGTCAGTTACTAAGAACGCTTTTTTGTCCTCCTTTCTGCTTTCGGGCATGAAAAAAGCCCGCCTTTCGGCGGGTTTTGTGTTTGGTCAAACTCGGCTAACCACGTTGACAACAAGCAACAGGGGTAGCCTTCCATGAGCTTCAAATCTTATGATGAACTGCCTGTACTGCTGACCGTATCGGATTTAGCGGACGTTCTGCAAATCAGCCGGAACAAAGCATACAGCTTGGCCCGCTCAAGATCACTATGCGCTCTGCGTGTAGCTGGTCAAATCCGTATTGAGAAGCAGTCCCTTTTGGACTATCTTGAAACTTTGCGGCAGACAGCCTGACAACAACTTGACGGCATCCCACACGGGAGATATAATTGTAAATGCAGTATCTCCCGCGTGGCATTTCAAAGGAGGTTTTAGATACATGCCACGCAAGAAAACCATGGGCCGCGCCGCTAATGGCAACGGCACCATTCGTAAGAAAACCGTAACGAAAAACGGGACGGAGTATACCCATTGGGAAGCCCGCTGTACGGTGGGCTATGACCCCGGCACCGGAAAGCAGCTTCAAAAATCCATTACTGGCAAGACACAAAAGGAAGCCGCCCAAAAGCTGAAGCAAATGTCTCTGGACGTGGACAATGGAACCTATCAGGAACCGTCTAAAATGACCGTAGGCGAATGGCTGGATATTTGGGCCGGGGATTATATGGGCGACAAAAAGTATTCAACTGTCAAGACATACAAGGCCCAAATTGAAACGCACATCAAGCCGGGTTTGGGAGCGGTCAAGCTCTCCCAGCTGGCCCCTCACATGATTCAGAAGTTCTATAATGACCTTCTGGCAGGGGGACAGTCCGTTCCCAAACGGGACAAGGCGGGCAAAGTCGTCAAGAAGAACGGTAAAACAGTTTATGAATCTGCGCCGATGTCGGCAAAAACAGTCCGCAATGTCCACGGTGTTCTGACGAAAGCCCTCTCTACCGCCGTCAGTATCGGCTACCTGCGCATGAATCCCGCCGAACGTGTTACCCTTCCGCGGGTTGAGCGCAAGGAACTCCAACCTCTTACAGACAATCAGGTGAAAGAGTTTCTGCGGGTATCTGCTCTGGACCCCTGCGGCACGGTTTTGAAGGTAATCCTGTTTACCGCCCTGCGGGAATCGGAGGCCCTGGGTCTCACCTGGGATTGCATTGACTTCCAAGCCGGGACGGTGAAAATCTGCAAACAGCTTCAAAAACGGCGGCTGGCAGACGGCGAAACTGTCTTTGCCCCTCTGAAAAATGACAGAATCCGGGTGCTGAAGCCCGCGCCCTTTGTCATGGAACTCCTTGCCCGCCAGTGGAAGGACCAGGCCGCACAGCGTTTGCAGGCCGGGGACCGCTGGCAGAGCTGGCAGAATCAGGAGGACCGCAAGACCGCGTTGGCATTCACCACGCCGGAGGGCAACGACATTTCCCCCGCCTCTATCCGGTATCACTTCAAAAAGCTGGTAACGGAAATCGGGGCTTCCTCCTGCCGGGTGCACGACCTCAGACACCCAAATGTCAAGCCCAAAACAAAGAATTTTTATTCGCTTTTACGAATAAATGGTCAGGCATCTGGGCATATCGTCGCATATCTCCTTTCTGCCAGTCATCCTGCAAAACTTCACGACAGACTGGAATTTGTCGTGATGATTGTTAGGCCTTGTTTGAAAATTGGCGGAATGCCCAACGGTGAGAGATTTTTTCGCCAATCAAGGCAAATTTTCGCGGGCGGGCTGACGCCCGGCAAGAAAATTTAACGCAGAGCGGCGGAAAAAGATCCGCCGTTTTGGGCGTTTTGCCATTTTTCAAACAAGGCCTATTCAAAAAGAGGAAATATTCTTTGATGGCTCTGCGCTAAGTTAATATGCGTAATATACATTATTTTTCAACGCGAGCATATAGCCTGACAAACCCTTCATCCTGCATCACTTCGAAAGCAATCCCATCGCCGTATTCGATGTGAGAATATCCACCGTCTGGATAGTCATAATATGTATTTTCTCCACCAGTGAATTCTAAGTAATACCCAATGCTTGTAGGGTAAGCGCAAACGCTGGCTACTACCTCCCCCCTGTTCGTAAACACAACATGGGTCATGCCCTCACTGACACTTTCTTTCAATGCGGGACTCTTTGAGCCGGTGATCCTCTCAATGCGGTCGATTGATGTATAGGGATCAAATGTGTATACAGTTGTCCATTCAAAGGGAACGATTGCCTCCAGAGTAACGCTGTTACTATGCAACGTGGATAGTACATTTTCCAGTTTGGCGTTATTCAAGTAGATTCTGGGATCTCCGAAAATGAGATAAAAAGCGCACAATACCCCGATAATTACAAGTACAATACTGTGCCACAGTTCTGATTGTTTCCACGCCTTCTCTTCTTCCGCACTTAAAACCCCTGTTCCCCACTCCCCGTTTTCCACACGTAGCCGTTTCTTCTTTGAAACATACCAGCAAAACCAGATCGCATATCCTAACGCGATCAGTAAAAGTCCAATCAAGATTACTCGGAGCAGCGTTGTTGAGGGACAGGTCGCAGCCAACAGGCCAGCGAACAGGATCAGGAGAATCGGGATATCTGCCGCAACGTATGCAAATCTTCCAAACAGATCATGATACAAGACCTTTCCTTGCCGCGCCCGTTTCACATCCTCATCATAAGCCTCCTGGGAAAACGCCGTGGTCAGTCCTTTAACAGACAGATATCCAATAAATAGGATCCAAACAATATCCGACAACCTCTCAAAGGTCATCGCTTTTATAACAACGAATGTGCAGCCCAGCAGAGATGCCAGCAAGGTTTTCAGACTAACTAATTTCATGAAAACACCTTCTCAAAAGTTCGGTATCACCACCGCAAATTCCAATTCTTCGCCTTAGTTTTGTGTGAATTATAACATATACAAATGGAAGGTTCAAGCTGTAAACACGAACGTATGCAAGCAGGGCACCGGAATATCGTTTTCGATATTCCGGTGCAGCTTGTTGGGGTTCCCCCAAGCCCCGGACTGGCCGCTTTGCGTCCAGCCGAACGCACCTGTCGGTGCGGCTCCATGCTTCGCATGACCAGCAGGGAGAAAGTAATGCAGCATCATGGGGATAGCCGCAGAGCGGCGCAAGGGGCGTGCTCCTTGTACGGAGCGAAGCGACGCAAGCTGCCTGGAGCGGTGACAGGTCAGCAATCCAGGCAGCAGCCTCGCAGAGCGCACGGATACATTGCCGCAGGCCATGTATAGAAGTGCGCCGTTCCTCGCAGGTGCTCGGAACGGGGACAGCTTAATCACTTGCACGAGGCGCACGGACTAACCCGCGCTGGTCCGCCTGAGCAGTCCCAGGCACAAGACCCGCCGCAAAGCTCACCGTCCTGTCTCCTGCTGGTAAAAAGCACCCAGCCGGGACGCTATGCGGTCCCGGCTGGGTGCTATACACTGTCTTTGTCCTTTACGTTACACCTCGCTTTTTGGCTTCCCTCGTTGCGCCTATTTTTTGCAGGGGATTAGGTGGAAAAAGAATAGGCCTTGTTTGAAAAATGGCAAAACGCCGTCTCTGGGCATCTTTTTCCGCCAGGACTGCGTTGATTTGACTTGAAATCCGTCAGGATTCCCGCGTCAAATCGCCTTGCCTGGCAATAAAATCTGCCCCAATCCGGCATTCCGCCAATTTTCAAACAAGGCCTAAGGACAAACCAGTCAACTCCTTGCAATGCAAGGGTTTTTCGATTCGTCCTTATTATGCCATAAGGGCATACGTTTGCGGTCTTGTCGCTCCAAAACGGGGATGATGTCAAGACCGTTCAGACCAACCTGGGCCACGCTACCGCCGCCTTCACGCTGGATGTTTACGGACATGTTTCCGAACGGATGAAGGACGAGAGCGCCGCCAGAATGCAGGCGTACATCAACGGGATTCAGGGTGCGTAAAAGGGAAAACGGCAAATAAGGGAAAAAATAAGGGAAAACTTTTTTCAAGGCATGAGAAAAGCCTTGAATCCATTGTGGTTTCAAGGCTCTCCTGTGGCAGCGGGTGAAGGATTCGAACCCTCACATACAGAGTCAGAGTCTGCTGTGCTACCTTTACACAAACCCGCTGTATCTTCGTGGAACAGCTATCATTATACTAAAAAACTCAGCCTTGTCAAGAGGTTTTCAGATTTTTTTCCAAATTTCTTTTTTGACGAAAAAATCCGGCCCTTCCCCCCTTCCTCCCGGCGGCGGAAATGTGCTATAATCAAAGCAAAATCCCCATCCCCACGAAAGGAGCGCTCCCATGATCAAACTTGAAGGCGTCCGCCTCCCCCCCGGCGGCGGCGAGGCAGACCTCCGGGCCCAGGCCGCAAAGCTGCTGCGCCTCCGCCCGGCGGATCTCCGGGACCTCCGGGTCCTCCGCCGCAGCGTGGACGCCCGGGAAGACGTGACCTTGACCTATACGCTGGCGGTTTTTGCGGAGAACGAGCCCGCCGTCCTCCGCCGTTGCCGGAGCCGGAAGATCAGCCGCTGGGAGCCGGGCCCGGCCTACCGCCTGCCGGAGCCCCTGCCCCCGCCGGAACAGCCTCCGGTGGTAGTGGGAGCGGGACCGGCGGGGCTCTTCGCCGCCCTTGTGCTGGCGGAGGCGGGCCAGCGGCCCGTCCTTTTGGAGCGGGGCCGCCCCGTGGAAGCCCGCAGGGCCGACGTGGAACGCTTCTGGTCCACGGGGGAGCTGGACCTGACCAGCAACGTCCAGTTCGGCGAGGGCGGGGCCGGGGCCTTCTCCGATGGGAAGCTGAACACCGGAACCAAGGACCCCCGCCACCGCTTCATCCTGGAGCGGCTGGTCTCCTGCGGAGCGCCCCCGGACATCCTCGTGGACGCCAAGCCCCACGTGGGCACGGATCACCTGTATAAAGTCCTTCAGAACCTCCGCCGGGAGCTGACCGCCCTGGGGACGGACATTCGCTTCGAGACCCGGCTGGAGGACCTGCGGGTGGAAAACGGAGCCCTCACGGGCGTCGGGCTTTCCGGCCTGGCGGGGCGGGAAACGCGTCCCTGCCGGAGCCTGATCCTCTGCCCCGGGCACTCCGCCCGGGACACCTTTGAAATGCTCCACCGCCGGGGCGTGCCCATGGAGGCCAAGCCCTTCGCCGTGGGATTACGCATCGAGCACCGCCAGGCGGACTGCGACGCCGCCCAATACCGCCGGTACGCCGGGCACCCGGGCCTCCCCGCCTCCACCTATAAGCTCTCCTGCCACCTGCCCAACGGGCGGGGGGTGTTCTCCTTCTGCGTCTGCCCCGGCGGGGAGGTGGTGGCCGCCGCCTCGGAAACGGGGCGGGTAGTGACCAACGGCATGAGCGAGTTTGCCCGGGACAAAGAGAACATCAACGGCGCGGTCCTGGTAAATGTCACGCCGGAGGATTTCGGCGGGGACGCGTCCCCCCTGGCGGGAGTGGAGTTTCAGCGGCGGCTGGAGGAGGCGGCCTACGCTCTGGGGGGCGGCGGCTACCGGGCTCCGGCCCAGCGGGTGGAGGACTTCCTGGCCCGCCGTCCCTCCGCAGGACCGGGACGGGTCCGGCCCAGCTACCGCCCCGGCGTGACCTGGACGGACCTTCACGGCTGCCTGCCGCCCTTTGTCTCGGCGGCGCTGGAGGAGGCCCTGCCCATCCTGGGGAGAAAGCTCCGGGGCTACGACGCGCCGGACGCGGTCCTCACCGCCGTGGAGAGCCGCAGCTCCTCGCCGGTCCGTATTTCCCGGGGACCGGACGGCCAGTCGGCCCTCCGGGGCCTGTACCCCTGCGGCGAAGGGGCGGGCTGCGCCGGGGGCATCCTCTCCGCCGCCGCCGACGGCATGAGAATGGCCGAGGCCCTGCTGGCCAATCAACGACAAGGAGACGAACCGTCATGAGAAAGATCTGCATTTGCCAGGAATTTTTGACCGAGGCCCACAAGGCCCAAATCCGGGACACGGCGGAGCCTTTGGGCTTCACGCCCCATTTCTTCGGCCTGGAGCAGGTTGAGGAGGCGAAAGCCTGCCTCCAGGACTGCGAGGTCCTCTACGCCCACGACCCGGACCTGCTCCGGGCGGCTCCGGCGGCCCTGAAATGGTACTGCTGCTCTTACGCGGGGGTAGACCCCTACTGCAAGGACCCGTCTCTCTTTGCCAACCCGGACTGCCTGCTGACCAACTCCAACTGCTATGGCGTTACCATTGCGGAGCACGTGGTCATGGTGCTGCTGATGCTCCTGCGCCGGATGCCGGAGTATGAGGAGGTGGTGCGGAACCGGGAGTGGAGCAACCAGCTTCCCATCCGATCCATTCGGGACAACACCTTCACCATCCTGGGCACGGGGGACATCGGCGGGAACGTGGCGGACCGCCTCCGGGGGCTGGGGGCCGCGAGGATCACGGGCCTGAGCCGCAGCGGCCAGGCCCGGGAGGGCTTTGACGAAGTATTGCCCATACAGCGGCTGGACGAGGCGCTGCCCCGGGCCCAAAATCTCATTATGGCCCTCCCCGGCACGGCGGAGACGGTCCATATCCTGAACCGGGCGCGCATCGCCCTCCTGCCCCGGGGGGCCTATGTGGTGAACGTGGGCCGGGGAACCGCCGTGGAGCAGGAGCCCCTGATCGAGGCCCTGAACGCCGGGCGCCTGGGCGGCGCGGCCCTGGACGTGATGGACCCGGAGCCCCTGCCGCCGGACCATCCCCTGTGGAGCGCGAAAAATCTGATTCTCACCCCTCATGTTTCGGGGAACATGACCCTGGGCTACACCTGTGACCGGAACGTGGAGCTGTTCTGCCGGGACCTGGAAAACTACGCCGCCGGACGGCCCCTGAACGGCCTGGTGGACCGGGCCAGGGGCTATTGAGGCCATGAAAAAAGCGGCCCCGGCAAGGGGCCGCCTGGTGGGTCGGTTCAGTTGTTCAGCGGGACAGGCAAACGGCACCGCCCAGTACCACGATGGAAAACAGCGTGTACAGCATGTGGGGCACCTCCTTCTTTCTTGACGTTGGATACAGGATACCACGTTCCGGAGGGAAAGACATTCAATATCTTGCCGGGTTTTCCGGGGGAAGGCCCCGGCCTGAGTAGGGCGGGGCCGCCGGCTTTATAACATCTTGCGCTTCCGGAAGGAAAGGAGGTCCCCGTGGCGGACGATCGGATTTTATGCTTTGTGAAGCGGGAGGCGCGGCCCCTCTTCACGCCGGAGACGATGCCCCGGCTGGTGTATGTCAGCCGCACACAGCCCTCGGACCGGGCTTACCACAGCATCCTCCACGCCCATCAGGACCTGGCGGAGGTTTTGCTGATCTGCGGGGGCGAGGGGCGCTTCCTGGTGGGGGAGACCTTTTATGAGGTGAAGGCCGGGGACCTGCTTCTCTACAACAGCGGCGTGGTCCACGACGAGTTCTCCAGCGCGGAAAACGCCATTTCCGCCTACTGCGCGGCCATCTCCGGCCTGCGGCTGCCGGGACTGCGGGAGAACGCCCTTACCGCCGACGAAACCCCGCCCCTCTTTCACGCGGGGGCGGAGGCGGAGGACCTGCGGCTGCTGATGGACATGATGTACCGCGTCCTGCGGGAGGACCGCCCGGGCTGCGAGGCCCTGTGCCACCATCTGACGCTGGCCCTCCTGGGGAGTATCCTCCAGCTCACCGGGGACGCGCCCCGGCGGGACCGGACGGAGACGGAGCCCAAGACCCTGGGCCGTCAGGTCCAGGCCTTCATCGACGGGCATTTCAGCGAGCCGCTGACCCTCCAGGACATGGGGAAGGCCCTCCACGTCAGCCCCTACTACCTCTCCCACGTCTTCAAAGAGGCCAGCGGGTACTCCCCCACCCAGTACCTCCTCCGCCGCCGGATCGGCGAGGCCCAGAACCTGCTGATCTCCACGGACCTGCCCATGGCGAAGATCGCGGAGCAGGTGGGCTTCGAGACCCAGAACTACTTTAATCTCCAATTCTCCAAGCACGTGGGAATGCCTCCGGGGAAATACCGGGAGTCCTTCGTGGGGAAGAAAAAGCCGTAAACAAAGACCGGACGGGAAATCCCGTCCGGTCTTACCGTCACAGCGCCATGGTCTCCCACTTGTGCCCGTGGAACCGGGGGAGGAAGAAGGCGATGCGGAGCAGCCAGTCCGCGAACATGGCCATCCAGATGCCCACCACGCCGAAGCCCAGGACCCGCCCCAGCAGGACGCCGAAGCCCACCCGCATGGTCCACATGGAGACGGAGGAGACCACCATGGTGAACCGGGTGTCTCCCGCCGCCCGGAGGGCCTGGGGCAGGGTGAAGGACAGGGGCCAGAACAGCATGCCCATAAAGCCGTGCATCCAGACGATCTGCCGGGCGTAATGCTCGGCCTCCGGCGAGACGTTGTACACCCGGAGAACCAGGGGCATGGACAGGTACACCAGCAGAATGCACAGGTCCATGGAGACGTAGGCCGTCTTGAGGAGCTTTTTGGTGTAGAACCGGGCCTTGCCGTAGTCCCCGGCCCCCACGCACTGTGACACCACCGTCACGATGCCGAGGCCCAAAGCGTTGCCCGCCACGCACTGGAAGGTGGCCAGGGAGTTGCCGATGGCGTTGGCGGCCACGGAGGCGGTGCCCAGGACGGAGACGGTGGAGAGGAGCAGAATCTTTCCCAGCTGGAACATACTGCTCTCCAAACCGTTGGTCACGCCGAAGCGGAGGATGTTCTTCACAATGTAGCGGTCATGGCGGAGGGTCAGCCTCTCCACCTGGAGGGCAAGGCCGGGCTGCCGGAGCAGGATCAGCATGGCCGTTGCCGCAAAGACCCGGGAGGCCACCGTGGGGATGGCAACGCCCTCCACGCCCATGCGGAAGCCGAAAATCAGCAGGGCGTTTCCCGCGGCGTTGATGACGTTCATCACCAGGGAGACCCACATGGAAATCTTCGAGTTTCCCATGACCCGGAAGAGGGCCGCCCCGGCGCTGTAGACCGCCAGGAAGGGGACGGAGGACTCCACAATGAGGTAGTAGGTGCTGGCATAGGCTGAAACGTCCGGCTCCACCTGTCCGAAGACCACATTCAGCACAAAGCCCTTTCCCAGGTAGAAGAGGGCCATAATCACCAGGGACGCCTCGATCATGAAGAGCAGCAGCTGCGCCCCGGCGTGGCCGGCCTTGTCCCGTTCCCGGCGGCCCAGGAACTGCCCGGCGATGGCCGCGCCGCCGGTAGCCAGGGCGGCGAAGGCCCCCACCAACAGCACGTTCACCGTGTCCACCAGGGACACGGCGGAGATGGCCGCCTCGCCCACCTGGGAGACCATGATGGAGTCCAGCAGGCCCACGGTAATGGCCAGCAGCTGCTCAATGACCAGCGGGACAATCAGCCGCCGGAGGTCCCGGTTGGTAAACTCAATCTGTATCGCATTTGGTTCCATGGGTGCTCCTTCTCAAAACTATCGAAATTCCCGGGGATTCATATGGAAGGTGTTCCGGAAAGCCCGGAGGAAGGTGGAGTATTCTGAAAAGCCTACCTGCTCCGCCGCCTTCATCACCGGCATGCCCTCCCGGATGAGCTCCCCCGCCCGGAGAAGGCGCTTCTGGCTGATATACTGGTGAATGGTGTAGCCGGTGACGGCCTTGAAGCGGTGCATCAGATAATACCGGCTCAGGTAGAACCGCCCCGCCAGGGCGCTGACCGTCAGGTCCGCGCCCAGATTCCCGGCGATGTAGCGGAGGATCTCCTCGATTTTGGGGTCCACCCGGTAGCTGTCCGTCTCCTCCTGGGCGGTGCGGTCCCGGAGAATGTCCCGGTTCACGCCGATCAAAAGCTGCTGGCAGAGGGTGTCCGCCAGGCGGGACGCGCCGAACTCCGTGGAGTGGAGGGCCTCCTCCAGCCGCTGGACGGCGCCCATATACTGGAGCCGCCGCTCCGCGTCCGCCCGCAGCAGGTGGAAGCCCCGGCGGCGGGCGGCGTCGAAGCAGGCGTCCAGAGCCTCGCCGGGGTCGCTACGGGCGGCCAGCCAGTCCCGGCCCAGCCAGATCACCACCCGATCGTAAGGCTCCGAGGGGGCGATGATGGGCCGGTGAATGAGATTGTGCTGAACCAGCAGGACGTCCCAGGGCTGGAGGAAGTAGGTGACGCCCTCCACCAGGTAGGTCACCTTTCCCCCCAGGAGGAGGATCAGCTTGTCGAACTCGTGGTAGTGGTAGTCCACCTTCTGGGCCCGGCTGTCCTTCAGGTGGAAGAGGCGGAAGTCCTCATTCAAATAGCCCCGCTTGCTGGCGGTCTCCCCGATGGTCATGACGGCTTCCTCCCTCCCGGTTTGTGACCTCTATCCTAGCGCACTTTTTGCCCCCTCGCAATCCGAATATCCAACAAACCTGGAAAAAGATTTTCCGCATCTTTGGCGGAAGCGGCAAAAACCTGGCTTCCAAGAAGAAAAAATTTGGGCACACGGGTTTCCTGAAATTTGCTATAGTTATAGATAAGAGAAACCCGCCCCAATTCCCGACACTGTATGAGGTGAATGTATGAACGCTTACGTAGTCGCAGACCAGCGCTGGGCCTTTGGCCGGAACGGCGGGCTGCTGTTTTCCCTGCCCACGGATCTGGAGCACTTCCACTCCCTGACCCGGAACGGCACCGTCATCATGGGCCCCGAGCGGCTGACCTTCTTCACAGGGGGCGCGCCCCTGCCCCAGCGGCGGAACATTGTCGTCACGCGGGACCCCTCCGTCCTGCCGGAGGGCGCGGAGGGCGTCTCCTCCCCGGAGAAGGCCCTGATTTTGGCCGGGGGGCCGGATGCGGAAAACCTCTGGATCATCGGCGGCGGAAGCATCTACGCCGCCCTGCTCTCCCGGTGCAGCCGGGTGTATGTCACCCGGGTAGAGACCCGGGTGCAGGAGTCGGACACCTTCTTCCCCAACCTGGATAAGCTGCCAAACTGGGAGGTGGTCAGCCAGGGGGAGCCCATGGAGGAGGACGGCATGAAGTTCCGCTTCCTGGAGTACGTCAACACAAAGCTGGAGAGCTGAGGCCGCAAGGGACTTTTGGGAACGCCTGTTCCCGGAAGTCCCTTGTTTTTCCCTCCGCCTCACGGTATAATATGGGAGAGAAAACCCGGCGGAAAGGAGGAAGCCCCATGGCGGACCTGAAAACGGATGTACGCTATATCAAGGGCATTGGCGAGCAGCGGGCCAAGGCCCTGGGGAAGCTGGGCATCCGCACTCTCCGGGACCTGATCTCCTGGTTCCCCCGGCGCTATGAGGACCGGACAGAGACCCGGCGCATCGCGGACCTGGTCCCCGGCGAAGCCGCCTGCGTGGCGGCCATGGCGGCGTCGGCCCCCACGGTATCCCATATCCGCAAGGGCCTGGACCTGGTGAAGCTCCGGGCGGTGGACGAGACCGGGGCGCTGGACGTGACCTTCTTCAACCAGTCCTGGCTGAAAAACAGCCTCCACCCGGGGGAGACTTACGTCTTCTATGGCAAGGCGGAGGGAAATCTCCTCCGCCGCCGGATGGCGAACCCCATTGTGGAGCCCGAGGGGCGGCGGGAGGCCACGGGCCGCATCGTCCCCGTCTACCCCCTCACCGCCGGGGTCAGCCAGCTGATCCTCTCCCGGTCCATCCGCCAGGGGCTGGACGCCTGCGCGGATATTCTGCCGGACATCCTGCCGGACGAGGTCCGGCGGGAGCACCAGCTCTGCCGCGTGGGCTACGCCTATGAGAACATCCACTTCCCCGCGGACAGCCAGGCCCTGGACCTGGCCCGGCGGCGGCTGGCCTTCGAGGAGCTGTTCCTCTTCACCCTGGGCCTCCGGCGGCTGCGGAAGCGGCGGGAGGTTGTGGAGGTGGAGCCCTTCCGCCCGGTGGATATGGAGGCGTTTTACAGCGCCCTGCCCTTCACCCTGACGGAGGCCCAGCGCCGCTGCGTGGAGGAGGCCCTGGCGGACATGGCCTCCGGCCGGCCCATGAACCGCCTCTGCCAGGGGGACGTGGGCAGCGGCAAGACCATGGTAGCCGCCGCCTGCGCCTATTTCTGCGTGAAAAACGGCCGCCAGGCCGCGCTGATGGCCCCCACGGAGATTTTGGCCCGCCAGCATTACGAGGGCCTGGCCCCCCTGATGGAGCCGATGGGGATTCGCTGCGCCCTCCTCACCGGGGCCAGCACCGCCAAGGAGAAGAAAGCCGTCGCCGCCCGGCTGGCGGCGGGGGAAATTGACTTTATCCTGGGCACCCATGCCCTGATTACCGGCGGCGTGGAGTACAAACGCCTGGGGCTGGTGGTCACGGATGAACAGCACCGCTTCGGCGTTGGACAGCGGGCGGCGCTGGCGGGGAAGGGGGACCACCCCCACACCCTGGTCATGTCGGCGACTCCCATTCCCCGGACGTTGGCATTGATTTTGTACGGCGATTTGGACGTGTCCGTCATCGACCAGCTTCCCCCGGGGCGGCGGCCCGTCCAGACCTCCCTGGTGGACAGCAGCTACCACCCCCGCATTTATAAATTCCTGCGAAAGCTGGTGGGGGAGGGGCGGCAGGTCTATATCGTCTGCCCCGCAGTCTCCGAGAGCGAGGAGGATGGAGACGGCCGGAAGGCGGTGACGGAGTATGCCGCGCAGCTCCAGCAGGAGGTTTTCCCGGACCTACGGGTGGCCTATGTCCACGGGAAGATGAAGCCCAAGGAGAAGGACGCCGTCATGAGCGCCTTTGCCGCCCGGGAGACGGACATCCTGGTGTCCACCACCGTCATCGAGGTGGGGGTGGACGTGCCCAACGCCGCCGTTATGGTGGTGGAAAACGCGGAGCGCTTCGGCCTCAGCCAGCTCCACCAGCTCCGGGGCCGGGTGGGCCGGGGAGAATGGCAGTCCTACTGCGTGCTGATCTCCGACAACCGGAACGAGGAGACCCGCCAGCGGCTGAAGGTCATGACAAAGACCGCCGACGGCTTCAAAATCGCCGGGGAGGACCTGCGCCTCCGGGGGCCGGGGGACTTCTTTGGCCAGCGGCAGCACGGTCTGCCAGGGCTGCGGGTGGCGGACATCGGCTGCGACACGCAGCTTTTGCGGGAGGCCCAGGCGGCGGCGGACGCGCTGCTGGCCCGGGACCCGGAGCTGAGCGGCTGCCCCGCCACGGCGGAGCGGATGGCGGAGCTGTTTACGGAAGCGGCGGATACGCTGAATTAGGAAGATGGACAGCGCCTCCCTTGAAAATGGGAGGCGCTGGTTTTTTCAGAAAGTTTAGGCCTTGTTTGAAAATTGGCGGAATGCCCAACGGTGAGAGATTTTTTCGCCAATCAAGGCAAATTTTCGCGGGCGGGCTGACGCCCGGCAAGAAAATTTAAGGAAGCACTGATTTAATCAACGTGTGCAGATTTGCGCCAGAAATTTTCGCTGGCAAGGAAGAAAATCGCAGAAATCCTGGCGGATTTCAAGATTTTCTGACGCAGATCAGCGGAAATTTAAGGCGTAAAGATGTGTGCGGGGATTAAATCAGTGCTTCCTTAACGCAGAGCGGCGGAAAAAGATCCGCCGTTTTGGGCGTTTAGACTTTT
>ERZ779626.862-NODE-862-length-15634-cov-17.595930_pt1 | contig 15634 bp, 13 predicted proteins | sample MGYA00514209_ERZ779626 | MGnify/ENA primary metagenome ERZ779626 (study PRJEB29562, sample SAMEA4376713) | mouse gut metagenome | isolation source: Cecum | study: EMG produced TPA metagenomics assembly of the A DSS colitis mouse model was used to assess the...
CCAGAGGGCTGCAAACCTTGTCTTTTTTATTTGCGCAACTTATTGTACCTTATCGTTCGCATGGCAACTAGCCAAAGGATCTGTTGACACGCATTTTAAGCCATATTATTTCTTTCTAAAATGTACCGGCGAGTAATTGCTCCGTCATAGTCAAGCAATACTCGCCGGTGTATTTTGCTGTATTCTATTGTTGTAAATCAATCCCATAAACCTTTTGGCAATGGGCAACTATATGCCGTTGTCCCATGACATCGCCAGAAAACACCGCAGATGCATAAGCTAATTGGATCAGCGAAAGGGCTGTATCCTTACCCACTCCTGGCACCTTAGACGGTTGTTCAGAGCATTGCTCCAGATTCCATTCATAGTTATAAAACAGAATGGCAAGCAACCGGCTGTCCTGATTTTCCAAACTGCGCCTAATTCCTGCTTCACACAACTGATTGGATTCCTCTAAACGCCCCATATCGCCCAATATGCTAGCCATTTTTTGAACCACACGCACATAAAAGTGTTCAGGATAGCCGCCTCCTGCCGAGTAACTTTCCAGGCAACATCGAATATAGGAGAACACCTGCAACGCCTCCTGAAGCTGGCCTTGCTCTTTGCAGCATACACCATACACCATTAAATGTGTGATTTCGTTGTTAGTAAGCACACATGTTGGCCAATAGGCAATATTCTTTATGCTTAATGGTAGGGTGAGGTAAAGAGCCTCTTTTGTCACACTTTTTCTCTGTTCCAGCGAAATCCGACCAGGATGATTCGCTGGCAATGCTACACGAATACGGGCATCCACATACATGAAGTACTGCTGGTTAACGGCAAGGTTCGGTGCTTCCTTTCGCAGCTGTTCCAAAAGTTCCCGCGCCCTGTCAAAATTCCCACTGTTGAGCGCACGGCCAATCGCACTGCGCGAAAGGTACATCTCATATTGATGGGAAATTATTTCGTAATCATACCGCTCACCGGACATATTGACCTTCTTCAGGATGGAACGCCGCTTGCACTTTTGAGGAATGCGCACATGATTCTCAATGCGAGAAATGGCCCCCATATCACATATGTCCTCCGACAATTTCGCTTGTGTGACCGCCAACAAAACCCTCCGCGTTCGGATCACATCATTAAAACAAACCGCTATGCTACGATCTTCACAGGGGACCAATAGTGAAACTGCCTGCGGCATCCGCTTCTGAATTTTCCGCAGTTGTGTCAACAGCAGCCTCGGCGTTTGATCCGGATTCCCTATAGCATCAAATATGCGTTGCTTCCATTCAAGCAGACGATCATACGCGAACAGCCGCTTTTCAGCGGCCAAATCCTTAAGCGCCGCTTCACTAGTTGCCAAAGCGACTTCGTAATGGCCCTGCCGGAACTCCGACGCAACTACATGGCACGCCGCATAAGGAAGCAAATAAATGCGCTCCCGGACCTCGTAGCGCGCAGCATTTAGGCAGCGCAGCAACGCTCGGTACTGATTTTCTACCGGTTCTGAATTTTCCAGCCGCTCCCGTAGTTCCAGAATTGCCATCAAGAGGTATCCCTCATTTCGGCTGAACAGGCATCCGTCAAGTGGCATTTTCGCAAGGGTGGGATTCGTCAATTCTAACGCCTCTTCAGCCAAGGCCAGCAGTTCTCTTTCCGGCCTGCACAATAGGGCACGACGGTTCAGTTCCGCTGTCTTGGCAAACTGGGAATCCAAAACCTCTTGTGCGGAATCCTGATATTGTGTGATCTTATCCGCCAATCCGTTTATTTCGCCCCGACGCAAAGAATCGGAAATCTCCTGGCGGAGCTTCCATCGCTCAAATTCCTCCCGATTCAAAATTAAAGTAAACAAATCTGCCGCCTTGCCTAACCGTTGCAGCAAGGCGACCGCCAGTAACAGTCCGACCTCACGGCTTCCGTTTTCGATCCGGCTCAACTGTGACCGTGTACAAAGTTTCCAACTCAGCTGCTCTTGGGTAATGCCCTCGCGAATGCGAATCTGCCCAATATATCGGCCTATATGGTCACAGGAATCACAAACTATGGCCTGCTTTTTTTCGATATCCACTCCTAGGTGACCCATTGTCTATTCAAAACCTTTCTGTTTTTATGTATTTCCGCAAAGCGCAAAAAGTATTTCGGCAAGGAGATAACTCTCCACCAAATAGAAGGATCGAATCATAGTTCTACTGGATAGCTGGAAAGAGAAATAGCCATCGGCGCTGGATAAGCCTCATCAAAATCGGTAAGCCTTGAAACACGTTAGGACCTGTTGGCAAAGTGCCTACAAATCTATCCGAAATGTGATATAATGAAGAGGGAAGGGGCGAGGAGATGCAGCTGAAATACCACTTGGTAACGATAGAAGACTTGGTACCGGAAAATTATTTTCTTCGGAAGCTGGAAGCGGCGCTGAATCTGAGTTTTGTGTACGAGGAAACGGCGCATCTATATAGCCGGAAATACGGGCGGCTTGCCATCGACCCGGTAGTGATGGGAAAGTATCTTCTGGTGGGATTTCTGTATGGCATTCCCACAGAGCGGCAAATCAAGGAACGCTGTGCGGACAGCAATGCATTTCGTTGGTATCTTGGGATTGACCTGGATGAGCGGGTGCCGGACCACAGCACGATCAGCCAGCTGCGGCGGCGGAAGCCGGCGTTTCGGAATGTGTTCCGCCATCTGCTTGCGAAAGTGGTACGGCAGTGTGCAGAGAAGGGGCTGATGAACGGACATCTGGCGGTGACGGACGCCACCCACGTGAAGGCCAACGCGTCCCGGGCCTCGGAGCGCCTGGTGGAGATGGAGGAAGATGCTGGAAACTACTGGGAGCGGCTGGATATCTATGAGGAAGAGGGGTTGGAGGAGCTGGCGCGCCGGACGGGCAAACGGCGCGGAAAGCGGACAAAACAAGTAAAAAAGGACAAACGGCGCAGTCACAAACGGGTAAGCCGTACCGACCCGGAGTCTAGGCATCTGAACCGTCCCGGCAAGCCCGGGGCCGCACTATCTTTCCCACCAGGCCCTAGACGCAGACCACGGCATCATCACCGGCCTGACGGTAAGCGGGGTGCCAGAAAGCTCCTGGACAGTTACTTCAAACCCTCTGTTCAACGGCATCTGTCCAGGTGTTGGGAACCGGAATACTGGCGAGGCACTTAAGTAGCGGCATATCTGGTGCAAGGGTACCTTTGCCATCCAGAAGAGGTGCTACAATCTAACATGCGTCTTACGACGAGGTTTAGAGGCAGCAGAAGGCCACTGCCTCCTTTCCGCCACGGCCTTAAGGATAATAAACTGTATGAATTGACGCTGAGAGGCGTCTTTTCCCTTGCCTGGAGCCACACTTATCTCTAAATTTCAAGCACTTTGTCAACAGACCCACGTTTGTCTCAAGGCTATTTTCGTATATAGGAGGCCACAAATTGGAAAGAAATCGTCATTTCCCCGCAGGACGCTGTTCCTGCTCCTGCCGGTACAGCGAAGAGCTCATAGCAAATTTCTGCACCATAAGATGGGCGACAGCTTCCGGCACGGCAAAGTCACCGGGATGAAGTTCGGCTCCCCGGCCGCTTTCACCACTGGAGTCTTAAAGCATATCCACAAATTACTCACGCACAGCTTGCATATTTTCGCCGTGCGGCGTTGATTTGGCTTGAAATCCGTCAGGATTCCTGCGCCAAATCGCCTTGCACAGCAAAAAATCTGCTGCGCAATCTGCACCTTATTTTTCGCACGCAGAAGCTCCGGCGTTTCGTTCTAGGGTGTATCGTTTTTCCGCCTTCATGGCTTAATTATACCATATTGCATCAGGAGAGTCCAGGATTTTCAGCAGTTTCTTCCACTTTATTTCATGCTCAGGCCTTCCACTGGACGGTGCGCCTTGGGCTGCTCCACGCTCAGTCCCTTCATGAGCCATCGGTACTACTGCCACATGAGCCGGGCATTCCAGGAGCCCCCTCTGCCTTCCAATTCAGCAGGGCATCATATGGAAAGCACACTGATGTAGCGAATCAGAGAAAAGGAAATCGCAGCAGGCCACAAATCCGACGATCACAAGGGAAATCGTGGCCCCTCGAGCTCCATGTAGTCCATCAAATTTTGAGCGGCAGAAAATTCTCCCGAAGAAGGCCAAGATTGGCATCACATCAAAGGAAAAGTAGAAGAGGCCAATACTGGCCTACCTATTTCAGGTGTTAAAGTGGAAGCCCATAGTAAAATGAAGCCTCATGGCATAACTTATTCCGCAGAAGACGGCAGCTTTGACATCCAAGTAAAAGTCGGTGGCGATAATGTAATGTTTAGCAAGGAAACTCGCGAATCAACATAATTGAAAAATGAAAACAGAGCAATAATGGTGGCAGTGGTAGTAGAGGGCTTTTCTTCTCCATAAATTCGCAAACGCTTCGCTGGACTTTTGGCACGTTCTCCGATATTGTAGTATTTGCAGGAAGCAAAATATTACGAGGAGGAACAATCATGCTCAGAAGAAAAGAAATCGCCCTGGTAACGGCTGGCATCTTGGCGGGAATCGCCGTCAGTGGTCCTGCTACCCAAGCGGCGGCGGGCCTCATGGCCAACCCCAGCAGCCAGCGGTTCTACGTCAACGAGCAACGCATCAACCTGGAAGCCTATGAGATAGGCGGCAGCAACTATGTGAAGCTCCGGTATATCGGACAGGCGGCGGGGTTCGGCATCACTTACGATGCCGTCACCAATACTGTCTGCATTCACCCGGACAAGTCCTACGAACCGGAGGTGACCGCACCCACATCAGCAGCTCCAGCTATCAGCCAGACCTCCCCCTCGGCGCAGAGCAAAAATGCGGATGGTTCTATCAACGTCCCACAGGACGGTTCGCAGTATGTCCCCCAAGCAGGTGACGTGATCCGCTGCGACGATGGCACCAACTATACCATCACAGACGTGAGCTGGTACGATAAGAACTACTTCGCGGATGGCCCAGTCGGTCCCCTGCCCACCACTACCAGCCAGTTTGACCAGCCTGAGCTGCCCAAGGCGGAAGTCAGGCGGTTCAACGACCCTGACGGAGACTACATCTTTATCCGCAATTTGCACGAAACCCGCCGGATGCTCTACAGCCTCTAACAACGCCATGGGCGAGGATGACTGGATCATGCAGAGCGGAACACCGAGAATGCGGGGAGATGGAACGCCATGGGTCCATATCCACCTGACCTTGCCGGACGATATGATCTCCGCCCCCTTCTGGCCTTGGCGAGAGGAAGCAGTCCCCGAGGTGTTTCACTCCTGTCCAAGCGGGGACTACTACCTGGAGGCCTGGGATGTGTTCAAAAACGGCAGATTTCTTCGAACAGAATATAAACCTGCGCTGATAAAAATACGCTGTCTACCGGAGGAGTAATCCCTCCGGTGGACGTTTTTCTCTGCCTGTGGCTGGTTATGTGGTCAGGCCCTCTGCCTCATAAACCGCCACTTGCCTCAATTTGACCGTGAAATTTCAAAAGTAAGCTATGATGATAGATGCAAAATTTATTTTGCGGATAATAGTTTTGTAATTTGTCGTTTCTCTGGAACAGAACCTCTATTGCGAATTTTTGCCGAGGCTCGATCCTGTGATTCAGCTAAACAATATATTGATATTTTCAAGGCTTTTCTGGATGTCTGCTGAGTTGTGTTCATAGCGATCTCAACTTCTTCCTCCTTAAGCAACTGTTTCAATAAAATCAAAATTACCAAAGTAACTCCTGAACACCTTGGACCATGCTCCATTTCAATTTTTTCCCGTACCAGTTTAAACTGCACCTGTGTCTCCAAAGATAGGGCCGCACTCACTGGCGATTCAGTTCCTCCCGCAGCCGTTCTACAATGGCGGCCTTCTCGTCCTCTGTCTTTGCACGGTCATACTCTGCCAGGGCCTTGTCCCGGAGCCGCTCGGATTCCGTCTCCCATGACAGAAAGTCTGGCTTGGTCATGGTACCCTTTTTCGTCCGAGCAAAGTATTTTTTATAGGCCCGTTGATGGACGGCCCAAATTTTATTGTTGAGCACCTTGGCCCGGAAGCTCTTGGTGGATCCCACCTCCCGGCAAGTCTTCCCCTCCTCGCTGTTGGGCGCTAGTCGGTCACAGTAGTTGTAGCTGGCGCCCGGCTTCTGCAAGAACCATTTGCCGCAGTTGGCGCATCGCTTGGGGACAAAGCCTCGCTGCAGGCCCCGCATCAACTCCACATAGACGAAATCTTCCAGCCGGTCGAAGTACAGCTTCTCCACCAGCTCATGGTGTTCTTCATCAATCTCCAGCACGGCGTACTGGATGTTCACCTGAGGCGCATCTACCTCTGGCGATTTTCCCAAACTCACGCCGCTCACAAAAGCATCCAAACAGTTTTCATAGATCTGCTGGGCCAGCGGAACTTTCCTCTGGCCTTTCTTTTTTTCAAAGGCTGTCCGCTGGAACGCTTCCGTTAAAAACCAGGAGTACCTCTCCTGGATAAAGCGGACCGCGTTGGCCTGTTCCCGCATATAGGCAGCGTCCCTCTGTCCATCTGAGAAGACGTACTCTTCAAAAGCTGCTCGCGCCTCACCAGCTACAAAATTCTCCACAGGACGTTCATTGAGCTGGCGCAAATCAGACAGGAACAGGCGAAAATAGGGAAGAGAGGACAAATCCCTCACCGTGGCCATGAATGCCTGCGGCGCTGCCTGTACGTTCTTCTCCTCTATGGCCTGTTCCAAAACAGAGAGCGTATGCTCATATGGCGCAGCATCGTAGTTCAACAGTTCGGCCAAAACCTCGCCATAAGGATGGGGCGTTGGGTCATACTCCACCCAGTAGGCACTCTGTCCGAACTGCACCTTGACGTGTGTGCGCGGCCGGTCTATGTCAAACAGGTCTTTTCCTAAAACGCCCATGGCTCCGCCTCCAATAGATAATGTAATCCGCATGATAGTGTATTTGGTCATATGATACAAAACCTATTGACGAATGTCAAGTGAAATGTTAAGCTGAGTATGCAAATAGAGGATATGCTGAAAAGAAACAAAACCAATCCCGCAAACTGCACCTCGACAACCGAATCTCCACCACCATCACTGCAATTCTCCTTGGGCGAAGTATCGCCATGACTTCCATGCAAGTGGAGCGAGCGTACCAACAGGGTAAACCAGGAATGAGAGATTGTTCTGCGTGCAGTCACCAGCAAAATCAAGGAAAGGAAACCGCAAATGAAAACGTCACAATTCAAAGATTATAGTGAACTACCTCTCTTCCTCAATGCGGACATCATCGCAAAGGTGCTGGGGATATCACCAGCCAGCAGCTATGAGCTGATGCATGAATCGGGCTTCCCGGTTCTGAAAATCGGCAACAGGATGGTAGTTCCCAAAGAAAAATTTATCTGCTGGGTGGAAGAAAATACTGCCGGGGGTACAACATCATGAGGAGGCATAGACCGCTTATTGGCTGGCCTATGCGGAACTCAAAGCGGCGCCGTTTCTCTATGCCCAACGAAATATGAAATCAAAAACTCAGACCAATTGAGTTTACAATTTTTTCTTATCTCTGTTATTATCAAAGCCATGATCCGCCGGATCAAATCACTTTGCAGATGATTGCAAACGGTGTTCACTCAACCGAAAACACAGTAAAAAAGTACATTGTGTCTCTCATAAATAAGGGCCTGATTACCGGAGAACAGACACTTACCGCCAATTTACAGTGCAACAGTTCTAAAAACTTTTTCACACTTCCCAACGAAATCTTTCTGCTGAAGCTCCCCTCCTCTGCGTTCATGGTCTACGCCTATCTGCTACTAATCGAGGATCGTAAAACCAACACCTGCCATCCCAGCTACAACACTATCGCCGCTGAGACTGGTCCATCCAAAAACACTGCGCTAAAAAGCATCGACGTCCTTCTGGAAGTCGGACTCATCACTGTGAAATCGAGCAGCTATTTTGATAAGCACGGAATGAAGTGGAAGGGCAACAATCTCTACACGATCCTCCCGATCCATTCAGCAGTAGACACTTTTCACCAGCGGCAGCTCAGAAAACTGGAGCTGGATATGGCCAGATTCGGCCTCGCAGCACAAACCGCCATGTAAGCCCCTGTGAGCTGATTTGTGACCCACCAGCCACTCCGGACAACCGGAAACACCGCCACAGAGCAAAACGCCGCTGTGAGCCCTTTGTGGCGGAATGTAAAGGCGGTGATCCAGAAGCCACCCCGCCCGAAGACGGCGAAATGGGGAGGAGAAGGGAAAGCAGGATAAAGGGCAGGCGTCACAAGTGACGCCTGCCCGTCCACAACTGCCCGCAGTGCGGGCAGTTTCCCGGCGCCCACGCTGGGGTCAAAGCAGCAGAGAAAATCGGTGTGTGGAGTCAGGAATCCCAGAAAAGTCAATGTTTCAAGAAATTTATCGGGGTCAACCCCCATGGAGGATCAAAATGAAGGAGAAAAAACAGAAATTTGCGTTATACCTACCACCTGCGAAGAAGGCTGAATTGGAGCGGCGCTGCCAGGAGGACGGCGGACGAAGCCTCACAAAATTTATCGAGAAGGCAATCGATTTCTACCTGGGCTACCTCAATACCAACAACGCCGGTGTCTTTCTTCCCAAAGAGATCCAGTCCGCCATTGATGGCCGCCTGGGGATGTTCGAGGACAGGATGGCCAAGCTCCTCTACAAGCTGACCGTGGAGATGGACATGGGTATGACCGCCGCTATCGACTGCACTGATCTAGATGCTGACTACTTGCGAAAGCTCCGTGCGAACAGCGTCCGGAACGTGAAAGCCACCAATGGTCTGCTGACTTTCGAGCAAAAGGTCAGGGACTACGAAGATACCACAGAGGATGATGATCAATGGCACGACTAATCGTCAAGAGTCCGTACATCAAGGGCGGCGGGAAAAGTGGTGGAGGCGGCGGGGCTGGTGGATACGCCAGGTACATCGGTACCCGCGACGGCGTGGAGCAGCTGCCCTCCGGCTATATGGGGTACATGGCCGAACGTCCCCGCTCCCACGGTCTTTTCGGCGACGAGGACAATATAGACCTAGAGGCCGTGACGAAAGAGTTGGACGACTATCCCGGCAACATCTGGACGCACATCATCTCCCTCAAGCGTGAGGATGCCGAGCGGCTGTGCTATGACCACGCCGCCCAGTGGCGAAACCTGCTTCGCACTCACCGCAATGAGATCGCGGAGGCCATGCACATCCCGCCCAGCGACTTCCGCTGGGTCGCCGCTTTCCACGACGAGGGTGACCATCCCCATGTCCACATGATGGCGTGGTCTGCAAAACTAGGACAAGCCTATCTCTCCCAAGACAGTATCCGCCAGATCAAGTCCAAACTGACCAACGATATTTTTAAGCATGAGATGCTCTACACATACGAGCAGAAATCTTCCTCCAGGGATGAACTTGTACGGGAAGCCAGGGCTGAGATGAAAACTCTGATCCGAGAAATGCGTCAGTCTCTCGGCAATCATCCAGAAGTAGAATCGTTGATGATGATCCTGTCCTCCCAGTTGGAAACAGTGACGGGTAAAAAGAAATATGGCTATCTCCCCAAGGATGTTAAAAAGACTGTGGATGAGATCGTAAATCAGATGGAGCGATTCCAGGTAGTCGATGACTGTTACCAGACATGGTGGAACCTCCAATGCCAAATCGAAGATTTTTATTCCGAGAAGAGGCGGCAGCGCCCGCCTCTCTCCGAGCAAAAAGAATTTCGCTCCATCAAGAACGCCGTCATTCAGGAGGCTGAGAATATTTGCCTGGGCAAAGTAACCTTCGAGGATAAGGGCGCTGAAGTAATGGCCAATCAGGATGCTACAGATATTTCTTCTCTGCCCTACAACCTCTGGAAGCTGTGGGTCGTTGCCGATGACGACACTGCTCTCATGACAGAGCGGAGCAGAGCCGCAGCCCAGATCATTAAGGAAGCCGAAAATGATGACCTCTACGCCCAGTACCTGACCGGCAAGCTTTACCAAGACGGCCCTGTACTGATCCCGGACAGTGTGGAAGCCCTCTACTGGTTCGAGCAGGCAGCGCGGCAAGGTCATATAGCTGCACAATACGAAACAGGGAAGTTATTGCTCTCCCATGATCCGGAAGTCCACGATCCAGATTTGGGTATTCAATGGCTGGAGTGCGCCGCACAAAATAAAAATAGCTACGCCGTCTACCGGCTGGGCAAGGAATATCTCAAAGGCAGAATTGTAGAAAAGAATTCTGTCAAGGCAACGGACTACCTCACCCAATCTGCTGAAGCCGGGAACCAGTACGCCCAGTACACTCTCGCCAAGCTGTACCTGGAGGGACACAATCAAGAGCAGTCCCGCTATTGGTTCACCCAGTCTGCCGCTCAAGGCAATCACTACGCACAATTTTTCTTGGACCGCTGGGATGATCTGAAGCCGTCCTCAGTCATACTGACCGCTACTCGGTTGCTTCACCATATGAGCCGAGTGTTTCAGGAACAAACACCTTCTCCATCTGTCCATGGCGGCATCCAGGTTGACCGCAAACTCATGGCAAAAATCCGTGAAAAGAAAATCGCCGCAGGCCATAAGCCCGACGATTACGAAGACAATCGTGGCCCCTCAATGTCCATGTAGCCCCCCTCAGATTTTGGGTAGCAGAAAACAAAGAGAGACTTTTCTCTATCCCTGAATGACACCGAATTGTTCTGCCCGAAAAGGCATAAGAAATCCCGCCCGCATGATTGCGGACGGGATCACATCTGCAGCATATCCATACCAGCAGTCGGTGCCTCTGATAGCACAGCTTCTACACGCCGGACAAGTTCATCGATCACACGCCCTTGTCCTAGCTGGCTGCGCCGCTCCTTTTCCCGCAAGCGGTCAATGTCATCGTGCACGCATTGTATCTCCTCTGGAGTCCAAGGGGCCTCCCAATAGCCAGTCAAAACCTCAGACGGCAAAACAGCATCGACGTTGGAATCAAAAAGCTGCTGCAGATCACGGTCCCAGATGGACAACCGGGAAATGCATGGCAGCGAAGCCAGCATATCCAGATTCCCAGGCAGCACGGCCACAATATTGTCGTGGGCGCTGATGGCTGTAGCTCGAGGGATCGTTCCACGTTCCTCCATCTGGTAGAAGCGGAGCATAGTGCTGATGAGGGATACCTCCGGCCTGGCAGCTATAACTGCCATTTCCACGGCATACCCTTCAGATACCAAACGCTCTGCCGTGGTCTTCGGTACCTCTACGGTGCGCCCGGTTCCTTCAATGATCAAGTTCAAGCGGCACCGAGCAAGCGTCACGATCAACCGCTCTGTCACAGCGTTGGAAAAAGGGGAAAGCATCCCAACAAAATCTGCACCGAACTTTTGATAAAGCTGACGGCGGCGAGGATGGTAACGGCGATAGTCATCTCCGTTAATAAAAGCAACATCCCCAGCCATTTCGGAACTCAGCATAGAAGATAATTCCGTTTTTCCCGCACCAGGTTGTCCGGCCAAAAGGATCGCGCGCGGGCTTGTCTGGCGTTGATAGCGGCTTATTGCCAGTTTGACTTCGTCCCGCACAACAGCTTCAACATCGCAGCTCTCAAATGCGGCTATGCCATTAGCGCCCTCAGGCATTTGCGCCAACCTCTATCCCGGTTAAAAAACGGTCGGCAAGATTGAACTGCCCTTCGATCTGTTCGAGGGTCGCCTCCGTCTTAGCCGTCAGAATATCCTGCTTCGCCGCCCATACCAAAGAATACATGACTGCGATTGGGTGCGTCTCCTCTACGATCTGCTGCTGCCGTTTATACTGGAAAAGATTGCCCAGCACTGCGGCCCCCTTTTCCAGCAGGACCTCTTGTCGAAGTGAAAATTCATATTGGCTCATCTACAGTACCTCCTGCAAGCACAATTTAGTATATGTATTTTAACATGGATTCGGAAGAAACTCAACTGCTAATTTTTTTGTAGAAGCCGTCATTCCGACTGACCTTATGCGATGGCGTTTCTCGATTGGGATACTGTCTACAAAGAAAAAGTGGCAAACTTCAAATGATAAGTTTCTGATAATTGTGGTCGCGGGGTATGGCTATTTCCCAGGAGTTAGGGTATTGTGTGTTGCAGGAGGTGACCGTTATGGCAAAACGCAGAGCAAATGGCGAGGGGAGTATTCGTAAACGGAGCGATGGTCGCTGGGAAGGTCGTTACACCGCTGGCCGTAGCCCCGAAACCGGAAAACCGATCTACAAAAATGTTCTCGGCAAAACACAGGCTGAGGTCAAGACCAAGCTCAAGGCGGCAATAGAATCATCCGTCAACATTGATGTGATAAAAGCGGAGCAGTACACCACAGGGCAGTGGATGGACATCTGGTTTGAAAACTGCGCTAAAATCAAGGTGCGTCCATCCTCCCACCAGACCTATCGCGGATACATTGACAACCACATCAAGCCGAACATCGGGGATGTCCCGTTGGGCAAATTATCCTCCCTGCACTTACAGAAGCTCTACAAAAAGCTGCTGGCTGGCGGCAGGGTAGAGCGAATCGAGGCGAAAGGCCAACCCAAAGGACTGAGCGCCAAGACCGTGCGGAATATCAATCAGGTAATCTCCTCCGCAATGGATTTCGCCAAGGATCAAAAGCTCATCGGCAGCAACCCGACAGATGGCTGCGCCCTGCCGAAGCTGGAACACAAAGAAATGAAGACCCTTCCTGTGGAGCAGCTGACCTCTTTCCTGCGAGAAGCGAAGGAGAGCGGTGTGTTTGAACTGTACTACATTGAACTGGCTACCGGCCTTCGGAGAGGTGAATTACTGGGACTGAAATGGGAGGATATTGATTTGGCACAGGGTAGCCTCCGGGTACAGCGGCAAATCGCCAGAATCAACGGGGAGGTCATTGAAGCCCCGCTAAAGACGAAGAACGCCTACCGTACCTTGCCGTTGTCGGCAGATGCGGTGGACGTTTTGCGGGAGCAGAGAAAGAAATCCGGCAGCAACTCATATGTGTTCCCTTCGCCCACAGGAGGCCCTATTTCGCCGGACAGTGTACTCCATATGCTGCACCGGGTACTGAAGCGGGCGGGGCTGTCCAAGGTTCGATTCCACGATTTGAGACACCCAAATGTCAAGCCCAAGACAAAAACTTTTTGAGGTTTTTTAGAATTTTATCATGACCACACTTTGCACCCCCACTCAGGGGCTTTTTTATTGCTCGATGATCTTACGAAGCATAGCGGCTACGCTCAAATCCACTTCGCCGCTGTTGGCCGTATGGATGCTAACGTCGAGATCACGGAGCAAATACCAGTATTGCAGGTTCCTATCCAAATCCCGGCCCAGGCGGGCGAGATCGCAGAGCAGCAGAATGTCAACGTCTCCATCCACCGCCTCATTGTGAAATTCCAGCAGACCGGGGCGGTGGTCAAATTTCAACCCGTTTGCTATGTCACTGGAAGTGCCAATGACTTCAAAGCCATGCTCTTTTGCGTAGGCTTCCAGCCGGTTCCTCTGTGCCGCCAGCAGCTCCGCGCTGTCCGGCCCATTGTGAGCCACACGGCAGTAAATCCAAGCCTTTTTCATTGTCTGTTCCATCATGCCGCCTCCATACAAAAGTCTTTCATCTTCCAGACGATTTCCACCTGATTATTTGGATAGACATACACCCGCTCAATCAGCGCGTCAGCCAGCCCAGCGGTCAGGCCACCGGCCCCGACTACTTCCCGCGCCAGCTCAGTTCTGGCGTTTTTCGATTTTTCGTCCATCTCCATCTGCGAGGTCTGTACCTTCAGATTGGAGTGGATTTCCCGCAGCCGGTCAAGCTCATTATCAATAGCGGCCTTCTGGATTTTGTAGTCCTCCATGGTAATCTGCTTCAAAATGAGCTGTTCATACAATACCCGCTTCTGGTCCAGATAGCCCTCAATCTGCTTGTCATATTCGGCCTGCTTCGCAAGCTGAATATCCAACTGTCCAGCATTGGCAAGGTCAGACACATTCAAAATAATCTGTGCCTGCTTGGAGAGGATTTCGTATAACATCCCTTCCAACTCCGCCTCTGTGATCGTCAGACCATGGCAGGGAGCGGCTTCATTCACTTTGCTGTGCCGGCACTGGAAATAGTGGTTTTTGTTTGCTGTGCGCGGCATAGCGTGGCGGCAGCACCCGCAGAATACCTTGCACCGCAGAGGGTAGGCGTTGGCGTTCTTCTTGGGACATTTGAACCGAGGCCGCTGGGCCTGCACCAGATCGAACAACTCCCGGCTGATGATAGCCGGATGATGGTCGGGAATCTTGATCCACTGGCTTTCATCCTTCATCCGTACCCGGTGTCCGCCTACCTCTGTCACCTCCCGCTTGCCCATGATGTAGGTGCCGGTGTAGCGTTCATCGTCCAGAATATGGACCACTGCGGATGTGGACCAAATCCCGCCGCACCGGGAAATGTCGTGACCGTTGTAGCCGTGGGCCGCTTTATACTCGGCAGGCGTGGGGATGTGGCGTTCAAACAGGGCCTTGACAATCTCATTCGGCTTGTACCCATTCTTCGCCAGTTCAAAGATCATCTGGACAATGGGAGCAGTTTCCTCATTCGGTTCCATGTGGCCATTTGCGCCCTTCCGGTATCCGTAAGGACAGGTCTTGCTCTGGTACTCACCGCGCCGGAACTTCACATACTTGGCGCTTTTGTACTTGATGGACAGGTCCCGGCTGTAAAATTCACTGACCAGATACTTGAACGCCACATTGATGCCGCCTGTGTCGCCGTGGAGGTTGTCACTGTCAAATTCATCGTTGATAGAAATGAAGCGGATGCCGTACAAAGGGAAAACCATTTCCATAAAGTACCCCACTTCAATACTGTTGCGCCCAAACCGGGTAAAATCCTTCACGATGATGCAGTTGATCTTGCCCTCCCGCATCTGGTCAAGCAATTCCTGGACGGCTGGCCGCTCAAAAGCTGACGTTAGATAACGATACTTTTGAAAACACTGGAAAATCAAGGTTTTTCGAGCGACGGACAAGCAGGGTATTGTACTAAAAACTGAATACGACGCAGAAGCGGCGTTTCTTACTCTCTACATGGGAGAACAGGAACGCCGCTTTTTTCATGCCCTTTGTTACGCAGTAGGGGCAGAAAAAGCCTTGCTACAAGCGGTTTTCCGGGCGCGTATCTGGCGCGGCAAGGGATTTATACCTTATCCCCCGAAACCGCGCTTCTACTGCGTAACAAATCCACAGCAAAAGGAGTGATTTACTATGGCAGTTTTCCGGGTGGAACGGAACAAGGGCTACACCGTAATGAGCAACCACCACCTACGCAACAAGGAGCTTTCCTTAAAGGCAAAAGGGCTGTTGTCGCAAATGCTGTCACTCCCCGAAGATTGGGACTACACCTTGAAAGGCTTATCCCTTATCAACCGGGAGAAGATAGACGCTATCCGCGAAGCCATTAAGGAGCTTGAACGCGCCGGGTATATCGTCCGTTCAAGGGAGCGCGACGAGAAAGGACGCTTGCGGGGCGCGGACTATGTGATATTCGAGCAGCCGCAGCCGCCTACGCCGGATTTACCTACATTGGAAAATCCAACATTGGATAATCCAACGCAGGAAAAACCAACATTGGAAAAACCTACGTTGGAAAATCCAACGCAATTAAATAAAGATATACAAA
>ERZ779626.868-NODE-868-length-15511-cov-7.472567_pt1 | contig 15511 bp, 12 predicted proteins | sample MGYA00514209_ERZ779626 | MGnify/ENA primary metagenome ERZ779626 (study PRJEB29562, sample SAMEA4376713) | mouse gut metagenome | isolation source: Cecum | study: EMG produced TPA metagenomics assembly of the A DSS colitis mouse model was used to assess the...
CCGGAACCGCTGTCTCCGCTGGAGCCGCTGTCTCCGCCGGAACCGCTGTCTCCGCTGGAGCCGTCGTCTCCGCCGGAGCCGTCGTCTCCGCTGGAACCGCTGTCCCCGCTGGAGCCGCTGTCTCCGCCGGAACCGCTGTCTCCGCCGGAACCGCTGTCTCCGCCGGAGCCGCTGTCTCCGCTGGAGCCGTTGTCTCCGCTGGAGCCGCTGTCTCCGCCGGAGCCGCTGTCCCCGCCGGAACCGCTGTCTCCGCTGGAGCCGCTGTCTCCGCCGGAGCCGCCGTCTCCGCCGGAACCGCCGTCTCCGCCGGAGCCGCTGTCTTCATCATCCAAATTTTCATAGACCACCAGCCGGGCCGACATCTGTCCTTTCCGAAGAACCTCGGGACTCTCCGCCTCAGAGAGCTCCTGAAGGGGTTGTTCTTCCAGGGACTCGGGCTCCTCCGGCGTTCCGGCCGGTGTCTCCGGGAGCTGGGACTGTTCCGGGGTTTGGGTGTCCTCCGGGGGCTGAGGCTGTTCCGGCGTTTGTGTCTCGTCCGGCGTCTGTTCCGGGACGGCGGGGATGATAATGGAAATTTCAGAGGAAGCGCGATTTCGCAGGGCCGCTTTCCCCGAGGCAGAGCCGCCGCTGCTGTAAATCAGCCAGAGATCGTTCATCTGCTTGGCCGTATCCGGGTCCTTGGTCACCTGGCCGCAGAAGTCCTGAAAGCCCATGCCCGTCTGCTGCTTCGCCTGATGAAGGGTCTCCATCTGCTTTGCCGCCGCCAGGGCCGCTTTCTGCTCCGCAGGCACCGGGAGGCCCGCCTTGTCCGCCGCCAGCAGCTGCGCCATGCCCGCCGCCTTGGTCTTGGCCTCGGCACTGCCCGCGCCCTGGGCCTCCAGCATCTTCTGGAAAAAGGTCTCCGGATCCTCCGCCGCATACGCGCCGTGTACGTTCTTCACCTTCTCCACCAGTCCCCGGCTGTTGGTGGCCACACTGCCGCCGCCCACATGGACGCCGCCCAGGGCGCTCTCCAGGCGGAGGAGGCTGCCCTCCATATCCGCCGCCAGGTCAATGACGCTCCGCAGGTCATAGGTCCCCTGCTCCAGGCCGTAGAGGGCAATCTCCATTTCCGTCAGCTGGGATTGGAGGGTGACGGTGGCGTCGGTCATCTCATTGAGGACGGCCTTGGAGTCCGTCACCGTCTGGCTCAAAATCTGAATCCGCTGCTCCACCGGGGCCAAAATATCCGCCAGGCTGCTCAAATCCTCCCGGAGGCGGTCCGTGCCCTCATACAGCACGCCCTTGCCGCTGGAGAAGGTCCCCCGGGCTGCGTCCAGCTGGTCCAGGCCCTTGGCGGAGGCGTAAAGCCCGCTCTGAATGTCCGCCAGGGCGTCCAGCAGGTCGTCCAGACTGCCGGAGAGGGCCCGGTAATCCTCCTCCAGGTCGTCCTTCCGCTGGCTGAGCTTGGCGATTTCCTCCAGCTGCGCCAGCGTGGCGGGCATCATCAGCACCGTCAGGCCTCCGAAGGAAAAGTCGTTGCTGCCCACCCGGATGGTAAAATGCTGCTCCTCCCCGGGGAGGCAGAGGAAGAGGACGGTCCGCAGGTTGCCCACCAGCTGGACCTGCGCCCCCTCCGCCTCCAGGGAGAGAATGTCGTCCTGGTTGAACAGGGCCGTGGCCGCCAGGGTGTAATTGTACCGGGCGTAATCGCCGGCGTTCTCATTGGGCACGACGTCCAGGAGAATCTCCACCACGCCCTGCTTCCCCGCCAGGTCCTCTGCCTTCGCGGGGACCCCGTTGAGGGTATAGCGCAGGGTGAGGGTCCAGGGCAGGTCCTCAAAGGGCCGCCTGGTCTTTCCCTCAAAGTAGAAGTGATCCGGCGCGCCCTCCGCGAAGCGGAAGGAGGTGCGTCCTCCCTCCCCGCTCACCGGGACGGTTCCGTCGGTGAGGTTCACCACCTCGTCGTAGACGCCGTAGTCCGTCAGGACGTCTTTTCCGTTCATGGCGAAGCTCTTTACCACGCTGCCCTCCAGCAGGTTGCCGTAATAGTCCAGCGTGGCGTAGTATGCCTCGTCGTAAGTAGGGGCCACGCCGTCGCCGATGGCCTCCGCCGCGGCGGCGGGCACAGCCAGCGTCACCGTCAGCACCGCCGCCAGGGCCAGGGCGGACGCCCGTTTCCTCATGCTTTGCCTGGTCATAACGATTCCTCCAAATAATCAACTTTTGTCAACTAAAATATTTTTGTTGACTTATTAACTTAAGCCGATTATAGTAAAAGCAGGAAATCTGGTCAATAGACAAAAGCGGGCAAGTGCCTAACTTGTCCAAAGGAGGACCCTTATGCTGAAAAATCCCGAAGACCGCCGGGCCCGGCGGTCCCGCAAGCTGTTAAAGGAAAGCCTTTTAGAGCTGATGAAGCGGAAAACCTTCTCCGACATCTCCGTCCGGGACGTCACCGACGCGGCGGACATGAACCGGGCCACCTTTTACCTTCATTACTCCGGCACTGCGGAGCTGCTGCAAAGCGTAGAGGAAGATTTGCTGGCGGAGCTTCAGTCCCTGGTGGACGCGCATATGCAGGAGACCTTTGCCGTGGGCAGCGTGGCCCCGGTGTTCGAGCCGGTGCTGGACTTCGCCGTGGAGCACCGGGAGACCTGCACCATTCTGTTTGCCAGCAGCGAGGCCAGCGGCTTCTTCCAGGCCATCCAGCGGCTGGTCCATGAGAACGGCGCGCCGCTGGTCCGGACCTGGTTCCGCCCGGCGGACCCCCGGCTGACGGATTACCTGCTGAACTTCCTGGCCTGGGGCTTCATCGGCCTGCTGTCGGAGTGGTTTGAGAAGGACATGGCCCTGCCCAAGGCGGAGCTCCTGGCCGCCGCCCAGCGCATGGCGGACAGCGCCTCCGCCGGGCTGTTTGAGGAAAGGAGGACCTCATGACCCATTCCCCCGCCAGAGAGGCCGTCAAGGCCGCGTTCCTCCGCCTGCTGGAGGAGCGCCCCCTCCGGGAAATCACCGTCAAGGACATTGTGCAAAGCTGCGGGGTCAACCGGAATACCTTTTATTATCACTTCCGGGACATCCCCGCTTTGCTGGAGGAGCTCATCACGGACCAGGCGGACCGCATCATTGCCGCCCAGGGCCCGGCCCTGTCCCTGGCGGACTGCCTGGAGACCGCCGCCCGCTTCGCCCTGGAGCGCCGTCAGGCGGTGCTGCACATCAACCAGTCCGCCCACCGGGACCTGTTCGAGCTGTGCCTGATGGACGTGTGCCGCCGGGTGGTGGAGGATTACGCCGCCGCAGCCATCGGCAGCGTCCCCATCCCGCCGGAGGACCGGGCGGTCATCATCCGCTTCTACCAGTGCGAGTGCTTCGGGCAGGTCATGGCCTGGCTGAACGACGGGATGCGCTATGACATCGGGAAGCAGTTCCGCCGCCTCTGTTACCTGGGCGAGGGCATGACGGAGCGGATGCTGAGGCGGGCCATGGAGACGGACACTTAAAAAAGAGAGAGGACGTTCCGTCCTCTCTCCTATTTCATCGGCCCTATTTCGGAAGTGTCTAGACCTTGTTTGAAGATGAGATTCTGTAGGGGCAAACCTATGTGTCCGCCCCTACGTTCTTCCTTTCTAAAAACCGTGATAGAACTCTCCCCTTATTTCTTCTCTTTTTTCTCAGGCAGGAACACCATCAGGGTTCCTATCACACCCAACAGCGCAAAGACATGCTGCCAGCTGATACTCAAATCGAAAAAGTATCTCCACCCATCCCCCAAAGCGCCGAGCATCAGCGTGATGCTGAGCAGAATCAGGGCGATTCCCCGCAATTGATTTTTCACTTCAATTCTCTCCCTTGTTCCGGTTTTTGGCTGATTCAAAACAACGTAATCTGGCTGGTCTCCGCCATGCCCGCGAAGGCTCCCAGGGCCTTCAATTGCTCAATGTGGGTTTTCGAGAGCTTGTTGCAGCACAGGGCGAACTCCTCGATGGAAATAAAGTCCTTCCCCTGCCGCTTCTCCACCGTGTCCAGGGCCGCCGCCTCCCCCAAGCCGTGAACCGTTGTAAAGGGCGGCAGCAGCCCCCCCTCCGTGATGACGAACTTTGTGGCGTCGGAGCGGTAGATGTCGATGGTGTCGAAGTGAAAGCCCCGGAGGTAGAATTCGTAGCAGACCTCCAGCGTGGTCAGCAGATTCTGCTCCACGGCGGTGGCGTCCTTGTTGTTCTCAATCTCCCGGATTTTCTTCTTCACCGCCTCTTTTCCGGCGCAGCAGAACTCCGCGTCAAAAGCCTTCGCCCGGACGGAGAAAAAGGTGGCGTAGAAAGCCAGGGGCTCATGGACCTTGTACCAGGCGATGCGGAAGGCCATCATGACGTAGGCCACGGCGTGGGCCTTGGGGAAGAGGTAGCCGATTTTGGCCAAAGAGTCGATGTACCACCCGGGCACATCGTGCTCCCGCATGGCCTCCTCCCAGCCAGGCTCGAAGCCCCCTTTTTTCACCTTCCCCTTTCGGACGGACTCCATGATCTTAAAGCTCATCTTGGGGTCCAGCCCCTTGGAAATCAGGTAGAGCATAATGTCGTCCCGGCAGCCCACCGTCTCCAGAACCGTTGCCGTCTTGCTGACGATCAGCTCCCGGGCGTTGCCCAGCCACACGTCGGTGCCGTGGGAGAAGCCGGAGAGGCGCACCAGGGTGTTGAAGTCCTTGGGCTGGGTGTCTATAAGCATCTGCCGGGTGAAGCGGGTGTTGAACTCCGGGATGGCCACCGCCCCGGTGGGGCCCAGGATTTCGTCGTTCTCATAGCCCAGGACCTTGCTGGAAATAAAGATAGACATGGTGTCCGGGTCGTCCAGGGGGATTTTTTGCGGGTCCACCCCGGTGAGATCCTGCATCATGCGGACCATGGTGGGGTCATCGTGTCCCAGCATGTCCAGCTTTAAGAGGTTCGCCTCCATGGAGTGGTATTCAAAATGGGTGGTGATGGTGTCGGAATCGTCGGCGTCCGCCGGGTGCTGAACGGGACAAAAATCCTCCATGCTCTTGTCCGCCGGGACCACCACCAGCCCTCCCGGATGCTGCCCGGTGGTCCGCCGGACCCCCACGCAGCCCAGGGTCAGCCGGTTTTCCTCCGCCCGGCCCACGGCCATCTGGTTCTCCTCCAGGTACTTTTTTACAAAGCCGTAGGCGGTCTTCTCCGCCAGGGTCCCGATGGTCCCCGCCCGGAACACCTGGGTTTCGCCGAACATCTCAATGGCGTGGCGGTGGGCCCGGGCCTGATACTCGCCGGAGAAGTTCAGATCGATGTCCGGCACCTTGCCGCCGCCAAAGCCCAGGAAGGTCTCGAAGGGAATGTCAAAGCCGTCCTTTTCATACTTGGTCCCACATTTGGGGCACGCCTTGTCCGGCATGTCCGCGCCGCAGCCGTAGGACCCGTCCTGAATAAATTCGCTGTTCTTGCACTTCGGGCAGCGGTAGTGGGGCGGCAGGGAGTTGACCTCCGTGATGCCGGACATATAGGCCGCCAGGGACGAGCCCACAGAGCCCCGGGAGCCCACCAGGTAGCCGTTTTCCAGGGACCGCTGCACCAGCTTCTGGGCGGACATGTACACCACGTCATATTTTCCCAGGATGCCGCCCAGCTCCACGTTCAGCCGGTCCACGATGAGCTGGGGCGGGTCCTCGCCGTAGAGGCGGTGGACCTTCTCCCAGACCAGGCGGTTCAAATCCTCCTCGGAGTTTTCCAGCTTCGGCGGGAACAGCTCTTTCGGCAGCAGCTCGAAGGTCTCCACCTGATCGGCCACCAGCCGGGTGTTGGATACCACCACCTCATAGGCCTTCTCCTCCCCCAGGTAGGAAAACTCCCTCAGCATCTCGTCGGTAGTCTTGAAGTAGATGGGCAGGGCCTCGTTGGCGTCGGGGAACTTCTTCGACGCCAGGAGAATGTGCCGGTAAACCTCATCCTCCGGCTCCCGGAAATGCACGTCGCCGGTGGCGCAGACAGGCTTGCCCAGCTCCCCCCCCAATCGGACGATGGTCCGGTTGAACTCCCGCAGGTCCTCCTCGTCCCGGGCGTCGCCGCTGCGAAGCATAAAGGCGTTGTTGCAAAGGGGCTGGATTTCCAGGTAGTCGTAGAAGGAGGCGATGCGTTTCAGCTCCTCCCAGTCCTTGTGGTCCTTTACCGCCTGGAACAGCTCTCCCGCCTCGCAGGCCGCCCCCACGATCACGCCCTCCCGGTGCTCCTTTAACAGGCTCTTGGGAATGATGGGCACCCGCTTGAAGTATTTCAGGTTGGAGGCGGAAATCATCTGGTAGAGGTTTTTCAGCCCGGTCTTGTTCCGCGCCAGAAGGATGATATGCTTTGGGAAGCGGTTGGACTTCCCGCCCAGGGGCCGCAGCTTCTCCATCTCGCCGTTGACCGCCTGGAGTGTGTGGACCCCCTTTTCGTGGAGCATCCTCCAGAAGGGAATCAGCATATAGCCCACCGTGGCCGCGTCGTCGCTGGCCCGGTGGTGGTTGAAGGCGGGCAGATCCAGGTGCTCCGCCACGATATCCAGCTTATATTTCCCCAGACCCGGCAGCAGGTTCTGGGCCAGGATCAGGGAGTCGATATAGGTAGGCTGGAAGTCCAGGCCCGCCTCCTTGCAGCCCTTGCGGATGAAGCCGATGTCGAATTCCGCGTTGTGGGCCGCCAGGGGCCGACCGTTTACGAATTTCAGAAACTCCGCCAGAGCCTGGGCGGGCCTGGGGGCGTCCTTGAGCATTTCGTCCGTGATGCCGGTGAGGCCGATGATCTCCGGCGTCAGCCGCTTCCCCGGGTTTACGAAGGTCTGGAACCGCTCGGCGATCTCCCCGTCCCGCAGCACCACCGCGCCGATTTCCGTAATGGCCTCCCGGTCCACCCGGAGGCCGGTGGTCTCAATATCGAAGCAGACGATTTCCCCCTCCAGCGGAATATCCCGGGGGCCGTGGACGGCGATGCGGTCGTCCACATTGTTGATGAAATAGCCCTCCACGCCGTAGAGGACCTTGATTTTATCCCCGGCGGCGTGCCATGCCTCCGGGAAGGACTGGGCCACGCCGTGGTCCGTGATGGCAATGGCGGGGTGGCCCCAGCGGATGGCCTCCTGGATGACCTCCTTGGTGTCGGTGAGGGCGTCCATGTTGCTCATCCGGGTGTGCAGGTGGAGCTCCACCCGCTTCACCGGGGCGGTGTCCATCCGCTCCTCGTGGTCCGTCACGTTGATGTGCTGGGGGTTCAATTGGATATCCTTGCCGTCCCAGGTGGGCTCCATCTTCCCTTGAACAACCAGCCACATGCCGGGCTTGACGGTGCCCTCCAGCGCCTGGGCCTCCCTGGCGCTCAGGTTTTTCTGGACGGTGGCGGAGCCGGTGCCGTCGGTCATGTCGAAGCTCAGCCGCCACATCCCCGGCCGCCGGGTCTCCCGGCACTCGAAGGCAAAGACCTTGCCGGAGACCGTGGCCGTGCCCATTTTCACGTTCAGCGCCGACATGGGGCCAGGCTTGGCCTTGATGGGATTTCCCATCAGGATTTTACCCGCCTTCTTTTTCGGAGCCGCCTTGGGCGGCCCGCCCCCCTGGGGAGCGTGACCGGGCGCGGGGGGCGGAGGAGCCGTACAGGTGACGTTCAGCTCCGCCCTTTGAAAGCCGTAGACCGCCTTCAGCGTCTCCTCCAGACTGTGGAGGGCCTCCGGGGCCAGCGGGCTTTTCACCGTCATGTCCAATTGAATCGACAAGTCCCCCCGGTCGATGCGGCCATGGGTCAGCTCCGCCCCGGCCAGTCGGAGACGGAGCTCAGGAGACGCCGGCAATTCGGCAAAAAATTCAAAAAAGGGGATATTTCTCGACATGCTGACCTCTCTTTTGTGTGATGCTCCGGAAGCTCAGAGCTTCCCTATCTCCTCCATCAGCGCGTCCACCAGACGCTCCTGGGGAACCTTGTACAAAATCTCTCCCTTACGGAACAGCAGCCCCTCGCCCTTCCCCCCGGCGATGCCGATGTCGGCGGCGGCGGCCTCTCCGGGGCCGTTGACGGCGCAGCCCATCACCGCCACGGTGATGTCTTTCTCGCAGCCCGCCAGCCGCCGCTCCACCTCCTCGGCAATGGGGATCAGGTCGATCCGCGTCCGGCCGCAGGTGGGACAGGCAATCAGATTCACGCCCGCCTTCCGCAAGCCCGCCGCCTTCAGAATCTTCCTGGCGGCGGCAATCTCCTCCACCGGGTCGGCGGTCAGGGTCACCCGGATGGTGTCCCCCACCCCCAGGCAGAGCAGGCCCCCGATGCCCATGGCGGACTTTACCAGCCCCATGGAGGGCGTGCCTGCCTCGGTGACGCCCAAGTGGAGGGGATAGTCCGTCTGTTCGCTGAGGGCCAGGTACGCCGCCATGGTCAGCGGCACGTCGGAGCATTTCACGGAAATGCAGATGTCGTCAAAGTCAAATTTGTTCAGCAGCCGCACCTGTCCCAGGGCGCTTTCCACCAGGGCCCCGGCGGTGACGCCGCCGTGCCTGGCCCGGAGCTCCTTCTCCAGGGACCCGCCGTTGACGCCCACCCGAATGGGAATCCCCCTTTTGCGGCAGGCGTCCGCCACGGCTTTTACCTTCTCTTCCCCGCCGATGTTGCCGGGGTTGATGCGGATGGCGTCGATGCCCCGCTCCGCGCAGGCCAGGGCGAGCTTATAGTTAAAGTGGATATCCGCCACCAGGGGAATGGAAATCTGTTCCTTGATTTTGTCCACGGCCTCCGCCGCCGCCTGGTCCGGGACGGCCACCCGGATGATCTCGCATCCGGCGGCCTCCAGAGCCTTGATCTGGGCCACCGTGGCGGCCGCGTCGTCGGTTTTCGTATTGCACATGGACTGGATGGACACCGGCGCGCCGCCGCCCACCGCCACTCCGCCCACCATCAGGCGCTTCGTCATGTTACGACCCTCCCCGCATAAAGAGCTGCCCAACGTCTTTCAGCGTCACCAGCAGCATCAGGCCCATCAGCGCCACAAAACACGCCGCGTTCACCGCCGCCTGGTACTTCTCCGGCACCTTCCGCTTGAACAGCAGCAGGGACAGCGCGTCCACCGCCAGGAAGAAGATGCGCCCCCCGTCCAGAGCCGGAATGGGCAGCAGGTTCATCACCGCCAGGTTGATGGCGATGAGGGCCCCGAAGAAGGCGATGTTCTCAAAGGCGTCCAGGGCGGTTTTAGAGGCGCTGCCAACCTCCGTCATGGTGGACACGATTCCCACCGGTCCGCTGACCTCCGAGAGGCCCACGTTGCCCCGGAGCAATTGAACCAGGCTGAACCATACCTGCTGCACAAAGTCCAGGGTCTGGTATCCGATGAACCTCACCGTGGTGAAAAAGGACGCCGGCACCCGGGCCGCGCCTACCGACAGGCCGAATTTTCCCTCCTCGCCGTTGTAGGTCCCCCGGTACAGGGGCAGGTCCTTCAAAACCACCTTCTCCCCGTCCCGGATGACCTCTATGTCCACGCCCTGACCGTCGTTGAACCGGAGGAACAGGGCCGCGTCCCCCCGGAGGTAGGTCCGCCAGCCGTCGATTTTATAGAAGATATCACCCTCCATCAGGCCGTCCTCCCCTTCCAGGGGGAACCCCTCGGAGAATCCGGCCACCTGGTCCACGTAAAAGCCGGAAGCCGTGGCGAAGATACAGGCAATCACGGCAATCCCCGCCAGCAGGTTCATGAAGGACCCGGCGGCTAAAATCACCAGCTTCTTCCAAAAGCTCTGGCGGGTGAAGCAGCGCTCGTCCCCGGTGTCCCCGTCCTCCCCCTCCAGGGCGCAGAAGCCGCCGATGGGAAGAAGCCGGAGGGAGTACCGGGTCTCCCCCGTCTCCCGGTGCCACAGCAGCGGGCCCATGCCGATGGAAAACTCGTTGACCCGCACGCCGCAGAGTCGGGCCGCCAGAAAGTGGCCCAGCTCGTGGATGGCGATCAGGAAGCCGAAGATGAAAATACCCGCCAGAACATAGAGAACGCTCATGAAAATATGCCCCTTATTTTGAAAAGTTTTTCAGCACCTCCCGCCGGGCCGCGGCGTCCGCCTCCAGAATCTCCGGGAGGCTGGGCCGGCGGATGACGGACAGCTCCGTCATGGCCCGGGCGGTGAGGTCAAAGATGTCCTGAAAGCCGATCCGGTCCTCCAGGAACAGCCGGACCGCCTCCTCGTTGGCGGCGTTCAGCACGGCGCAGGCGGTGCCCCCCTTGGCCGCCGCCACCTCCGCCAGCCGCAGGCAGGGGAAGGTCCCCCGGTCCGGCTCCTCGAAGGTCAGCGGCGGGCAGTTCAACAGGTTCAGCGGCTCCGCCGCCGACTCCGCCCGCTGGGGGTAGGTCATGGCATACCGGATGGGAAGCCGCATGTCCGGCGTCCCCAGCTGGGCAAGCAAAGCCCCGTCCCGGAACTCCACCAGGGAGTGGACGATGCTCTGGCGGTGGATGGCCACCTTCACCCTCGTCAGGGGCAGGCGGTAGAGGCGCATGGCCTCAATGATCTCCAGCCCCTTGTTCATCAGCGTGGCGCAGTCCACGGTGATCTTGGGGCCCATTTTCCAGTTGGGGTGCCGCAGGGCGTCCGCCCGGGTCTTTTGGGCCACCTCCGCCCGGGTCATCCCAAAGAAGGGCCCGCCGGAGCAGGTCAGAATCACCCGCCGGATCTCCCCCCGGTCCAGACAGCCCTGGACGCACTGGAAGATAGCGGAATGCTCCGAGTCCACGGGGACGATTTCCGCCCCCCGCTTCTCCGCCGCCTCCATCACCAGCTCCCCGGCGCAGACCAGGGTTTCCTTGTTGGCCAGGGCGATGCGCTTGCCCTCCCGGATGGCGGCGAGGGTGGGCTTGAGGCCCACCATGCCCACCACGGCGGTGACCACCGTGTCCACCCCCGGCAGCGTCGCCGCCGTGGACAGGGCGGAAACGCCGCCGTGGACATGGATGTTCGTGTCCGCCAGGCGGACCTTCAGGTCCCGCGCCGCCGCCTCGTCGGTCATAATGACCTGCCGGGGCCGGAATTTCCGGGCCTGTTCCTCCGCCAGGGCCACGCTGTTGTGGGCGGTGATGGCGGCTACCGTCAGCCCCAGCTGCTCTGCCACGTCCAGGGTCTGCCGCCCGATGGAGCCGGTGGAGCCTAAGATCGATATGGTCTTTGTCATCGTCTCATCTCTATTCTATTACAGAAAGCTGAAAATAATCTCTATGACCGGGGCCGCGAACAGCACGCTGTCAAACCGGTCCAGCACGCCGCCGTGGGCCAAGAACAAATGCCCGTAGTCCTTGATCCCAAATTCCCGCTTGATGAGGGAAAAGCTCAAATCCCCGACCTGTGCCACCACGCCGCAGAGAAGGGCCAGCAGGGCCATGGGGCCGTATCCGATGGCGGAGCCGCCGAAGAAGCGGTCCATCACCCAGACGAACAGGAGGCCGCAGAGGACGTTGCCCAGAAGGCCCCCGACGGAGCCCTCGATGGTCTTTTTCGGGCTGACCTTGGGAGCCAGCTTGTGCTTGCCCAGGGTGATCCCGGCGAAAAAGGCGAAGGTGTCACAGGCAAAGCTCAAAATGAAGGGCAGGAGGAGATAGGCCCGGTGGATGCCGGAAGCCTCCAGCCGGAGGAAGGACGCGAAGGACCAGCCGATCGCGACGCTCCCAAAGAAACCCGCCATGATTTGGCTGAACTTCACCCTGCCGCCTTCAAAAACAGCGATGGCAAAAAAAACCAGAGTCTCCGTCAATAGGACGGCCTCTAAGGTTTCCTGGTGATAATAGGTCCACCACACTGTCATGGCGGTATAGCCGCCGCTGATTCCCACCAGCTCCAGGTACCTGCGCTCCGCTCCGCTGACGCACCGCTGAAGCTCCATGGCCCCGACGCCCGCCAGAATGGCCAACGCAATCAGCATCACAAAAGGCGGTGCGGCCAGCACCACATAGAGAAGCGCCGGGATGCCCACAGCAGCTACCAGGATTCTTGATTTCATGGGACTTCCTCCCTTCTCCTTACTTTACGCCGCCGAATCTCCGGTCCCTGCTCTGATAGGCCGCAATCGCCTTATCTATCTCCGCCTCGCCGAAGTCCGGCCAGAGGGTGTCCGTGTAGTAAAATTCCGCGTAGGCGCACTGCCAGAGCAGGAAGTTGCTCAGCCGCTGCTCCCCGCTGGGGCGGATGATCAGCTCCGGGTCTGGAATCCCGGCGGAATCCAGGTAGCCGGAAAAGGCCGCCTCGTCCAGCTCCTCCGGCTTCCTTGTCCCGGCGGCGCAGTCGGCGGCAAAGCGCCGGGCCGCCCGGAGAATCTCGTCCCGCCCGCCGTAGTTCAGGCAGACGTTGGCCTGGAAATCGTCCTTGGAAAGGTGCTCCGTAATCTCGTCCGTCTCCCGGGCCAGAGCCTGGAGCTCCGGCGGAATGGGAGTCATGTCCCCGAAGAAGTGGAGCCGGATGTGGTCCCGCTCCATGGTGTCCACCGCCTCCAGAAGGTACTTCTTCAAAAGAGCCATGATGGCGGAGACCTCCGTCTCGGAGCGCTTCCAGTTCTCCGTGGAGAAGGCGTAGACCGTCAGGTACTTCACGCCGATATCCTTGCAGTAGGTGGCGATTTTCCGGAAAGTCTCCGCTCCCGCCTTGTGCCCCGCCGTCCGGGGAAGGCCCCGCTTTTTTGCCCAGCGGCCGTTGCCGTCCATGATGATCGCAATGTGGCGGGGCGGGGCCGGCAGATTCCCGCCGGTTTCCCCCCGCGCCGCTCCATTAGCGCGGGGCGGTGCCAGCCGCCCCGTTTCGTTCCTGTTTTCCGCCATCAGACCGCCATCAGTTCCTTTTCCTTCTTCGCCAGCAGCTCGTCCAGCTTCTTGCAGCTCTCGTCGGTGAGCTTCTGGAAGTCCTTTTCCACCTGCTTCAGCTCGTCCTCGGTGATTTCGGACTTCTTCTCCTGCTTTTTGAAGTTGTCCATGGCGTCCCGGCGGATGTTCCGCACCGCCACCTTGCCGCTCTCGGCGTATTTGCGGATCTGCTTTACCAGCTCTTTCCGGCGCTCCTCGGTAAGCTGGGGGAAGGCCAGGCGCAGGGCCTTGCCGTCGTTCTGGGGATTGATGCCCAGGTCGGAGTTCTGAATGGCCTTTTCAATGGCCTTCAGGGCGGAGCCGTCCCAGGGGGAGATCAGCAGGGTCCGGGGGTCCGGGGAGGAGATGGCGGCAATCTGCTGAATGGGGGTGGGGCTGCCGTAGTAGTCCACCAGAATCCGGTCCAGCACGGAGGCGTTGGCCCGGCCCGCCCGGACAGAGGCGAAGTCCGCCGCCACGGAGTCGATGCTCTTTTTCATCTTGTCCTCGTATACCTTGTATTCGTCCTTTAACATAATGGAGACGCTCCTTTCAATTGTTCAAATCCGGCGTATGCTTTCGGTCATTCTTTTACAATCGTGCCCACCTTCTCGCCGCAGACGGCCCGGAGGATGTTCTCCGGGTCTTTCAAGGCGAACAGCAGCACGGGAATGTGGTTGTCCATGGAAAGGGACGTGGCTGTGGTGTCCATCACCATCAGGTGCTGGGCCAGCACGTCGTCATAGCTGATGGAATCGTATTTCACGGCGCTGGGGTCCTTCACCGGGTCGGCGGAGTACACGCCATCCACGTTCTTTGCCAGCAGGATGACCTCCGCGCCGATCTCGGCGGCCCGGAGGACGGCGGCGGTGTCCGTGGAGAAGAAGGGATTGCCGGTGCCGCAGCCGAAGATGACCACTCTCCCCTTCTCCAGATGCCGGATGGCCCGGGAGCGGATGTAAGGCTCGGCGATGGGCCGCATCTCAATGGCCGTCTGGACCCGGACAGGGATGCCCTTCTGCTCGCACACGTCGGCCACGGCCAGGCAGTTCATAACGGTGGCTAGCATGCCCATGTGGTCCGCCCGGGTGCGCTCCATGCGGCCCCCTCCGTCCTTGGCGCCCCGCCAGAAGTTGCCGCCGCCCACCACCAGGCCCACCTGGACGCCCATGTCCAGGCATTTCTTTACCACGTCGCAGACCTGGCCGATGACCTGGAAGTCCAGCCCCGTCCGCTTGTCCCCGGCCAGGGCCTCGCCGCTGATTTTCAGCAGCACCCGCCGGTATACCGGTTTTGTCATCGCGTGACCTCCCTATTTCCGAATCTGTTGCTCTTTTGAGATTTTATGGCGATTTCTATTTTAACGTATTTTTCCGGTTTTGCATAGGGGGTAGACGAGATTTTCCGAAAAAAAGCCGAAAAGCCCCTTGCACCTCCGCCCCCGTTTGAAATACAATATGGTTAAAGCACTTGAACATCCGCAATTTGCGGATGTCCAGCCAGCGGGCTGAAGGCCCGCCGGGCGGGCTCCGCCCGTGTGCTTCGACTATGAAGTCAAACACACGACTGCTCATGCGGTCCCTGGCGGCAGTCCTGCTGCCGCCAGGTTGAACAGAATCACGATGATTCTTTTCAAGTGTGTTGACTATAAAGCGCTCCGGCCCTTTTGCCGGGGCGAAAGGAGCCTGATTATGATTTTTGACGGACATTCCGATCTGCTTTACGACGTGACCCGCCGCCGCCTGGCGGGAGAGACCCGGGTGCTGGAACGGCGTCACCTGGACCGCCTCCGCCGGGGCGGCGCCGAGGGGCTGGCGCTGGCGCTCTGGTACGGCCGGGGACAGGGCCAGACCTTCTGGGAGGGCGTCCCCGGCGCGGAGAGCGCCGCCCACCGGCTGGAGGTCATGCTCTCCTGTGCCCAGGCGGAGTTTGCCGAGTGCCCCTGGCTGGCGGTGGTCCGCACAGCGGAGGAGGCGGAGGCCGCCCGGGCGGAGGGGAAGCTGTACGCCTTTCTGGCCATCGAGGGCATGGAGGGCCTGGAGGGCCCGGAGGAGCTGGACCGCCTGGCCTCCCTGGGCCTCCGGCTTGGAATGCTGACCTGGAACGAGGAGAACCGCTTCGCCGCCGGAGCCGCCCAGGACCCCTCCAGGGGCCTGACGGACCTGGGCCGCCGGGCCCTCCGGCGGATGGAGGACCTGGGCATGCTCGTGGACGTGTCCCACCTGAACGACGGCGGCTTCTGGGAGGTCCTAAAGCTGGCCCAGGGTCCTGTCGTCGCCTCCCACTCCAACTGCCGCGCGCTGTGCCCCCACCCCCGGAACCTCACCGACGACCAGCTTCGCCGCCTCCGGGACAGCGGCGGCGTGGTGGGGCTGAACGCCCATTACAAGTTCGTCCACGAGGACCCGGAGCGGCAGACGGCGGAGACCCTGGCCCTCCACGCCGCCCATATGGCGGAGGTTATGGGCGTGGAGCACGTGGCCTGCGGCTTCGACTTCTGCGAGTTCATGGGCCCGGGCAACGACGCCGTCCGGGGCCTGGAGGACTGCGGCCATGCCATGGCGTTCCTGGACTGCCTGGAGCATCTGGGCATGAGTGCGAAGGAGCGTGAGATGATTTCCCGGGAAAATCTTCTGAGAATTTTCCAGGGAAGCACTGATTAAATCAACGTGTGCAGATTTGCGCCAGAAATTTCTGCTGA
>ERZ779626.870-NODE-870-length-15502-cov-6.830906_pt1 | contig 15502 bp, 13 predicted proteins | sample MGYA00514209_ERZ779626 | MGnify/ENA primary metagenome ERZ779626 (study PRJEB29562, sample SAMEA4376713) | mouse gut metagenome | isolation source: Cecum | study: EMG produced TPA metagenomics assembly of the A DSS colitis mouse model was used to assess the...
TTTCGCTTGATAAAAACGAAGGCGTGACCGTAGACATGAAATTCGAAAACGGGTCGCTGAAAGTTTACAGCGAGTTTACCCCCTATATTTTCGTTATAATAAGCGCGGTCGGTATACTTGCCGTCGTGCTGTTAAGACTTTTCGTTTTCAATAAAAACACCTTAACGCCCGTCGTTAACTACGAAGCGCCCGATAAAATGGACCCGCTTATGATGGGTAAGCTTATAGACAATAAAATCGACAACGAAGATATTACTTCGCTCATCTATTATTGGGCGGATAAGGGCTATCTGAAAATAAATCTTGACAATAAAATCAACCCCACCATTATACGCACGGTGAAGTTGTTGCCCGAAGGCACGCCGCTTTACGAGCAGACGCTGTTTTACGGAATGTTCGGCGCAAACGACGCCGTAAGAGTGACCGATTTAAGATATAAGTATTACAAAATAGTTCAGCAGGCGAAGCAACAGCTTGTTACCGGAGTAAAGAGACTTTACAACAATGCAAGCATAATCATAGCGGCGGTGTTTGCCGCTGTGGGCGGGGCGATACTGGGATTGGCTCCGCTTATAATGGCTATGTCCGGTATTTCGCTTTCACTTATATTTTATGAAGGATTTATAGCCTTGGTTCCCCTGCTGTTTGTTTTTATAGCCGAATTCAGTTTGGTATGCGGCAGACTGAAAACGTCAGGCGGAAAATTTGTCGGACTGTGCTTTATTCCCGCAGGACTTTGCGCGCTTGTAATACTTTTTTACACTTTGCTTATACCGTCCGCCATAATTCCGTTGGTAGCCAAGCTGCTTATTTCATTATCCGGTTGCGTCCTTTTGGGGGTTTCCGTCATACTTATTAACAGAAGCAAGGAATATAACGCCAAACTTAACGAGATTATAGGCTTTAAGCAATTTATAACCCTTGCGGAAAAAGACCGCTTGGAAAAGATGATTGAAAGCGATCCGCAGTTTTACTACCATATACTGCCTTATGCGCAGGTGTTGGGCGTCACTAAGACTTGGGAAGATAAATTCGAAGGAATAACCGTTCAACCGCCCGACTGGATTGTGGGCGACATACTGACGACGGCGATAACCTTCCACGCGCTTAACTCGCTTATCAACGCTTCCGTAGCGAACATAAGCTCGGGCATGGTTTCGGCGCCCTCCTCATCGGGCATGGGCGGCTTCGGAGGATTCGGCGGCGGCGGCATGGGCGGCGGTCACGGCGGCGGCGGCTTCAGAGGAAGATAATTTTTATATACGGAACCGGCGCGGCTTAAGCCGCGCCGGTAATTATTTTATAAGTATTTATTCGCTTTCCACCGTTACTTTTATTTTGCTTGAAATACCTTCCATAAGCTTTAAATTTACGTCGTACACGCCCAAGCTTTTAATTGGTGCGTCCAGCGCGATTTTCCTTTTATCCACGTCGTAGCCTGCGGAGGACATCGCGTCGGAAATATTCGCGCCCGTAACCGAGCCGAAAACCTTGCCGCCCTGTCCCGCCTTTATTTTAACGGTAAAATTTTTACCCCTAAGCTCTGCGGCGAGCGCCTGCATAGCCTTTACTTCCTCTGCTTTATGAAAGTCAGCGGCGGCTTTCTTTTGGTTTAAATCGTTTATCTTCATTGCCGTAGCAATCTCGGCAAGTCCCTTTTTTATGAGAAAATTGCGGGCGTAGCCTTCGTTTACGTCAACCACTTCTCCTTTTTTCCCTTGCCCTTTTACGTCTTGCAATAAAATTACTTTCATGGTTTACTCCTTTGTAATATTTTAAATCATGAGCGGCGTTTTGTCAATAGCTTTGCATAATTTGCCGACGGCGGCACAAAATATATGCGGAGGGTATTATAATGGAAAATGTAAATCACGACATAGCTTGCAGCGTAAATAATTGTAAGTATAATTTCCACGGCTGCAACTGCACACTCGATAAAATTACCGTAGGTTGCACTTGCGACAGCACGAGATGCACTTGCTGCGAAAGCTATTCCGAAAAGGTTTAAATTAATACCTTTGGATTATCCTTGCGATAAAGTACGGCGCGCTTATTTTAAGCGCGCCGTATTATTTTTATCCGAGCCATTTATTGAACGGTATTTTCAGAACGTTCATTGCGTGCAGTACGTTTCTGTCGTAAATATGCGTAGCCACTCCGCTCTTGCCGAAATAGGCGTTAAACACTTCCATAAACTCGAAATCGTGCAAAGAATTTATCACCGCACCTATTACAAGCATAAGACCGATGGCGACTACGGCGGCAGTAACCGCACCGAGAACGCCGTCCACCGTCCTGAAAACAAGCCCGTCGCGCGCCCTGTCGATAAGTTTTGGACCGAACACGCCAACCAAAATTACGGCAACCAGCATCAGTGCAAAAAGTCCGGCGGCTATAATAATCCGCGCAAGAATTTTGGGCGTAATTTTTATCTTTGCCAGCATGTCCGTCGCGCCCGACAGCTTTGACGAAAGAGTTTCCGCAAGGCTGTCGGTTACGCCTGCGAATTCCTCCACGCCCGAAACCAGATGCCATGAAAGAACGCCCGCCCCGACGACGAGGAAAAGAATGAAAAATCCCCATACCGCCGAAGTAAGACCGCCGGAATAGCCGCTTCTTATGCAAAGCATTATTATGCCTATGACAAAGAAGTCGAAAAGATAACTTCTGAAAAATTTCCAGGACCCGCTTGCGTAAGTTTTACCCATAAAAGAATACAGCGCGGCGCCCTCGTGCGCGAGCCTTGAAAAGTCGACGACGGAAATCAAAACCGCCGCAACAATACCAGTAAGCACCGCGCCTTTCAAAGCCAACGTAATACCGCCGAACACCCTGTCGAGTATTCCCCAGACGCCGCACGTCTGTTTTATTTTGCGCTTTTTATACTTCAACAGGCGTTTATACTGCTTTCTGTCGTCCGTGCCGAGTGCGGAAAGAATTTGCTCTGTATTGTCGTTGAGCTCGTCGTAATGCTCGTAATAGGAGCGCTGTTTGCGCTTTTCGATTCCCTTAGTCATTACCGTACGCAAAACTATAAAAGCCGCCATGAAAACAACTATGAGAAAGAGCGTAATTCCCAAAGTTACGAACCCTGCGACCGGTGTTCCGCCGCCGAGTTTACTTGTTATAAGCTTGCCTACCGGTATGCTTATCACCCCGACGAACAGAAGCTCGACCGCCCAGGAATTTACTTTTGTAAACCCTTTAAGCGCGCCTATTCCGCCACCGAGCAGAGTAAAAAGCACAATCAAGCATATTATTACAATGCTAAGAATATCCATTTATTCCCTCGAATTATTTGTTGAAGCTGTCTTTAAGCGAAACAATTTCCGACAGAACCTTTTCCCCCGCAAAGCTTTTATAGTATCCGCAACGGATAAGCTGGTAAGCTTTGCCTTCGCCGTTTTCGAAAAGATAAGGCTCCGCCTTGCCGTAAAAAATCTTTTCGCTTTCCGTATCCAGCCGCTCGGCGTAGTCCTGGTCGGGATACTGCTCGTCCTTCAAAAGCGGCTTATACTGCCTGTACTCGGCGTCGACGCCGTACTTGGCGTCAACCCACTGAATTACGCCCTTCGCCTTTATTTCCGAAGGCTGTGCGGAGCCGCTGCGCGTTTCGGGGAAGTACGTACAGAAAAGCTCCTCCGCTTCGCCGTCGGCGCCGATCTTTACCTCGTCGCAACGCACGATATACGCGCTTTTAAGTCTTACGGTGCCGCCCTTGCAAAGACGCTTGTACTTGGGCGGAGGATTCAGTGAAAAGTCGTCCCTTTCGATATATACGCTGCCGGTAAATTTAATATCTCTTTCTCCGCCGTCCTGCTTTAAAGGATTTTTCTCGAAAGAAAGATTTTCCTCACCGACGTAATTGGTTATTGTCAGCTTTAACGGGTTTAATACCGCCATAGCGCGTTCTGCGTTCTCATTCAAATTGTCGCGTATGCAACTGTCAAGCTGTGCCTGATTTACTACCGAATAAGCTTTCGCCACGCCGACGTCCGCGCAGAATTTTTTTAACGCCTCGGGCGGAACGCCGCGTTTTTTAAGCCCCATTACCGTAGGCATGCGCGGGTCGTCCCATCCGCGGACAAATCCTTCGTCCACAAGCTTTTTGAGATAGCGCTTCGACATAAGCATATTGGTAATGTTAAGCCTTGCAAACTCTATCTGTCTGGGTAACGGCTTCGGAAGTCCCGACCTTTCCACAAACCAGTTGTAAAGCGGTCTGTGGTTTTCGAATTCCAACGAGCAAAGCGAGTGCGTGATGCCCTCTATCGCGTCGGAAACGGGGTGAGCGAAGTCGTACATGGGATAAATACACCACTTATCGCCCGTCCTGTAATGGGGAACGTGCGCTATACGGTAAATTATCGGGTCGCGCATGTTTATGTTGGGAGAAGCCATATCTATTTTGGCGCGCAAAACCTTTGCGCCGTCGGGATACTTGCCGGCCTTCATCTCGCGGAAAAGCTTTAAATTTTCTTCTACGCTTCTGTTGCGGTAGGGAGATTCCTTGCCCGCCTCCGTAAGCGTGCCGCGCGTTGCGGTAATTTCCTCGGCGGACAAATCACAAACGTACGCCACGCCGTCGAGAATGTATTTTTCGGCAATTTCATAAAGCTTGTCGTAATAGTCCGAAGCGAAAACAAGCTTATCGTACTCGAAGCCAAGCCATTTTACCGCTTCGACTATCGAATCCACATACTCGTAGTCTTCCTTTGCGGGATTGGTATCGTCCATGCGCAGGTTAAGCTTGCCGTTATACTTGTCCTTTACGCCGAAGTTGATGCACATCGCCTTAATATGACCGATATGCAGATAACCGTTCGGTTCGGGAGGGAAGCGCACCTGAATTTTGTTCCCCACGCTTTCGAATTTACCAGCTTCGAGTTCTTCGTTTATTATCTGCTCTATAAAGTTGTTTGCTTCGGGTAATTTCATATAACTTAACCTTTAATTACTATTTAAAATACTTTTCAAGATACTCTTTAGCAAGCTCGTTGCCTTGCTCTGCGGCTTTTTCAAACCAAATTTTTCCGTTTAGCTCGCTTTTATTTACGCCGATACCGTTACAATAGTAAATACCGAGATTGAGCTGCGCGCCGACAATGCCTTGGTTTGCCGCCTTCATACACCAAAATGCTGATAATTTTTCATTGGGTGATACGCCGTAACCGCGGGCATAGCAACTGCTGAGGCACATTTGCGCGTCTGCGTCGCCCTGTTCCGCAGCTTTTTTATACCAATAAAAAGCTTTATCGAGACTATGTTCGACGCCCTTACCCGAATGATAGCTCTGCGCCAAACACATTTGAGCATCCGCATCGCCTTGTTCCGCTGCCTTTTGCCACCAAAACACCGCAGTTTCGGGAGAACGCTCGACTCCGCTTGCGTTTTTGTAACAAAGACCTAAGTTATACTGCGCATCAACGTTGCCCTGCTCCGCCGCTTTCGTATACCAAAACACAGCTTTTTTATAGCTTTTTTAAACGCCGTCCCCCGTGTCGTAGCAATAGCCCAAGCTTAACTGCGCTTCGGCGTCTCCGCTCTCGGCGGCAGAAATTAAGTCTTCGATAAAACTCATGTTTTATAAGCTCCTTCTAAATTAAGATAAGCCCGTAATTTTTCCGTTTTCGTCGACGTCTATATGTTCCGCACCCGGAACCTTGCCAAGCCCCGGCATAAGCATAATTTCGCCCGCGACGGCAACGATAAATTCCGCACCGCCCTTGTAAATTATATCTCTTACATGAATTTTGAAACCCGACGGGCGCGCAAGCTTAGCCGCGTCGTCGGAAAGCGAATACTGCGTTTTGGCTATTATTACCGGAAGCCCCTTTATCCCCTTGCTCTCTATTTCGTTTACTTTCCTGAGCGCGGTTTCGGTAAATTCCGCGCCGTCGCCGCCGTAAACGTTTTTGACTATATCTTCTATTTTTTTAACGATTCCGTCTTTCAGATTATACGCAAAACGAAGCTTGCTCTTTTTCGCGCACGCCGTTATGACCGCTTCGGCAAGCTCTTTGCCGCCCTCGCCGCCCTTTAAAAACACGTCCGTAAACACAGCCTTCGCGCCCGACTTTTTGCAGGCTGTCAAAACCTCGTCCGTTTCGGCTTTTGTGTCGGTTGCAAACCTGTTCATAGCTACGACTACGGGTTTGTTGAAAACTTTCTTTATATTTTCCACATGCTTTAAAAGATTGGGAAGCCCTGCGCGCAAAGCGGACATATTTTCCTCTGAAAGCTGCGCTTTGTCTGCGCCGCCGTGAAGCTTCAATGCCCTGACGGTTGCAACGACCACTACGCAGTCCGGCTGAATACCCGCAACCCTGCACTTGGTGTCGAGAAATTTTTCCGCGCCCAAATCCGCGCCGAAGCCCGCCTCCGTAACGGTGTAATCGGCAAGCGTCATTGCGGCGTAGGTCGCGCTGACGGAGTTGCATCCGTGCGCTATATTTGCAAACGGTCCGCCGTGAACTATAGCGGGAGTGCCTTCAAGCGTCTGCACGAGATTGGGCTTTATAGCGTCCTTTAAAAGGGTTGCCATTGCGCCCTGCGCGTTAAGCTGAGACGCCCTGACGTATCCCCCGTCCACGTCTATGCCGACGACTATGTTTCCTATGCGTCTTTTTAAATCCGCAAGGTTGCGCGAAAGACACAATATTGCCATTACCTCCGACGCGGCGGTAATTTCAAAACCTTCCTGCCGCTGGAAGCTGGCGCAGCCCTTCATTAAGCCCGCCTCGCAGTTAATAGTTAAATTGCGGAGGGCGCGGTCGTTCATATCCATACAGCGGCGGAAATAAACTTCCTTTATCTTCAAGGCGTTGCCGCGCAGAATGTGGTTGTCTATCATTGCGCACAAAAGATTGTTTGCCGCGGTTATCGCGTGCAAATCGCCCGTAAAATGCAAATTGATATCCGACATGGGTACGACCTGCGCGTATCCGCCGCCAGCCGCGCCGCCTTTAATGCCGAACACGGGACCGAGAGACGGCTCTCTCAAAGCAAGACATACTTTTTTACCTAGCTTGGACATGCCGTCCGCAAGCCCTATCGAGACGGTGGTTTTCCCCTCCCCGCCGGCAGTGGGATTTATAGCCGTAACCAATACAAGCTTGGATTTTGGTTCTGTTCTATCCAAATTTATTTTGGCTTTGTATTTTCCGTACATTTCTATACGGTCTTCATCCAACGACAGCTTTTTCGCAATTTCGCGAATGTCCTTCATCTTACAGTTTTCCGCAATTTCAATATCGGTCAGCATATCGCACCCTTTAAACCATACAATTTTGTATTTTATATTATAGCACACAAGCCCTATAAAAGTATATCGTTTAATATAACTTTTTCAAATTTTTTGGCGGTACGCGTCGTATTTGGCGGACAATGCGCTTTATGAAAAAGTCAATCTTGAATATTTACTTGACTTAAAGCCGCGTTTTTTATAAAATAATTTTATACGCCCGTACCGAATACGGCGTAAAGGAGTTATAATTATGGCTGAAAAGAGATGCGTAACCATGGAGAAGCTTGTGGCACTCTGCAAAAACAGAGGATACATTTTCCCTGGAAGCGAAATATACGGCGGACTTGCGAACACCTGGGACTTCGGTCCGCTGGGCGTAGAATTCAAAAATAACGTCAAAAAAGCATGGTGGAAAAAATTCGTTCAGGAAACGCCTTACAATACGGGACTTGACTGCGCCATACTTATGAACCCGCGCACCTGGAAAGCTTCCGGACATATCGGCGGATTTTCCGACCCTTTAATGGACTGCAAAAGCTGTAAAGCGCGCCACCGCGCCGACAACCTTGCGGAAGATTACTGCAAAAAACACAAGCTTGATATAAAAGTCGAAAGTATGGACAACGACGCTTTGGAAGCGTTTATCGCGGACAAAAAAATCGTTTGCCCCGTCTGCGGCAAAAGCGATTTCACGCCTATAAGAAAATTCAACCTGATGTTTAAGACATTTCAGGGCGTGACCGAAGATACGGTAAACACCGTCTACCTCCGTCCCGAAACCGCGCAGGGTATTTTCGTCAACTTCAAAAACGTTCAGCGCGCTTCGCGTATGCGCGTGCCTTTCGGAATAGGTCAGATAGGCAAATCCTTCCGCAACGAAATAACGCCCGGAAACTTCATTTTCCGCGTGCGCGAGTTCGAGCAGATGGAGCTTGAATTTTTCTGCAAACCCGACACCGACCTCGAATGGTTTGATTACTGGAAAAATTACTGCAAAAACTTCCTCCTTTCGCTGGGTCTGAAAGAGGAAAACCTGAAACTGCGCGACCACTCCAAAGAGGAGCTTTGTTTCTACTCCAAAGCGACGACAGACTTCGAATACAATTTTGCGTTCGGCTGGGGCGAGCTGTGGGGCATTGCCGACAGAACGGACTACGATTTGAAGCAGCACGCCGCGGAAAGCGGGGAAAATATGGAATATACCGACCCCGCCACAAACGAAAAATATATCCCGTACGTTATCGAGCCGTCACTCGGCGCGGAGAGGGCCGTACTCGCCTTCCTTACGGACGCCTACGACGAGGAAATTCTGGACGCGGAGAAAAACGACGTGAGAACGGTTTTGAGGTTGCACCCCTTCCTTGCGCCGTACAAAGCCGCGGTTTTGCCATTACAGAAGGGACTTTCCGAAAAGGCGGACGAACTTTACAGACGGCTTGCAAAGAAATTTTCAGTCACGTACGACGTTACCGGTTCGATAGGCAAACGGTACCGCAGACAGGACGAAATAGGCACGCCTTACTGCATTACCGTTGACTTCGATACCCTGAACGACGATACGGTAACCGTGCGCGACAGAGACAGTATGGAACAAATACGTTTGAAAATCGACGAGCTTGAAGCGTATATCGAAAAAAGCTTGGAATTTTAAATAAATACTTAAAACGCGGCGGCGCACAAATGTGCGCCGCCGCGTTTTAATTCAGTTGTCTTTATCTTCAGTATTCTTGTTTATGTATTTTTCAAGAATTGACATTCCTATTTTTTTGCCTATGCCCATCAGCCGCGATTTAGCCGTGGACTTCTGCTTTTCTTCTTCCTCTATGCTCCCTTCGAATTTTAAATCCCTGCACGGGTCAAAAGTGACGTATCCGCACTCTGTCGCATAGGCGAAAACGTTTTTAAGCACGCCTTCCGTAAGCGCCCTGTCCTCCTCGGGGGCGCGGTCGGCAACGTTAAGCACGGCGGAAGGCTTTATCGCGCTTATATATTTTTTACCGAACGCGGGGATAAGAAAATTGTCGAGACATCTGCCTATGTCGTCGAAATACTTTTCCGACACGCGTTTAACCGCCTTACTGTCGCCGCCGTCGGTTACGGCAAGCTCGTACCACTCCAACGCGACGGTGGAAAAACGGTATTTGACTTTCACCGGCGAAAGAAGCCAGCGCGAAAGTTTACCTATGCCGCCCGCCATAACGGGAATAATCTGCACAACAAAACAAATTACGGAAAAAATTATAAGTATTACGTTAAAAGCTATAAACTTGGACGAATCGTCACCGCCGCGCACCGCGAAAACAAACGCCACTATCGTCAGGACAATGGAAACAAGTCTGACGGTAAGCCTTATCGCCGACAGCGCTTTGTTAAGCTTTCTTACGTTTTTCGTCTTGGCGCGCACGGCGCAAAGCGTAAGTATCAAAAGCGTTATAAACAGCGCGCCGTAAACGCCCAAAAGACAATACAGCGCGATTTCCGCGAAAAACGTGACCTTGTTGAGTATTCCGAGAAAAAGCATGTACGCAACGTACAGCAAAGTAAAAACAAGGCTTACGGAAAGCGTGCATATGTTTATGCGCCTTGCTATTACCGCGCGGTTGTTGTATACGTTTTTTATAAGACAGCGTATATCGAACACGTCCTTTGCGAGGGTAAAGGTTTCCTCCGCGTTTATGGTGTGTCTGACGGACACCTTTTCTTCTTCTATATTGTTTTTATCTTCCATAGCAGTTATATTATATCACCGTTTCATACTGCTTGTAAAGTGCGTCGAGACGGTTTTTGACGCTTTCCAACTTTTGCATAAGCGCGCACACCTGCACATAATCCGCCGCGACCCCGGGCTTTGCAAGCATGGAATTTATTTCTTCCTCCTCACGCTCGCATGCGGAAATATCCTTTTCGATACGCGCGGCAAGGTCTTTTCTGCGTTCGTCCTCGGCGCGCTGCTTTTTGGAACGGTAAGAATTTTCACGCCGTTCCTTTTCCCTGTCCGCTGCCGCACTCTCCTTTACGGCGGCTGCTTTTTCGCGTTCGAGCTTTTTAGCCGCGGAATATTCACCGTAGCCGCCGCCGTAAAAGCGAAGCTCTCCGCCCTCTATTTCCGCCACGCACGTGGCTACGGCGGAAACGAAATACCTGTCGTGCGAAACAAAAATCAAAGTTCCGTCGAATTCCCTCAACGCCTTTTCCAGACTTTCGCGCGCGGGAAGGTCGAGATGGTTTGTCGGCTCGTCCAACAACAGCACGTTGCCTTGTTCGCATGTAAGGATACATAAAGCAAGCTTTGCACGCTCCCCGCCGGAAAGCGCAGATACGGGCTTTTGCATGTCCTCCGCGAAAAGTCCGCACCGCGCCAAAGCCGCGCGCGCTTCCGTCTGCGTATATCCGTTATGACGGAACCAAAGCTCCTCCAACACGGTGTTGCCCGCGCCGAGGTTGGCGGATTCCTGGTCGTAGTATGCGAATTTAACAAACCTGCCGACTTTTATGCAACTTCCGCAGTTTAAAATTTCCTTTAAAAGCGTACTTTTCCCCGCGCCGTTTTCGCCTGTCAGCGCAAGCTTCTGTCCGCGCTTCAAGCTTAAATTTCCGTTGTTTATAAGACGTTTGCCGCCGCGTTCCAAATTAAGGTCGGTTATTTCAAGCACGTTTTCATAGGGTTGCGCGTCGTATCGGAAATTAAATTCGGGCGGTTTCGGCGGTGTGAACGGCTTTTCCGCAAGCTGCATTTTTTCAAGTTGTTTTACCCGACTCTGCGCGGATTTCGCCGTCGTAGCGCGGACAATGTTTCTGTCGACGTAATCCTGCAGCTTTGCCCGCTCCTCCTGTTGGGCTTCGTACTCTTTAAGCCGACGGGCGTACAGCTCCGCCTTCAATACTTTGTATTTAGTGTAATTGCCGTTAAAGCAGGTTAGCGTTTTGTTTTCGAGTTCAAACGTCTTTTTTACTATTCTGTCAAGGAAATACCTGTCGTGAGAAACGACGAAAACCGCGCCCCTGAACGATTGAAGATATTCTTCAAGCCAGAACAGCGTCGAAATATCGAGGTGGTTTGTAGGCTCGTCCAGAATAAGAAGGTCGGGCTCTTCCAACAACAGACGGGCAAGCTTCATGCGGGTTTTTTCGCCGCCCGACATAGTGTCTATAATTCTGTCGTACATACAGGCAAAGCCCATGCCGTTTAAAACGGTTTTTATTTTTACTTCCACGTCGAAACAGCCGCGCGCCGAAATAAATTTATTCAATCTTTCCATTTCGGCCGCAAGCGAAGCATACTCCGCCCCGTCCGCAACGGCAAGCTTAGCCGATAGGGAAGAAAGCTTTTCAACCGCGCTTATTTCCTCTTTAAACACGTCAAGCATTTCGCCGTAAACCGTGTTGCCGCTTGTGTAGCCCCCGTCCTGTTCGAGATAGCCGCATTTGAGACCGTTTTTTATAAAAACCTTACCTGCGTCCGCTTCCAACCGTCCGAGCATCAATTTTATAAGCGTAGTCTTTCCGGCGCCGTTTTCGCCTATAAGTCCTATTCTCTCGCCCTCGTTTATCGAGAATGCGGCGCCGCCGAATATTAAGTTGTCGCCGTAGCCGAAGGCTACTTTGTCGAATGAAACAAGCATGATTTTCAAAAATCCCAATCGGGTATATATGCGCTTTGCGCGCTTTCGAAGTCCTGTAAAAACACGTTTTTTAATCCGTACGCGCGCACTGCGGAAACTGCAGCCGAATACTCTCGCTTGGTTATCCCGCGACGTAATTCCTTAAATTTTTCCGCATCTCCGAAGGGCGTATACTGACTCATTAAACTGAAATAAACACTTTCGGGCAGTCCGGAAACGAATTTTATAACGTTCAACGTATCGTACACTGCCTGCGGAAGCATGAGATGACGAATTATACAGCCGGAAAGCATTTTACCGTCCGCGCTTACTTCGCACTTCTTTTCCGCCATAAACCGCAACGCAGGCAAAGCGTAGTCCGCATAATCTCCGCGGGCGGTATACCGCTTGGCAAGCAGCGGGTCTATAAATTTAAGATCCGGCAGATAAATATCGACAAACCCGTCGGCAATGCGCAGGCTTTCAAGCTTTTCGTAGCCGTGCGTATTGTAGACGACGGGAATATTCGGGCGGTACAAAGAAACCGCCTCCGCAATTGCGTGCAAATAATGCGTCGGGTTTACCAAATTGATATTTTCCGCGCCCGTATCTTCAAGTCGCTTAAAAATGTCCGCAAGCTCTTTAACGGTAATATCCTTCCCACGCGTATTGCGGGAGAGCGAATAATTCTGGCAGAAAACGCACTTTAAAGTACAACCGCAAAAGAAGATGCAACCGCTTCCGTTTTTGAAGGATACGGGCGGTTCCTCGAAGGGATGAAGATAATATTTGGCTATGCGGACGCCCTTTACGCCGCACGCGCCGCTGTGTTTTTCCCTGTCCGCGCCGCACGACGCGGGACACTGATTGCAGACCATACGGGTATTATAAAATAAAAACGATATAATTGCAAGTTTTGTTTGACATAGGTTTTATGCAATGCTATAATAATTTCAAACCTATAAAGAGTGTGCGAGAGAACGGCTCTTAGACCACACAGCAACCTGCCAAGCAAGGTGCTAACGCCGAGACCTATGGGGAAATACGAAATTTAAAACTCCTCTCGGTCCGTAGAGGAGTTTTTCTTATATAGAAAAAACAAAAAACGTAAATTTCAGAAAAATGACGGAATGTGACCGAGGCGCTTATTTTGAAATGTCGCGCGATTTTTACGGTTGCGGAGCCGCGCACGAGCCTATCTCGGAAGAAAGCCGCAGGAGCTTTTGGAAAGAAATACTTTCGGGAAAGCTTATATCGGGATATATTATCGAATACGGCGCCGACACCGCGGGATACGCGCTTGTCGCTTACTACGCTTCACAGGAATACGGAGGAAAAATCGCCCTGTTCGACGAGCTGTATATTTCTCCGCAGTACAGAGGGCTGGGCATAGGTAAAAAGGCGTTTGAATTTGTGGAGGCGGGCGACGTCGTCGCATGCAGGCTGGAAGCAGAACCGAAAAACGAGAGAGCGATAAAGCTGTATAAATCCATAGGATATAAAGAATTCGACTATGTGCAGATGTCGAAAAAAATAAAATAAACAATTTACTGACAGAGGATAAATTAATGAAAAAACTTTTCACAAGCGAAAGCGTAACAGAAGGTCACCCCGACAAACTTTGCGACAGAATTTCCGACGCGATTGTCGACGAAATTTTAAAAACCGACCGCAACGCGCGTTGCGCGATAGAGTGCTGCGCCGCGTACGACAGACTTATGATTATGGGCGAGGTCACTACCACCGCCGCGGTCAATTACGAAAAAATCGCGCGGGAAACCATTAAAGAAATCGGATACGACTTCGGCATGTTTTGCTATGACAAATGCAAAATAACCGTAGCCGTCCACAGTCAAAGTGCGGATATTGCGCGCGGCGTGGACAATTCCGCGGACGAAAATTCTCTCGGCGCGGGCGACCAGGGAATGATGTTCGGATACGCATGCACGGAAACGCCCGAGCTTATGCCCATGACCGTTTCTCTGTCGCACAAGCTTGCGAAAAGACTTGAGGAGGTCAGAAAAAGCGGTCTTATGCCCTACCTCCGTCCGGACGGAAAAACTCAGGTTACCATAGAGTACGACGGTAAAATGCCCAAACGCGTAGATACCGTGGTAGTCTCCGCACAGCACAACGCCGAAGTATCGCAGGAAAAGCTGAAAGAGGATATTTTAAAACAAGTCGTAAGCGTTATCCCCCCCTCGCTTCTGGACAAAGAGACAAAATATTTCATTAACCCCACGGGCAGATTCGAGATAGGCGGCCCCGAGGGCGACAGCGGTCTTACGGGCAGGAAAATTATAGTAGACACTTACGGCGGAAGATGCGCGCACGGCGGCGGAGCTTTTTCGGGCAAAGACCCCACCAAGGTTGACCGCTCGGCGGCATATATGGCAAGATATATCTGTAAAAACATAGTCGCGGCAGGACTTGCCGACGAGGTTGAGCTGCAAATTGCTTATGCGATAGGCGTTTCCAATCCCGTTTCCGTTTTTGTGGATACCTACGGCACGGGTAAGCTTTCCGACAGCCGCATTGCCGATATAGTTGTAAAAGAATTCGATTTGCGCCCCTATTCCGTTATTAACAGACTGGGACTGCGCGCACCCATTTATTCGCAAACTGCGGCATACGGACACTTCGGCAAAAGCGCGTTGCCTTGGGAAAAAACGGACTGCGCGGAAAAGCTGAAAAAATATTTAAATGAGTAAATTTAAAGACTTTTGGTCGGCGGCGGGCGAAACGATGTTTCCACGCGCGTTCACTTGCGATATTTGCGGCAGAGAAACATTCGGAACAAACCTCTGCCCCGACTGCACGGAAACCGTTACCTTTAACAACGGTGCGACCTGTCCCGTTTGCGGCAGAAAAACCGTCAGGGCGGAAATTTGCCTCGAATGTAAAGACCGACCGCCGCTATATAAAAAGGCGTTCTCCCCCGTCGTCTACGACGGCGGCGGAAAAATACTTATGGCAAAATTCAAAAACGGAAACGGATACCTTAAAGAATTTTTCGCCGACGTAACGGCTGAAAAGCTGAAAAATTTCGGCGGCGCGGACTGTATCGTTGCTGTTCCGATGACTGACGACGCCAAGCGGGCAAGAGGCTATAACCAGTCGGTTCTGCTTGCCGAAAGTCTTTCAAAACGCATAGGTATTCCCGTTATCAAAAACGCTGTAATAAAAGTCAAATCCACAGAGCAACAAAAACACCTGACCAAAAAAGAACGTACCGTGAACTTGGAATCATGCTTTAAAATAACGGACAAAACATTTATTGCGGGCAAAAATATTCTTATCGTCGACGACGTCATGACAACGGGAGCAACAGCCGACGCACTGACCAAAAAGCTGATGCGTGCCGGAGCGAAAAATGTTTTCGTCACTACCGTAATGTCGGTTGAATACAGGCAATTTAAAGATAAAAAGTTATTTTAATTGACAGCACGGCATCATTTTGATAAAATGTGAATATCTTATTTTATCTGCGCCAAGCATATAGCCTGCGATTTACTGAGTTTAGTGCAATAATTTAGTAATTTTTACGGAGAGATGGCAGAGCGGTAAGCACACAGTGCTTCGATACGACGAATGCTCCGCATTCGCCCGCTCCTCTTCTTAAAACTTAATAATCTTGGAGAGATGGCAGAGCGGT
>ERZ779626.872-NODE-872-length-15489-cov-19.952961_pt1 | contig 15489 bp, 15 predicted proteins | sample MGYA00514209_ERZ779626 | MGnify/ENA primary metagenome ERZ779626 (study PRJEB29562, sample SAMEA4376713) | mouse gut metagenome | isolation source: Cecum | study: EMG produced TPA metagenomics assembly of the A DSS colitis mouse model was used to assess the...
CCAGACCTCTCTATATTCCTCCTTAGCTCAGTTGGTAGAGCATGCGGCTGTTAACCGCAGGGTCGTTGGTTCGAGTCCAACAGGGGGAGCCATTCTGATACGTATGCCGTCACTGCTTTAGGTGACGGCATACGTGAATCAGAAAGTGACCGGCGTGGGCCTTTAGCTCAGTTGGTTAGAGCAGCCGGCTCATAACCGGTCGGTCCCGGGTTCGAGTCCCTGAAGGCCCACCATACAGGGGTATAGCTCAGCTGGTAGAGCATCGGTCTCCAAAACCGAGTGCCGAGGGTTCGAATCCTTCTGCCCCTGCCACTAAAATTACAGCTTATGCTGTTCCTATACAGACGAGATGGCGCGGTAGTTCAGTTGGTTAGAACGCCGGCCTGTCACGCCGGAGGTCGAGGGTTCAAGTCCCTTCCGCGTCGCCATTTGCTGCTATAGCTCAGTTGGTAGAGCGCATCCTTGGTAAGGATGAGGTCTCCAGTTCAAATCTGGATAGCAGCTCCAGTGAAACCCGTTGTCCCGCAAGGGATAGCGGGTTTTTTCTATGGTTTTTTCCCTTATGTTTTCCCTTATTGGCCCAAAACGTCTTTGATGTAGCTCTCCATACGGCGGGCGCTCTCTTGTTTCATTTGGTCGGTGACGTGCCCGTATACGTCCAGGGTAAAGGCGGCGGTGGCATGGCCGAGATTGCCTTGCACCGTCTTGATATCGTCCCCGGAACGGATGGAGGCCACGGCGTAGGAGTGCCGCAGGTCGTGGAACCGGGCATCTGGACAGCCGATAGAGGCCACAATGGGCTTGTATGCCCGTTGGATGGTGTGCAGGTCCAGGTGCCGCCCCGTTTCGGTGGTGAACACAAGCCCGCTGTCCTCCCACATCGGCCCCAGCTTCAACCGCTGTTCTGCTTGCTTGGCCCGGTGGCGCTTCAAGAGCTTCATCACGAAGGGGGCGGGGGTGATGGTACGCGCCCTGTCGTTTTTCAGCGGGGCGAAAACGTACTTGCCGCCCTTCTTCCGCTCCAACTGGAGCTGTTTGTCAATGAGGATGGTCCCACGGGCGAAGTCGATGCAATCCCAGCACAGCCCCATGACCTCTCCCTTGCGCAGACCCGTGAACAGGGTGAAGGTGAACAGCGCCTCCAGAGGGTGGCCCTGGATGGCGGCGAGAAAGGCTTTGCAATCTTCCTCGTCCATGGGCTTGATATCCTTCTTCACCATGCGGGGCAAGATACAGGCATCGGAGGGATTGAAACGGAGATAGCCCACCGCCACGGCCTGTTGCAAGGCGCTGTGGAGCACGGTGTGGATGTTCCGCAGGGTCTTGGGGGATAGACCCTTGCCGCCCTCGTCAGGGGGCCTTACAAGGCTGTTATAGAAGCCCTGGATGGTGTGGGTATTCAGAGCTTCCAGCTTCACCGCCCCCAGAGCGGGCTTGATGTGGTTCTTGATGTTGCCGATGTAGTCTGCCACCGTGTAAGGCTTCACCCCGCCCAGATAGTCATGCGCCCAAATATCCATCCACGCGCCCACGGCCATGCGGCAGGGGGCGGTGTAGGTGCCAGCGTCCAGGGCGGCGGTGGCCGCTTTCAGCTTTTGGGCAACTTCTTTCTGTGTCTTGCCCGTGATGGAGCGTTGAATCTGCTTCCCGGTGCCGGGGTCAAAGCCCACGGTGTAGCGGGCCTCCCAGTAGACATACTCTTTCCCGTTGCGGGTGACGGTCTTTTTACGAATGGTGCCTGTGCCGCTGGCGGCGCGGGCGTTTTCTTTTTTGCGCGGCATTGTGATAAATCCTCCTTCCAATAAATGCCGCGTCCGATACACTGACACCATAGTATACCGGGCGCGGCGGTTCGTCAATCTATTTCTGCAGTTATGCGGCGGAAACGCCCAGGAACTTCAAAACGGCCTCCTTGGACACCCGGTACTGGTGGCCTATCTCTACCGCCTCAATGCGGTTACTGTGTATCAGGCTGTAGGCGGTGTTTTTGCTGATGTCCAGCACCTTTGCCAGTTGGGTGACGTTCATGATAATGGGCACTTGGCTGAAATCGGTATAATCCATCAATGGCCCTCCCCTTCCAGAATGTAGTCGGGCAGGTAGTAGGACTGGAACACCGTCGCGCTGTTGCCACAGCCATCGTTCATGACAAAGCGGCCCTGAGCGGTCTTGGGAATCACTTCATTCGCAATGGTGGAGCCGAGCACGATTTCAGACAAAATCTTGTCGGCCCGTCCGCAAATGCGGGTGTCGATATTGGAGCGGACGAAGGAGGGGATGACCTGGGAATCGGGGCGCTGGGTGGAAAGGAACACATGGAGGCCAAAGGCCCGGCCCTGTGCGGTGAGCACATTCAGCTTGGCGGCGATTTTGTCAATGAGCTCCTTTTCCTCCTTGGTGTGGCCGGACTTGTCCAGCACAAAAGCGGCCTCGTCAGTGGCGAACACCATGCGGGGCAGAAGCTGGACGGGCTGGGCCCTCTCAATCTTGGTGTTGTACTGCTCAATGTTGGAACAGCCCTCCTCCCGGAACAGCTTTTTGCGCTCGTCCAGTGCCTCCATGAAGGTGTCCAGCAGTTGTACCAGCCCCTCCAGGTCATAGACAAGGCGCACGCTTTTTCGCCACCACGGGGCGCAGAAATCAACGCCGCCCTTGAAGTCGGCAATGGTCACTTCCATGCCGTGGGCCACACACTGAAACAAAAGGAACTTCAAGGTCACGGACTTGCCCGAGTTGGTGGACCCGCCAATCATCAAATGCGGGGTATACCGAAGGTCCAGCATGACAGGTCCCATAGCGGACAGGCCCAGGAGCAGGACCGTGTGTTCCTGGGGGAGTAATCCCCTGTGGTAGCGCAGGTCCGTGGGGAGCATGGTCATAGGGGAAGCGGCGGACAGTTGAATGTGCTGGTGGTCGATGCCGTAACGAATATCGGCAATGGTCATGTTGAGGCAGGTCTGTATCTTGTCGGCGCTATCCATCCAGGTAGTCAGGGCAATGCCGCAGGATTCAAAGGTGTAGATTTTGACGTTGGGGTTGTTGGGGTCCCTCTCAGTGGAAATCAGCGTGGGAGCCTCGCCAGCGGAGTTGACCAGGCCAGCCCGGAGCAGGTTGTCCTGCACCTTTCCGGCCTCTTTTGGACCGCCCACCGCCCACAGGAGGGCGGGTGGGGCGGCCACAGCGGGAACGCCAGTGACCAGCACCGCCAGCAGGTCGTTCAGCGGGGCCAGCAGGTCGCCGGGAGCGTAGCCCAGGAGCTTGTGGCGGGCGGCATAAAACACGGTCAGGAGCGCGTAGAAGGGCACGATGGGTACGGCCTTGGCCGGATTCTCCCGGATAGCGCCGACACCGCGCAGGAGGCGCTTGCAGGTCTGTTTTATCTTGGTTTCCAGCGCCAGGGATTCTTGCTTATCATGATTGGTACTCATAAATCATCAATCCTTTCATTCGGTCGATTTTATAGGTGCTAACGGCGGGTTCTTTTCCGATATGATTTTCACGCCGCTATAAATTTCGCTTTCAAATTGTTGGTGGGTCTGGAGCTTTTCCGCGTCGCGGAACTCGTCATAGGGGATAGGCTCTAAGGGGATAATGTCCGGCTTTTTCTTCAAGCCACGGGAACTGAAATACCATTTGCCAAAAATCTTGTCCTTGGCCTTGGTGATGTACTTGGTGACGTAGTGGATGGCGCGGTCGTATTCTCCGTCCAGGGGTACGCAGGTGGAAAAGCCCCATTTCCAGTCCAGCACATTGTAAATGGGCCGGCCCTCGTCATCGGTGAGGCCACGGCCGTTCTCTGAAAGTGCACGTTCAATCTGAACGGCACCGAGATTGCAGAGGCCGTGCATATGGAGGGCGGGCCTGTCCTCCCCCTTTTTGCGCTTGTGGTATTCGGGGATAAGGACGTATTGAAAACCCTTACGCTGGGTTGCGTTGCTGAGGAAGGTCTGGAGCTTTCTCGACACAGTTTCCGCGTCGTAGCGGTCTATCAAATTGCCGTTCAGGGTCCAGGTGAAAAAATAGGTGAACGGGTTGAGCAGGGCAATATCGGTGACGCTGGCCCGCGCCCGCCGCTTGCTCTCCGCCTTGGCCCGCGCGGGGTCCTTGGCAGGTGCGCGGGGATTGCTTTCCCGATCCGGCGGTTCGGAGCGGTCTGCGTCATTGGAAGGGGGCGGCTCATGGGGCGGGGTGTTGCAGGGGGGCGGCGGTTTCCCCTGGTCCACAGGGAACAGAGGGCGGTTAGACACCTGCACGACGGTCTTTGACGGGTACGATTTGATACGGGCGTTGGTGTATAGTTTGTCTTTTTGGAGGGCTTGGGCGGTGCTCATTTGATGGCTGAAAACCTCCTTTCAGGCGGGTGAGTGATGGCGATTTGTTGTATATATCAAGTAGGAGGCCCCCTTGCGGGGGTCCTCCCATGAAGGAGTTAAGCCTTGATGCGGGTGATGTTGTCGGGCTTGCGGTAACGATTGTAGGACACGTTGACTTCATCGCCGACCTTGGGGACGTAGCCGCAACGGGCCAGCTTGTCGTCCGTCATGTAGACGCACTCGCAAGCCTCGCCCTCCACGTCCTGGCCGCTGGTCAGGGGAGAGGTGAGATAAATGCGCATACCGCGAATCTCATTGCCCTGGTCCCCTTTGAAATTGCTCCGCTGATAACCGATGATTTTCATTGTTGTAAATTCCTTTCTGATGTAATTTTTGGAGTTAAGCAGATATGTGTCGCCGCTGTCGGCGCCCTTCACGTTTAAGCCCGCTGTAAGGTTGGCTGACTGGGGTACTCTACGCGGCTCCAGCCCCGCAAACAAATGGATATCATGCCTCCTTTCAATCGTACACGCGCATAGGCGCGGCCCCAATCGTTGGCCCGCTGTTTACGGGCAAGCCCACCGGGGATGGCTTGCCGCGTTTCGTCCCACGCGGCGGGGGCACAGGTTTTCAAGGTACAAGTTGGCAGATTTGGCAGTAAGGCGAATCGGGCGAAAAAAGCGAACCAGAATACAAGAGTTCCCTTGGGTGCACTATCCCTTCAGATAGTCACACCGTGTTGAAAACCTTGTGATTCTGATTCGCCTTTTTTTACAACCTTTTGGGTTGGGCCGTGAAACGAGCTGCCACCCTCGCGTCACTATAGCACAGTATAGCACAGCAAGGGGGTCTATGTAAATTGACGAAAAAACAGAAAGAAATTTCAAAAACTTCAGTATTTTCGTCGAAAAAACGTCGAAATTTTCTGATATTTTTTTGCGTTTCGGATACCGATAAAAAATGCGGCAAAAATTGGCCGTTTTTTGTGCGATTCGACTATTTCGGCAAGAGAGGCGCGGGCGTGTTTATGTCCTCCAACTCCCAGCGTCTACCGGGTAGCACCCCCTGTCCAGCCTGTCAAGGCGGCAAAAATTTTCCAGAGGGCGGAAATTTTTTGCTGGTGGCCTACGGCCAGCCTTGACAGTCCGAACAGGGGGCGCGGTCGGGGGGTAAGCTCAGCGCGAGGCGCTGAGCTTCGCCACACTAAATTCTGGGGGGTCTGCATTATGTCGAAACCGTTCTCCAAAATGTCCCGTGCCCTTTCTGCATTAGAGCACATTTACAACAACCTCAACACTGACTTCTTTGATGGGGAGTTACCTGTACCTATCATCACCGTTCAGAGCAAGCCTGGAAGCATGGGGCATTGCACAGTGGCGAAGGTTTGGCGCAAAAAGGAGGACAGCGCCTATGAACTGAATATCGCCGCCGAGGTCTTGAATTACCCCATTGAGGAAACACTTGACACCCTGCTCCATGAAATGGTGCACCTTTATTGCCGGGAAAACGGAATTAAAGAGGTTTCCAGAGGTGGAAAATATCACAATAAGCGATTCAAAATGGAAGCAGAACGGCGCGGGCTCGTGTGTATACCGTGCGGGGCCTATGGCTGGAACACCACCCCGGAGGGCAACGACAGGTTGATACAATATGCCCTTGATAAAGGATTTTCTGAAATCACGTTAGGCCGAAGCACTCTGCTTCCTATGCGCACGGGGGCCGCTGGAACGCCCCAGGCGGGGGCCGGGAACGTTCCGGGGGGTAAGAGGCCATCCAGCACCCGCAAGCTGGTGTGTCCCTGCTGTGGGCTTTCTGTACGGGCCACGAAAAAAGTAAATATCCTGTGCGGGGACTGTATGCAAAAAATGGAGGAAGCGGGATAAGGGGAAAAATGAAAGTGCACTTACAATCGGAAAAGGGCGCTCCGTTGTAAGTGCACATTCAGAAAATCCAGGCGATTCTTTTTGAAAAGGGTTATTGCAATCCTTGGTGGTTTGCGCTAAAATGTGGTTGGGAACATAATAGCGGGCGGGCCATAGGGTGTTACCAGCACCCTACGGCCCCGCGTGAGCAGACCAGGTGCTCAACACGACAACATAAAGTTGCATCCCACGACCATTATAGCCGTACCGGGCGATTTTTGCAACCGGGAAAGCGGTGGTTTTGTGTGTTCGCGTCTTTTGCGGTGTTGAGTTTACATAGCTCAATGCCGCTTTATGTTCCCGGACGAAACCCGTAAAAGGGGCGGGGACCTCAAGCAACCCCCGCCCCAGGGTTGACCGGGAATATTTTCAGATTGGAGAAAGGAACATGAAGAAAAATCGAATATTGGCCGTTGCGTTGGCGCTGGCCCTGGCTGTGGGTATCGCCCCGGCCTATGCCGCCGCCCCCAGGTTTTCAGACGTGACCACTGACCATTGGGCCTATTCTTATGTAGAAGAAGCGGCGGCGGATGGAGCGGTGAACGGCGTTGGCGGCGGGAAATTCAGCCCCGGCGGTGTGCTCACGGTGGCAGAATGGTCCTGCATTTTGGCCCGTGCTTTTTATGGGAACGAGGTCGAGACGAAGGCAAAGACAACGTGGTACAACCGGGAAGTGGAGGTTTTACAAGAGCACCATATCCTGGGCTTTGTGAATGACTTTCAGCTAAGCGCCCCCGCCTCTCGGGTGCAAATGGCGGAAACCGTGGCGAAGCTGTTGAAGGATAAGAACGTCACCGCCGATGCTTCCAAAGTAGCGGCGGCAAAGACCGAGATTGCCGACCTGGACAGCATCTACCCCATGAACCATGAGGCCGTGGCTACTTGTTGGGCGCTGGGCATTATCAACGGCGTAGGCGGGGGACGGTTCGACGGCAACGGCAATATGGAACGCGCCGCCGCCTCTGCTGTGTACTCCCGTGTCAAGAAGGTGCTGGGTGGAGCTTCCAGCGGCCCGGATAGTCCCGTTGAACCGACCGTGCCGCCCACGACGGGGAGCTTGGTGGGAACTATGTCGAGTGTGCCGCTGAAACTGGGCAAGGCTGACATTGCGACCCATGCCCCCATCACCGATTATTGGTCCCAACAGTCTGAGGAAATCCGCCGCATTTCAGACAAGGATTCCTTCAATGCGGCGTGTCAGACAATTAAAGATTCTGAGATGATTTTGACGCAGGGCGAACTAAATAGCCTGGGCCGCAACCTGTATTACCATTATGCTGTAGTGGCTCAAAAATCCGACGCAACGCAAAAAAATGTAAACGATGCTATGGGGGCGTCCCTTGGGCATGGTGGGATGTACGGAACACAGGGTAGCGGCTATCAGTTTTATACCATTAGACCTTTGCGCACCTCTACCACCTCTGCATCCCGCTTCGCCTCTGCCATTGCACAAATCAATGCCAATCCCAATATGCGTGATGTCGATAAGGCAAAAATTTGTGTCGATGCGGTCTGTGCCCAACTCTCGTACCAGATAAACGGTGGTGCCAGCTGGGACAATGGTGGTACTGTTGGCGACTGTGAAAGCTACGAAATGATGCTTAACCAGTTGCTGTCAGCAGCAGGGCTTCCCAGCTTGGATATCGGCGGTAACGTTACTGGAGGAGCCCATGCTTGGGTTCAGGTGAAGCTGGATGGCCAGTGGTATATCATGGATGGCACTATTACAGAGAGTAATCCCAGCGCGATTGTGTTCACCTTTGCTGAGCATGAGGCCAAGTATGGCTACAGCGGCATCAACGATGCGGATATGTATAAGGTCGCCCGCGCCCTAATTGACACGGCTTACCCCGGCTGAAAATTGAAGTGTATGTTTCAAAAACAAGGCCCGCCCCGGATTTCTCCGGGGCGGGCCCTCTCGTGTCTTGCATGGTTTTGTGTATCGGTGCGGCCAAAGTTTTCCCTTATTTTTTCCCTTATGCGCTTGATTTTAGCTGTGATTGGTTGGGGTTAATTGGTACGTTAAGTGATGGGAAATCGTGAAGATTGGTACTGTTTGGGACACTTTTGGAGTGGTTAAAGCGGGCCTATCATAATTCAAATCTGGATAGCAGCTCCAAGAAACTCCTGAAATCGCTGGATTTCGGGAGTTTTTGTTCTGTTTTGCTTGAAAATAATGTGGGTCAAAAAGTAGGTCAGTTGGGGCGACCCACAACTTGACCCACACGGCGAAATGTCGGGAAAGGTTTAGAGAGTATCGGGCAGGAAGTTTGGCCTTCCTGCCCGGTGCTTTGACTGCATTTCGGAGTGGGCTACATCATCTGGGTCATGAAGTTTCCCATGGTTTCTGCTGCTTGATCCTGCATCTGGCGGGTGGCGTGGGTGTAGGTGCGCAGGGTGAAGCCCGCGTCGTAGTGCCCCAGCATACTGGAAACCGTCTTGATATCCACGCCGTTCTGCAGCGCCAGGGTGGCGAAGGTGTGCCCTTATGGCATAATAGGGACAAATTGGAAAACCCTTGTGGCGCAAGGAGTTGACTGGTTTGTCTTGATTCTTTTTCCAACAAATCTCCCGCAAAAAATAGGCATGGCAAGGGAAGCCAAAAAGTGAGGTGTAACGTAAAGGACAAAGGCAATGTATATCCACCCAGCCGGGAACGTATAGCGTCCCGGCTGGGTGCCTTTTACCAACAGGAAACAGACAATGAACCTCATCTTGCGGCCTTTGTCGGAAGCTGCACAGGCAGACCGGCGCGGATCGGTCCAGGCACCTCATAAACCAGATTGGGCTGGAACCCCTTCAGAGCGGTAGCGAGGAACGGCGCACTTCTATACCCTCCTGCCGGAGTGTATTCGTGCGCCCTACGGGGCTGCTGTCCGGCTCGCTGACGGCTCACCGCTCCAGGCAGCTTGCATCGCTCCGCTCCGTCCAAGGGGCACGCCCCTTGCGCCGCTCTGCGGCTGTCCCCCTGACGCTGTTGCATCGCTTTCTCCCTGCTGATCATGCGAAACATGGAGCCACGCCGTCAGGCGTGTTCGACTGGACGCAAAGCGGTCAGTCTGGGGCTTGGGGGAACCCCAACAAGCTGCATCGGAATATCGAAAACGATATTCCGATGCCCTGCTTGCCTACGCGAATTTCTATTGAACGCAAGTACCATTATTTAGACGTTTATTTTCCTCTATGTGTTGTTACAAAATAGCCGCGTATTTCTTGACTTCATCTTCATTTGCAGTATAATAACATTATTCTACACGCTAAAGGAGAAAACTTTTATGCTACTAGAGTATACAGATAAAACAAGTGGCGTGACAGATGAAGAACTATTGTCAGACCTTCAAGATACATCCAAAGAAATAGGAAAAAAATCTCTTACGATTGCGGAGTACAAAGAGTACGGACACTATAGTCCGACTACAGTTACAAATCATTTTGGAACTTGGAACAATGCTTTGAATATGGCCGGATTACAAATTTCTAAGCAATTGTACTCAGATCAAGACTTATTTGACAATTTAGCTGAACTGTGGATTAAAATAGGCCATCAACCGTCAAGATATGACCTATCTCGTTTTCAATCTCCCATTTCTTCTGCAACTTATGAACGCAGATTTGGAAAATGGTCGGCAGCGTTGAAGTCGTTTGTAGACTACTACAATTCTCAAGAGGGTCCTGAATTTTGTAAAATTGAAGAAAAACCTACCACCAACCATAAAACTACCAGAAATATCAACCTGCGTATGAGATTTAAAGTAATGTCAAGAGATAATTTCAAATGCTGTGTTTGTGGTGCATCGCCTGCAAAAGATCCTTCGGTTGAACTGCATATTGACCATATTATTCCATGGGCCAAAGGTGGAGAAACTGTGTTTGAAAATTTGCAGACACTTTGCTCAAAATGCAACTATGGGAAAAGCGACCTATTAGATATATAAAGCTGAATTATGTTAGAGAGTGTGAATAAAAACTTTTTGTCTTGGGCTTGACATTTGGGTGTCTCAGATCGTGGAAGCGGATGTGCTCCAGTCCAGCGTCCTTGAGGATCTTCTCGTGGAGCTTTACCACGGAGTCGGGGTAGTACATTTCCCCGGTGGTACTGGAGGGGAACATATACGGGTTTTCCGGGTGCTTCTCGTGCTCCTGGATCAGCAGGTCTACCGCCTCCTGGGGGATGGATACCCTCCGCACCGAAGTTTCGGTCTTGGGCCGGGAGAGGGTGAGCTTCCCACCGGGGTTTTTGATGTACTGCTTGCTGACGGAGATGGTACGGTTTGGGATGTCCAGGTCATCCCAGAGGAGGGCCACCAGCTCACCCTTCCGTAGGCCGCTCACCAGTTCCAGGTAGAACATGGGGAGGACACCTCGGGCATCGGCGGCGTCCAGGTAGGACTTCAAATGTTCGGGCCGGAGGGTTTTCATCTCCACCTTCTGCACTTTCGGGGCGATGCAGTCATCGGTGGGATTTCTGGCGATGAGCCGCTCTTTTACCGCCCGTTCAAAGGCGCTGTGGAGCATCAGGTGGACGCTTCGGACAGTGGTGCTGCTCAGGCCGGGGTTGCCGTGGCCGCTCCGCTGGTTCACCCGTCCATGCTCCATCAGGTATTTGTAGAGCTTTTGGAGGTCGCGGGAGGTCAGCTTTTTCAGCTTGATTTTGCCGATGCGGGGGATGGTGTAGGTTTCGATCATCAGCTTGTAGCGGTCTGCCGTGGCTTGGCGGATATTGGGCAGGGTGTAGAGGTCGTACCAGGTACGCAGCCAGGTGGCCACGGTGTACTCGTCGGTGCGGGTGACGTCCACCTGCTGGGCCTGCTCCATCGCCGCCTTGAGTTTTTCCTTGGCCTCGGCCTGGGTGCGGCCCAGCACGTTTTTGATGATGCGCTTGCCGGTATCGGGGTCATACCCTGCGGTGTATCGGCCCTCCCAGCGGCCATCGGAACGCTTCCGCAGGTTCCCCTCGCCGTTAGCGCGGCGTTTTGTCATTGATTATCAACCTCCATTTCTGATGTCACCGTCATTATCATCCATGCATTCGGCCATCATTCGGACACCCAGCCGAAAGCCAAGGATGAAATTCTCCATGGCGGTGATGCTGTCGATTTCCTGTTGTGATTCGATGAGTTTTGCCAGGATCGTTTGCCCAGCCTCGTCAAGCTGCTCCGTGAGCTGATTTTCGAAGCGGGTTACTCGGTCTGTCGCTCGCCTCAACTCCGAATGGGGCGCCATGTCCTGCGCGTTGGGTGTGATGTTGCCATAATAGAGATCTTCCAAGGTATTTCGCATCGTTTCTGCCTCCTTTGCAGCGACACACCATACCACAGGTCGGCGGGAATAGCCATGGCAAATGAGAAAGATTATCAGTTCAGACATATCTTTTTTCGTTTGCGGTGGCGGGCGTTCTCTTTGTAGACAGTGGTGCAATCCGCATCCCCACACAACGGCGCACAAAGGGGCCGACACCGCGTTTTACTTGCGGTAGGTGTACGGATGCTACTTGCTCTGTAGGCTGGGCACAAACCGCTTCACAGGGGCAGACATGACCGAAACAGTTGGGGCCGCCCCTTGGGGAGCGGCCCCCGATGATTCGGCGTGGGGGCACTATTGTGGGTAGCGTGTGTACAGCGTATACCCAGGCTGTTCCTCCAGCCACCACTTGAAGTACTGCCCTCCCCAACGAGCTTTGTTGTTCAGCCCGCTCTCGGTGACTTTGATGTATTCATCGGTTTTCTTCACCACCACAACTACGTGGCCGCTGGTACTATTGTCGTAGTGGATCAGGTCGCCGGGGCGGATCTGATCCCAACTTGGGCCGGTGATCCGCTTCCAGGGCAGAGTGCCAAATGCGGCGTCGGAGCAGAGCATCGCCCAGCCCGCACAGTGGTCGCAGTTGCTGAATGGCCGGTTGAGCGGATCATTGGGGCGATAGAACGCGCCGTAAACTGTGCCCGTGGGGTAGGCTTGCTTCAGCTGCGCCAAGGCGGCCTGCACACTTTCTTCCGTGGGGGCGGATGGCGCGGCGGGGAGTTCCTCCTGGTAAGGCTGGGCGCTGTTGATGTAGACGCTGTTGGAGGCGGCATCATAGGTCACGCCGAAGTCTACCGCCCTGCCGATGTCCCGGAGCTTAACAAAATTATTCCCATGGATGCTGTACGCCTCAAACTCTACCTTCTGCCCATCCGCATAGATGGACTGGCTGCTGGGCCGGGCGGTGAGGTGGTCTGCCGCCTGGGCGGCGGGGCCGCTGAGGGTGAGACCGGCGAGGATGCCGAGCCCCATAAATACTGCTTCCCGTTTTCTGTTCATGGTGATTCTCCCTTCAGATTTTTGTGTGCTACTGGCAAGCAACACAATACCGAAGTGCTGGGGGGAAGTCCAGATTGCAGCATGGAGAAAGACAGGGTCACAAATGAAGCAGATTGCACAGCAAAGGATTCCTCTATTGTTTTCTGCGGCGCAGATTTTACGGGGGTCACATGGTTTGCTCCCAGTGTTGGCCACCGCCGAACTTCTGGCCCATGGCCATTTTTTTGATGGCCTCCCGGCGGCGCTGCTTGCTGTCCGTCCAAGTGGGCGGCGCGGGGAGCTGCCACTCATCATCGTGCTCCAGGTCGGCTGCCACCTGGAACCACCCGGCGGCCAGCTCACCCATCCAGCCCTCGTGTGGCTCCACCGTCTGGGGGCGGAAGCCCGTGGCCTGACGGTAGAGGAACAGTGCCTCCAGGTTTTCCTTGAGGAAGGTTTCATCATGGAGGCTGCTGTCCCGGCACTTGCGCCCATTGGGACAGGTGAAGGTGATGTGCTTCCGGTTCGGAGACCAGCTCACCTCGTAGCCCTCTACCTCCATGTTTTCGATGAAGCTCTCCCGGCTGGTGGCGTATTCCAGTGCCTCGTTGATAGCTTGGATGAGATCCAGCTTCCAACTGTCACCACGCAGGCCCGCCTGGTACTCGCCGGGCTTCATGCGCTTTTTCTTTCGCTGAGGATTGCACCCGTCCAGCACCGGCAAACCATGGGCCAGACAGATTTCATCATTGACCTTTCGGTGAGTGAGAAGGTCATTGTAGCTCTGGTGGAGCTTGTGTCCATCCTTGTGGCTGACGCTGTTGACGACCATGTGGTTGTGCAGATGTCCGGTGTTAACGTGGGTGGCGATCACCACCTCGAAATCCGGGAACTGCTTCTGCGCGAACTCCAGGCCGATGGCGTTGACCTCCTGGGGTGTGATGTTGTCCTCTGCGGAGAAGGACTGGACGAAGTGGTAGAACTGCGTCCCTCCTGTCTTACGGAAGTGCTCCTTGGTCATCTGCATCTCAATGAATGCGGACTGTGGGACGCAGTTGCTGCCAGTGACCAACCACGCATCACCCCAGCGGGTTTTCTTCTCCTGCTTCACGTAGTCGATCACGCCGCGCATCGAACTGGCGGACTGCTTTTTGCACTGGATCGCGGTGAAGGTTGCCATCAGCACACCTCCCGAACCAGCGTACTCACTGTGTCACATAGGCGAGCGTACTCGCCGATCAAATCGTCGCCGCGCAGGACGCTGATTCGTCCCATGTTGGCCAGGGTGGTGAGCTGGTTGAGGTTGCGGCCCTGGGCTTTCAGCTCGGAGAGCAGATCGTCCAGTCCGTCCACCCGGACGATCTCCTTCCCCAAGGCGCAGGTGGTGAGGTAATCCGTGACAGTCATCCCAGCGGCCTTGGCCCGCTGGTGGATAACTTTTTTATCTGCCGGGGTCATCCGGGCGGTGATGATCTCGGTTTTCTTCTTCTGCATTGAACTCCTTTCTCCCCCCTTCAGGGGGTAGGGGGGCCGGGGCAGTGCCCCGGCGAGTGCGGGCGGCGTATAGCCGGACGCGATGCTTGCCCCACCCAAAAGGGTGGGCTTCCGCCCCAACGGGGCGTTCTGCGTTGCCCTCACCCGGCGCTCCCACAGCACTGCGGCGGGGCTGTCCGCATTGCGGGAAGCTGTGAGGAGAAATTTATCCCGCACAAAAATCGAACGGCTGCATTGCCCTCAAAATTGGGCGAAAAAGTGACGGGGTGGATTGGGGTTGGTTTGAGGCCCTGTGCGGATCTGATCTCGGGGGCTTTTCCACATTCCCTCACAAGCGGGCCACACGGGGGTCAACACCGCGTTTTAGGGGCGGGGAGGTGTAGCATCTCCACCCAGCTCTCGGGAGGGCTACAAGGGGCCCAAAAACGCGGAACACGGGGCGGCCCATTTTGGACGGGGCTGTGGGGGGGATGGAAGCCGTCTTGACGGTTCATGAGACGAAGGTTCCGCTGGCAGAAGTTGAGGGAGTGGCTTGACAGGCTCGGTGCTCCTGCCGTCTGCGGAGCTTCCTTTGCTGGGCCTCGAGCTCCAAGTGGCAGAGCTGCCGCTGGTGGAATGCGTCTACCGCGCTCTGTGTTGGCAGGATGGTGTAGAGGTTGTTGCCGTTCCATTTCATGCCGCTTTGATCGAGGTATTGGCTGTGCTCCAGTGTGACGAGGTGTTTTTCCAAGAGGACATTGATGGCTTTTATCACAGTGTTTTTGGACATCCCCGTGGTGGCGGCGATGGTGTTGTAGCTGGGATGGCAGGTGTGCGTCCGGCGATCCTCAATCAACAGCAGGTAGGCGTATACCATGAAGGCAGCGGGCGGAAGGTTCAGCAGGAAGATTTCAGTGGGGAGGGTGAAAAACTTCCCGCTCTCAGCAGACAAAAAATCAGCGGCGATGGAGTATTGTCCCGAGACCAATCCAGCATCCTCCAAGTCAGAGAGATACTTCCGCACAGTATCTTCTGTCTTGTGGATACCCTTCGCAATCACTTCGGGAGTGAGGACTCTTGTACCGCCATGGGAGGAGTGGCAGCACAGGTAGGACAGGATCACGAACGCAATTGGTTTGAGCTGGTACTCCCACACCGCATTGGGGAGTGGGAAGCGAGAGTGGCGTGGATCTCGCCGGGGCCAGCCGAAGGGGACGTGGTGTTTTCTCATTGACTGACACCTCGTATAATAAGATTTGCAGACGATTTATAGTGAGTCTGCTTAGGCGCTGTTTGAAAATTGGAAATATGCCCAGCAGCGAGAGATTTTTTCGCCAGACGAAGCCAATTTGGCGCAGGAATACTTGGTGTATTCCAAGGAAAATTGGCAATGTATGGCGGAAAAAGAGCCGCCGTTTGGGTATGTTAACAATTTTCAAACGAGCCCTAGTTCACTTTGCAATACCAGCAGGCTATGAGATGCCCGTGGTACAATAGCTGTA
>ERZ779626.875-NODE-875-length-15436-cov-10.764125_pt1 | contig 15436 bp, 14 predicted proteins | sample MGYA00514209_ERZ779626 | MGnify/ENA primary metagenome ERZ779626 (study PRJEB29562, sample SAMEA4376713) | mouse gut metagenome | isolation source: Cecum | study: EMG produced TPA metagenomics assembly of the A DSS colitis mouse model was used to assess the...
CCGCCGCCCATGCCGGCGGTGATGAAGACCATGTCCGTCTCCTCCAGGGCCTTGGCAATCTGATTCCGGCTCTCCTCGGCGGACTTGCGGCCCACCTCCGGGTCGGAGCCCGCGCCCTGCCCGTGGGTCAGCTTTTCGCCGATCTGAATCTTATAGGCGGCGCTGGAGATATTCAGCGCCTGCTTGTCCGTATTGACCGCCACGAAGTCCACGCCCTTGGTCCCGGAGCTGACCATGCGGTTTACCACATTATTTCCAGCGCCGCCGACGCCGATTACCTTGATATTGACAACGGTATCGGGACTGCTTTCCAAACCAAATGCCATATTGCTGCCTCCTGCTATCATTTGTGCGGCCGCCCCGCCGGGGCGCTGCGATTCACCATCTCCCGCCTTGAGACGGGGAAACTCTATTCATTTTTCTATTGTAAGCCACTTTTTCCCCGCGGTCAAGTGCCTGTTTCACATTCGACGCAAATTCTCAAAAAAACATGACGGAACCTCAGCGCACATTTTGGATCAGGCGCACCTCGCTGCTGTTCAGCCGCAGGTCGATGGTGCCGGTCATGTTGTCCTGGATCTTCTCATCCGCCAGGGTGGCCGTCAGCTTCTTCAGCTCCCACTCGTAGTCCGCGCCGTAGGCCATCCACACGGTAAAACGGCCGATGTAGTCCATCTTCAGATAGCTCAGGTCGTCCAGGCGGATGCCGTCCACATTCTCCGTCAGCCCCGCGCCGTCCAGGGCCTCCATGAGGTTCAGCAGGCTGGTCTGCTGGGAAGCGTACTCCGTCGCCAGGGCCAGCGTGGTCCCCACCGCAGGGGCCAGGAGCTGGCAGCCGGAGATCAGGCCGTACTGCCCCGCCTCCGCCTCCGGCAGCTGGTCCACAATCTTGCCGCCGGCGCTGATAAGCCAGGCGATGCCGTCCTGAACCAGAACGAAGGGCCGCCCGCTCTCCCGGACCTCAATGAGCAGGGTGTCCGGCAGCTTCCGGTTGATGCGGATATCCTCGATATAGGGCAGCTCCCGGATGATGGCGCGGACCACCTCGTATTTGTTCAGCAGGTACATGTTGGACCCCGGCTCCACGCCGGAGGCCGCTTCAATCTCCTCCGCCGTGTAGCGCTTCTGCCCGGTGACGGCGATCTTGTCCACCCGGAAAAACAGCGTCATGGCCGCCAGAATCGCCCCGCAGATCAGCAAAACGGACAACAGCTTATAGAGGAAGCCGAAACTTCCCCGTCCTCTTCGCCGCTTTGTGTGCTTCCGTCTCGCCATGGCCTTCGCTCCAGTTCTATCTTCAAAGGGGGACCGCCTCCGCGGCCCCCGCGTCTCTTCCTCTTCAATCCTCCGCCCGGACGATCTCCGCCCCCAGGCGGCGGAGGTCCCTCGCGATATCCTCATAGCCCCGGTCGATGTGGCCGGTCTCGGAGACCTCCGTCTCCCCCTCCGCCGCCAGGGCCGCCACGCACAGCGCCGCCCCGCCCCGGAGGTCCGTACACCGCACCGGCGCGCCGTGGAGGCGCTCCACCCCCGTGACCACCGCCGTCCGGCCGGAGACCCGGATATCCGCCCCCATGCGCCCAAGCTCGTCGACGTGGCGGTAGCGGCTGGAGAACATGTTTTCCTCGAACACCGCCGCCCCCCGGCATTTCAGCAGCGCGGCCATTAAAATGGCCTGCGCGTCGGTGGGAAAGCCGGGATAGGGGGCCGTCCGCACCGGGCGCGCCGCTTTCAGGCGGCCCCGGCAGGCACAGGCCAGGCCCTGCCCGTCGGAGCGGATGGAACAGCCCGCCTCCCGCAGCACAGCGGTAACCGTGGATAAATGCTCCTCCCGGGCCCAGCGGAGAAAGACCTCTCCCCCGGCGGAGGCCGCCGCGCAGAGATAAGTAGCCGCTACGATCCGGTCCGGCATGATGGTATAAGTACAGCCGTGGAGCCTCCGCCCGCCCTCCACGGACACCGTGGAAGTCCCCGCCCCGGAAACCCTGGCCCCGCAGGCGGTGAGGAAGTTCTGGAGGTCCACGATCTCCGGCTCCCGCGCGGCGTTGGCGATGGTGGTAATGCCGGAGGCACCGCAAGCCGCCAGCATCAGGTTCTCCGTGGCTCCCACGGAGGGAAGGCTCAGCACGATCTCCCGGCCCAGGAGCCGGGGGGCCTTGCAGTGGAGGACGCCGCCGGCGTCGTCGATCTCCGCCCCCAGGTCCCGGAGGCCGGAGAGGTGCAGGTCGATGGGCCGGGGCCCCAGCTCACAGCCGCCGGGGTAGCTCAGCTCCGCCTGGCCGCACCGGGCCAGGATGGCTCCCAAAAAGATGGCGGAGGACCGCATCTCCCGCATCAGGGCCTCCGGAACCGCGCTGCTGCTGAGGCCCCGGGCGTCCACGGTCAGGACATCCTCCCCCTCCCAGCGGGCCGTGCAGCCCAGGCCCTCCAGAATGCGGATCGAGGCGTCCACGTCCCGCAGGCGGGGACACCCCCGCAGCTCCACCTGGCCCGCCGTCAGCAGCGTGGCCGCCAGGATGGGCAGGACGCTGTTTTTCGCCCCCTGAATCCCGGCCTCGCCCCCCAGGCGGCTGCCGCCTCTTATGACTAAATGGCTCATGTCCGTCCCTCCGCTCCAAGAATGGTCTAACGCTCCATCCTATGGGCGGAGGGGAGTTCTGGTTACTTTCGGATCTCCAGCACCGTCTGGTAAATGCGCTCTGCGGCGTCCCGGATACCCAGGCGTGCCATGGCCTCTTCCATGGCCTGGAGGCGGGGTTCGTCGCGGAGGATGCCGCAGGCCGCCTGGAACAGGGCCTGGCCGGAGCACTCCGGCTCCAGCAGCACCGCCGCGCCCCCGGCCTCCTCCAGGGCCCGGGCGTTCTTCTCCTGGTGGTTGTTGGTGACGTAGGGGGACGGGACCATCAGGGCGGGCGTCCCCAGGGCCGTCAGCTCGCTGATGGTGGAGGCTCCGGCCCGGCAGATGACCAGGTCCGCCGCCCGCATGACGGGGGCCATGTCGTAGATATACTCCCGCAATTGCAGGGCCGGACAGGCCCCCAGGTCCACGCCTTTTTCCCGCAGGGCCTCCAAAATCAGGGGACAGCCCTGCTTCCCCGCGCCGTGGATGTGGTGGAAGGGCTGCTTCGCCGCCTCCAGGGCCAGAAAATCCGCCATCTGGCGGTTCATGCCCGAGGCCCCCAGGGACCCCCAGAAGGAGACGATCAGGGGGCGCCCGTCGTCCATCCCCAGGGCTTTCTTGGCCTCCGGCTTGGTCATCAAGAAGAAATCGCTCCGCACCGGCGTGCCGGTGACCACCACCTTCTCGGGGCGGCGGTAGTGCTTCCGGCAGGACTCGAAGCCCACCATGATGCGGTCCGCGTAGGTTTCCAGCATCTGGGTCGTCAGGCCGGGGACGGCGTTGGACTCGTGGACCGCCGTGGGGATCTTCATTTTGGCGGCGGCCTTCACCAGCGGATAGCTGGCGTAGCCTCCGGTGCCCACCACCGCGTCGGGCCGGAAGGCCCGGAGGATGGCCCGGGCCTCCCCGGGGGCCCGGATGAGATTGCCCACGGAGATGAGGTTGTGCTTGATCTCCGCGGGCTGGAAGGAGCGGTGAAAGCTGGAGATGTGGACGGTTTTGAAGGCATAGCCCGCTTTGGGCACCAGATCCTTCTCCAATCCCCGCTCCGCGCCGACGAACAAAATCTGGGCCTGGGGATTCTTCTCCAGGGTCAGCTGGGCCAAGGCAATGGCGGGATTCACATGCCCCGCCGTGCCGCCGCAGGTGAAGATGACCCGCTGCAATGATCTTGGCATTCAAACGCCTCCCATCCAATCATTTTTGTGACGACATGCGCGTCACAAAAATACCTTGACTTGTGCGCTCTGGGCGCACTCACCAGTCCGCAGACTGGCGAGTGGAATCTACCGCGCAGCCGTTGGCGGCTTTGCCGCCTTACGGATGCGGCGTCCCCCTTGCGGGGAACGGGGGACGAAGTCCCCTCTTTAGAACCTGTATTCACAACCGTTGAACGCCGGCTGAACGGTCTTTTTTCCCGCCATACTGCGTCGCTTTCCCTTGCAATCCGTCAGGATTGCAAGGGAAAGCTCCTTGTTTGGCGAGAAAAATCCTCGCCCTTCCGGCATCCCCCGGTTATGAATACAGGTTCTTAAGGAAGCGCTGATTTAATCAACGTGTGCAGATTTGCGCCAGAAATTTTCGCTGGCAAGGAAGAAAATCGCAGAAATCCTGGCGGATTTCAAGATTTTCTGACGCAGATCAGCGGAAATTTAAGGCGTAAAGATGTGTGCGGAGATTAAATCAGTGGTTCCTTAATTCTATCCGGCCTTGGTTGGTTTCATCTGCCGCGACACCGACAGCACGACGCCCATTTCCGCCAATTGGATGGAAAGGGCCGTGCCCCCATAGCTGAAGAAGGGCAGGGAGATGCCGGTGGTGGGCAGCAGGCCCGTCACCACGCCGATGTTCAGGAAGGTCTGCATGGCGATCAGCGTGGTGACGCCGATGACCAGGAGGCTCCCGAAGCGGTCCCGGGCGTGGAGGGCGATCCAGTAGCCCCGGAGAATCAGCGCCGCAAAGAGGATCATGATGACGCTGGCCCCGATGAGGCCCAGCTCCTCACAGATGATGGCGAAGATGAAATCGTTGTGCTCCTCCGGGAGGAACAGGAACTTCTGGCGGCTCTTCCCCAGGCCCACGCCCAGGAGGCCGCCGGAGCCGATGGTAATGAGGCTCTGGGAGAGCTGATAGCCTTTGTCCTTCATATCCGCCCAGGGGTTCAGCCAGAACTGGATGCGGGAAGTGTTGTAGCCCACCACGAACAGGGCAAAATACAGCATTCCCGCCGCCGCCCCCAGGGCGCCGAAGACCCAGGCCCAGTTGATGCCGCCCACCAGCATCAGCGCCGCCCCCACGCCCAGAATCAGAATGGCGCCGGAGAGGTGGGGCTCGATGGCCACCAGGCCCGCCGTGACCACCAGAAGGGCCGCGTAGGGCAGGATGCCGTACCGGAAGGAGCGCATAAGGTCCTTTTTCTTCGAGATACTGTCGGAGAAGTAGACGACGACGGCCATTTTGGCGATCTCCGAGGGCTGGAAGTTGAACAGCTCGCCCACGCCGATCCAGCGGGTCGCGCCCTTTACGGTGACGGCGAAGGGATTGCCGGGAATCGCCACGAAAACGAGGAGGAAAATCGACAGGTACAGCAGGGATTTCGCGACGCCCCGGAACCGCCGGTAGTTGATCTTGCCGATGAACAGCATGCCGGCGATTCCCATGACGGCGAAGACGCCCTGGCGGACAAACCAGTAGGTGGGGTCGTTGTTTTTCGTGTTGTAATAGGCGGAGGGGAAGCTGGCGGACAGCAGCATCACCAGGCCGATGGCCATCAGCAGCAACACCAGGAGGCAGAAGGGCAGGTCGATGGGCCCTCTGGCCAGCTCCTTCCCCTCCTCCTCCAGCGCCTGCTGGCGGAGCCGGAGCTCCTGGCGGCGCTGGGCCTCCTCCCGGCTCAGGGGACGGCGGCGGGGGCGCTTCACCGGCTGGCGCTCCGGCACGGGGAAGGGAATCACCACGCTCTGCCGGGGCTGCGCCGGGCGGCGCTGCTGGCTCTGAACGGGCCTGCGCCGCTGCTGGGCGGGCCTCCGCTGAGGCTCCGGACGCCGCTGGGGCTCCCGCCGGGCCGCTGAACTGCCGCGTGCCGCCATATGCTCCCTCCTTCATTTCCAAAATTTCAGTCTCAGTACCGTCCCTGGATGCCAAGCCAGGCCAGAACGCAGAACAGGATCGTCACGCCGGAGAACACCGTCACCAGCTTCGCCTCGCTCCACCCGGAGAGCTCCAGGTGGTGGTGCAGGGGGGCCATTTTGAAGAAACGCTTGCCGTGGGTGGCCTTGAAGTAAGCCACCTGGATGATGTCGGACAGGGTCTCCAAAATATAGATGACGCCCACGAGAATTAAAATCAGGGGCATATCCATGGCGAAGGCCAGGGCCGCTACCGCGCCGCCCATGAAGAGGCTGCCGGTGTCCCCCATGAAGACCTTGGCGGGGTGGTGGTTGTAGCAGAAGAAGGCCGCCAGCCCGCCCGCCAGGGCGGCGGGAAACAGCGCAAGAGGCATGAGCCCCCACTTGGCCGCGGCGGCGGTGAAGAAGACCATCACCACAAAGGTAACGCTGGAGGACTGGCCGTCGATGCCGTCCGTGATGTTGACCGCGTTGACGCAGCCCACGATGACAAAGGCGGCGAAAATCAGGTAGACAATCCAGTTGATCTCCACCGTGATGTTGGCGAAGGGGATATACAGCGCGTTGGTCAGCAGTCCCTCATACCGCATCAGGCTGAGGAACATCACGGCGGCGGCCAGCTGGAGAATAAACTTCTGCTTGGCCGTCAGGCCCTCGTTCTGATGCTGGCGAATCTTGCGGTAATCGTCCACCACGCCGATCAGGCCGAAAATCAGAGCGAAGAAGTACACGTAGAGGTGGGCGAACTCTCCCCCCTGCATAGCCTCCCAGCCCATGACAAAGGCCACCACGCCGGAGCCGATGATAAACATGACGCCGCCCATGGTGGGCGTGCCCGCCTTCCCGGCGTGCCAGGCGGGTCCCTCCTTCCGGATCTCCTGTCCCGCCTTCAGCTTCCGCAGCTCTGCAATGACGAATTTTCCAAGCACCAAGGTCAGCAGAAAGCTGATCCCACAGGCCAGCAGCAGTGTAACGATCATACGTTTTCCCTCTCCCCCGCCCGTCCGCCGGGCGGTTTTTTCACTTATTCAAGGAAGCACTGATGAAATCAACGAGTGCAGATTCGGTTCAGAAATTTCCGCCGGCAAGGAAGAAAATCGCAGGAATCCTGACGGATTTCAAGATTTTCTAACGCAGTCCAGCGGGAATTTATGGCGTGAAGCTGTGTGCGGGGATTTATTCAGTGGTTCCTTAAATAATCCGCCACGATCTCCCGTTCGTCCATGTGGCGTTTCTCATGGCCTACCTCCTGGTAGGTCTCGTGGCCCTTGCCGCAAAGGACGATGACGTCCCCCGCACGGGCGTGGTCCAGTGCCCAATGGATGGCCTCCACCCGGTCCTCAATAACCTGATAAGGGGTCCCGGTCCCCTCCAGCCCCGGCAGGATGCCGGCGATGATATCCGCCGGTCGCTCTGTCCTGGGGTTGTCGGTGGTGACGACGGCAAAGTCCGCAAGGTCCGCGGCGGCCCGGCCCATTTGGGGCCGCTTGGCCTTATCCCGGTCCCCGCCGCAGCCGAAGAGGGCCACGGTCCGGCCCTTGGCGAAGCCCTTGACGGTGGCCAGGACGTTCACCAGGCTGTCGGGGCTGTGGGCGTAGTCGATGAGGACGGTATAGTCCTTCCCCGGCGTGGGCACCACCTCCACCCGGCCCTTCACGTGGGGCACCCGGGCCAGGACGGCGGCGCTCTCCTCCAGGGGGATCCCCAGGGCCAGGGCCGCCCCCAGCACATCCAGGGCGTTGTCGATCATGAAGCGCCCGGGGATATTCACCCGGACGGGAACCCGTTTCCCGCCGTAAACGGCGGTGAAGGCCGCGTGGTCCGCCGCCAGGACGGCGTCCTCCGCCCGGAGGTCCGCTTCGCCGGAACCGGAAAAGGTGAACACTTTACAGCTTGCTTCTTGCAAAAGCCGCGGGGTCCAGGGGTCCGCGGCGTTCACCACGCCGGTCTCACAGTTTCGGAACAGGATGGCCTTGGCGTCGCAGTAGTCCTCCATGGTCTTGTGGAAATCCAGGTGGTCCTGGGTCAGGTTTGTGAAGACCCCCACCTTGTAAGGGACCCCATAAACCCGGTCCAGAAACAGGGCGTGGGAGGAAACCTCCATCACCACATACGTGCAGCCCGCTTCCCGCATCCGGGCGAAGAGCTTCTGGAGCTCAAAGGACTCCGGGGTGGTCCGCTCCGTGGGCAGGGCCTCCTGCCCAATCATATTCTGATTCGTGCCGATCAGGCCCACCGTCTCCCCCCGGGCCTCCAGGATGGCCTTGAGGAGGTAGGTGGAGGTGGTCTTCCCGTTGGTGCCGGTGATCCCCACCATGGTCATGTCCCGGGCCGGATGGCCGAAGAAGTTGGCTCCCGCCGCCGCCAGTGCCCGGCGGGAATCCGCCACTTGAACATAGGGAATCCCCTCCCCCTCCGGCGGGACCTGGCAGAGCACCGCCGCCGCGCCGGAGGCCATGGCCTGGGGAATGAACTTGTGACCGTCCGCCGTGTAGCCGCTGAGGGCCACGAAGAGGTCCCCGGGCTTTACCTGCCGGGAGTCATAACAGACCTGGGCAATTTCCGTTTCCAAATCCGCGTTGGCAGAGAGGAACTCCAACCCCGCCAGCAATTCCTTGAGCTTCATACTTGTAAAACCTCCATCCAGTCAAATACGTTCTGGATGATTATAACTCAAATAAAACGCATTGTATACGGCGTATTCTGCCAAAAACCTGGCAAAACCTGCTCTCAGTCCCGCACGGAGCTGTCGCCGAAGCGGACGGTGACTACCGTGCCGGGGGGCAGCTCGGTCCCCTCCCCCCGGTCCTGAGAAATCGCCTTGACGTTGCCGGACTCCGTACTGGTGGCGCCCGTCACCCGCATGATGAACCCCGCGTTGGTCAGCGCCTGATTGGCCTCGGCGGCGGTCATACCCAGGACATTGGGCACCGCCCGGCTCTCGTCGTTCTTCTCCTCTCCCAGGTACAGGACGATGGAGGCGTTGTTGGGCACGATCGCGCCGCCCTCGGGGGTCTGGGCGGTGACCTCCGTGCCGTTGCCCACGGTGCGGAAGGTGAAGCCCGCGTTTTCCAGCCTGCTTCTGGCGGTCTCCAGATCCTGGCCCACCACGTTGGGCACGGCGGCGTCGGCCCCCGCCAGCTGGTCGGCGGTGTAGTCCGGCTCCACGCCAAGGACGGGGAGGATCTCGCTCATGATCTGGCTGGCCGTGGGAGCCACCATGTTGCCTCCGGAGGGGAAGGTCCCCGTTGTACGGCTGGGGGTGTCCATGGTAATGAGCATAATTACCTGCGGGTCGTCCGCCGGGGCGAAGCACATGAAGGACACCACGATGTCGCCCTTGGGATTGCTGGCGGTGCGGGTGCCGGTTTTGTCGGCGGTGCCGGTTTTGCCGCCCACGCGGTAGCCCGTCACCTGGCCGTTCCGCCCGGTGCCCTCCGCCACCACGTATTCCAGGCACTCCCGGACCTTGGCGGAGGTCTCCTCGCTGATGACCTGGCGGATGCACTTGGTCTCGTGCTGGCGGAGGATGTTCCCCTCCCCGTCCAGCACCTGCTCCACCATATAGGGCTCGTAGAGGTAGCCGCCGTTGACGCAGGCCGCCTGGGCCCGGATCAGCTCCAGAGGGGTGACGTTGAAGGTCTGGCCGAAGGAGTAGGAGGCCAGGGAGACCAGGTTGGAGTTGAAGTTCTTCTCCTCCGCGAAAATGCCCTGAACCTCGCCGATCATGTCCACATTGGTCTTTTCCATCAGCCCAAAGGACTTGAGGTATTCATAGAATTTGCTGGTGCCCAGGGCCTGCCCGATCTTGATGAAAGCCGGGTTGCAGGAGTTTCCCACTGCCTCCTTCAAAATCTGGTGCCCATGGCCCGGGGCAGCCCGGGAACAGTTAAAAGGTTTATCCCAGCCCTTGACCATCAGGGAACCGGAGCAGTCATAGGTGGAGTTCATGTTGATAACGCCCTCCTCCAGCGCCGCCGCCAGGGTGATGGGCTTGAAGGTGGAGCCGGGCTCGTAGGTGGAGTCGATGCACTTGTTCCGCCACTGGCTCTGGAGGGTGTCGGTCTTGGCTTTGCTGACGGCCTCCTCGTATTTCTCCTCGCTCTCGTAGCTCTCCCGCTTTTCCTCCAGCTCCGCCAGCTGCGCTTCCAGCTTGCTTTTCAGCTTCTCGTCGTAGAGGACGCCGGACTGGTTGGAGTCGTAGTTGGGATAGGAGGCCATGCCCAGGACAGCCCCGGAATTCACGTCCATGACAATGCCCGTGCCGCCCTTGGCGGCGTCGAATTTGCTGAGCATGGACTCCATGCCCTTTTCCAGCGCGATCTGGACGTTGATGTCCATGGTCAGCACCAGGTCGCTGCCGTCCTCGGCGTCAAAATACTGCTCGTACTGGAAGAGCATGGGCTGGCCCCGGTTGTTCTTGGCGGAGACGGTCATGCCCGCCTCGCCGGAGAGGTCGCTGTCGTACTTGACCTCCAGCCCCACGGCCCCCTCGTTTTCAATATTCACAAAGCCCAGCACATTGGCCGCCATGGTGTTATAGGGGTAGTACCGCTTGGAGTCCGGGTTCAGATGCACGCCGGTGAGGGAGCGCTGCTGGCCCTCGGGGATTTCGTTCCCCTCTTCATCGATCTGGCCGTTGACAAACCTCCGGATCTCGTCAGCCAGCTCCTTCTCCACCTTCCGGGACAAAATGACATATTCGGACTTGGTATTCTCCATCTTCTTTTCAATGGATTCCTGGTCGATATCCAGAATACGGCTCAGTCCCCGGGCGATGTAGCTCTGGTCCCGGACCGGCTGCCTGGTATAGGCCTCCCCTTTTTCCAGGGCCCTGGCGGCCGCCTCCTCCTGCTCCTCTTCCTGGCTCCGGACAAACCGGTCGATGCGCAGGGGGTCGAGAATGACCATCTCCGCCGTGGTGGAGCTGGCCAGGATGTTGTGGTTCTTGTCGTAAATCGTCCCCCGGGAGGCGTTGACGGAGACCTCCCGGGTCTGCTGGTGGACGGCCCGGGCCGTCATCTCGTCATACTGGTTGATCTGGAGGTCGTAGAGCTTCCAGAACAGCAGCAAAAATGTGCCCACGCCCAGCACCAGCATCATCAGCAGCGTCCGCCCGCGGATGATCTGGTTGGCCCGGCGGGCGGACTCGCTCTTCCGGTGAAGAACAGGGGGGTTGGGGGAACGGTTCGCCATGCTGCTGCCTCCTGAATCATGGATTTCTGTGATATTCTGAGATTATGAAGGGAGGGAGCGGGAAGGCTCCCGCTCCCCTCCGAACGCTGTCAAGGCCGAAGGTTTTGTCAGCTCATTATAGTGCGCCGGTCAGTCGAAATATTCCACCACCGCGTAGACCCCGCCGTGGAGGGACGAGAGAATCCGGCTGAACAGCCCCGGCTCCTTCTGCCGGTAGGCCACGGCGGAATCCCCCGCCGACAGGTCCAGGCGGCTCATCTGGGTGCTGCTGGGCTTGGTCATGCCGGCGGCTTCCGCCGCCTCCTTCACCGAGGCCATGTCGAACATCCGCTGGTACTGGGCGGTAAGGCTCACGTTCTCCGTCTCCAGCTCCGTCAGCCGGCTGCGCAGCTCCACGGTCTCCGCGGACAGCATGGTCAGCTGCACATAGCTCATCAGCACCAGCAGGGCCAGCCCCATGATGGCCGCCACGCTCAGCACCGCCAGGGGGGACACGACCTGCCGGGCCCGGACCAGGACTCGGGGCGTCTCATGGACCTTTGCCTTGGTCTTCCCCCGCGTCCGGGGAGCCTCTCCCGCGTGGCGCAGTTCCCGTTCCCGAACCGCATAGTCCAGATCATAAGCCAGACTGCCGTTGACCGTATGCCGCCCGCGATCCCGCAGGTCCCGCGCCGCCGCCGCCATGGAGCCGCCCCCTTTCAGCCATTTTCCAAGGAATACAGATTCAGATATCGAGCTCGTCCCGCTTTTCCGCCGCGCGGAGCCGGGCGCTCCTGGCCCGGGGGTTCTCCGCCACCTCCGCCGCCGTGGGCGTCACAGGCTTGTCCAGCCGCAGCAGCGGCCTCTTCCCGCACACGCACACCGGAAAATTCGGCGGGCAGGTGCAGCCCTGGGCCAGCTCCCGCAGGGTCCGTTTGACGATCCGGTCCTCCAGGGAGTGGAAGGTGATGACCGCCAGCCGCCCGCCGGGGCGGAGCTTGTCCGCCGCCGCCCGCAGCATGGGGGGCAGGGCCTCCAGCTCGCCGTTGACGGCGATGCGGACGGCCTGGAAGCTCCGCTTGGCGGGGTGCTGCTTCTCCCGCAGCGCCGCTGGGGGCATGGCGGACTTGATGACGTCCACCAGCTCCAGCGTGGTCTCAATGGGCCGATGCTCCCGCCGCCTCACGATGGCCCGGGCAATGGCCGGGGCGTACCGTTCCTCCCCAAAGTCAAATAAAACGCGCCGAAGCTCCTCCAAACTCCAGGAGTTGACCACCTCCTGCGCCGTCAGGGGGGAGGTTCGGTCCATCCGCATATCCAGCGGAGCGTCGTGCATATAGGAAAAGCCGCGTTCCGGGTCGTCCAATTGGGGGGAGGAAACGCCCAGGTCGAAGAGCATCCCGTCCACGCCCTCCTCGTCCGCCAGGACGTTTCCCAGCTCCGAGAAATTGCTGTGGACCAGCTTTACCCGGTCCATCCAGGGGGCCAGCCGCTCCCGGGCCGCCTCAATGGCGGCCATGTCCCGGTCGATGCAGATGAGCCGCCCGGTGGTCAGCCGCTTCGCAATCTCCCGGGAGTGCCCCGCCCGGCCCAGGGTGCCGTCCACATAGGTCCCCTCCGGGCGGATGTGCAGGGCCTCGGCGCACTCGTCCAGCAGGACGGGCTTGTGTGTGTATTCCATCTTTTCTCCGATTCTACAGGACCCCGGCCAAGGCGTCCATGGCCGCGCCCAGATCGATGTCGTTCAGCAGTTTCTGCTCCCGGGCTGTCCAGGTCTCCTCGTCCCAAATCTGGGCATAGGCGTTTACGCCCACGATGGTGCAAGTCTTCTTCAGCCCTGCGTAATTCCGGAGATTGGCGCCGATCAGCACCCGTCCCTGTCCGTCGGGCTCACACTCCACGGCATTGCTGTAGAGCAGCGTCAGAGCCGCTCCCGCCGTATAGGGCAGCGTGCGCATCTTCGCGGCCATCTGCTCCCACATGGCCTGGGGATAAATATGAAGGCAGTGCTCGGGACCGATGGTGATATAGAACTTCTCGCCCAGCGCCTCCCGCATGGTGGAGGGGATGACCAGACGGCCCTTGGCGTCGATGCTGTTATTTGATTTGCCCAGCAGCATTGCCATGTGGAGCCGCCCCCTTTCCCCCTTTATGGGATGGAGTGGGTTTTTCCTCCACTTTATTGCCTTTCTTACCCACTTCTCCCCACCTGTGTTACCTAGTATACGGAAATCGCCACCGAAAAGCAAGGATTTTTTTTCGACAGGAAACCGGCCTTTTTCTCTGAAATCCTCGTTTTTACGCCAAAATTCTAGAAAATAAAACGCTCGTTCTACTTTTCCCGCCCCGATTTCCGCGCAAAAAAAAGCACCCGCAATCGCTACATCTTGCGACTGCGGGCGCACTTTCTCCGGTTTATTCTCCACATTTAGCGATGGGCCACTTTGTTCCAGGAATAATTTCGTCAATTTAGACAAAATTTTGTTAGCTATATGTAACTCAGCCCCCGTTCTCCTCGTTCTGCTTTTCCAGTTTCTGCCTCTGCTCCTGCATTTTTGCGGCGGATGTGGTGCGGAACCGGACCCGGGACTGCTTCACCTCGTCCAGGGCGGCCTGGACGGCCTCCTCCGTCCGGGCCAGGGCGTCCTCGGCATAGCTGTTGGCCACCTGGTAGAGCTGGCGGGAGCGTTCCTCGGCCCGGGTGACGATCTGCCGGGCCTTCTCCCGGGCGGCGTACATGACCTCGCTCTCGGAAATCTTCGTCTTGGCCTCCAGCTCCGCCTGGCGCATCATGCGCTCCACGTCCCGCTTGGCATCCTCCACAAACTTCTCCCGGGCGGCCAGCAGCTCCTGGGCCCGCTTGATCTCCGCCGGGAGCTGGGCCCGGAGCTCGTCCAGCAGGTCCAGCAGCTCGTCCCGGTCCACGATGCTCATGCTGGGCTTCAAGGCGGGGGCCTTGGCGTCCTCGATCCGCTCGTAGATCATGTCAATCAGGCGGTTGATGTCATTGGCCATGGTGTGATCCTCCCTCATTCTCTGTCAGTTGCTCCACAAGCGGGATGATAGGCGCGGGCAGGTACCGCTCCAGCGGCTGGCGGTAGCGGATCATCTCCCGGGCCATGGAGGAGCTGAAGTGCTGGTACGGGGCGCTGGCGGGCAGGAGCATCGTCTCCAGCCCGGGGCAGATTTCCCGGTTAATCTGGGCCATTTGGTACTCCCCGTCGAAATCCGTCACGCTGCGGACCCCCCGGACGATGGCGCAGGCCCCGTGGAGCCTGGCAAAGTCCGCCAGCAGCCCGGGCCAGAGCTCCGCCTCCACGTTGGGCAGGTCCTCGATGGCGGCCCGGACCATTTGGAGCTTCCGCTCCGGGGTAAACATCTGGTTCCGCTTCTCCGCGTTGGGGCTGACGCAGACCCAGATCCGGTCAAAGCATCCGGCGGCCCGGCGGATCACGTCCAGGTGGCCCAGGGTGATGGGGTCGAAGCTGCCGGAGCAGATGGCTGTTCTCATGAGCGGTTTCCTCGTTCTATTCGTTTCCCACCCGGCAAAAGAGGGTGGCGGCGATCTTGCCGTAGCGGTACGCCTTTCGCAGGCGGCACCCAGCCGGGACGGCCAGGCGGCGGTCCGCCGGGTGCTCCGCTACGATTATACCATAAGGAGCCAGAATGTCAAACCCTGGGGCGGCCAGCCTCTCCAGCGCCTGCTCCAGCAACCCGGAGGCATACGGCGGGTCCAGAAACACCAGGTCAAAGGTCTCCCTCGTCCCGGCCAGAAACGCCAAGGAATCCCCGTTGACCACCCGGGCCCGGTCCTGAAGATTCGTCAGAGCCAAATTCTTCTTCACCAGCTGGGCGGCGTCCTTCCGCCGGTCCACGAAGACGGCGGAGGCGGCCCCCCGGCTCAGGCACTCAATGCCCATCTGTCCGGTGCCGGCAAAGAGGTCCAGCACCCGGCGGTCCTCCATATCGAATTGCAGGGCACTGAAAACGCCCTCCTTCACCCGGTCTGTGGTGGGGCGGGTCTCCAGCCCCTCCAGCTCCAGCAGGCGGCGGCCCCTTGCAGACCCTGTGATGACGCGCATGGCAGTCCCTCCTGAAAAACGGCGGTCTATATGATACGGCGTTTATTGTACGGCAAAGTTCCCCGGTTTTCAAGAGCATTTCCGATAAAAACAAGAAAAAACTCCGCCGCTGGGTGCGGATGGTATATCACTATCTGACGGCCTCCCCTGGGGTAGGACATGAGGGGGAGGTGTGAAGTATGGCGGGAAAACCGAATATCCGGAGTATCCGCTTTCCGGACGAGCTGGCGGAGCTCATTGACCGGCAGGTGGGGAACAGCTTCACGGAGAAGTTCGAAAACCTTATAGCCCAGTGCGTTTGGGAGCTTCCGCAGAAGGAGGTGGAGCTGGAGCAGTTGGAAAAAAAGCTGAGACAATTAAGGAAACGCTGATTTAATCCCCCAAATGATAAAAGATGTGATAAAATAAGGGAAAGGGGGCGTGGGGTATGA
>ERZ779626.877-NODE-877-length-15405-cov-8.164886_pt1 | contig 15405 bp, 14 predicted proteins | sample MGYA00514209_ERZ779626 | MGnify/ENA primary metagenome ERZ779626 (study PRJEB29562, sample SAMEA4376713) | mouse gut metagenome | isolation source: Cecum | study: EMG produced TPA metagenomics assembly of the A DSS colitis mouse model was used to assess the...
CCTTGAATTGCTGGAACGGGTTACGCTTCGGGGTAAAGATATTTTCCGATACGGCCTTATTATAGACCGCTTTCAGTACGCTGAATTTAGTGGCAAGGCTGTTGTTTACGTTGCCGCGCTGACGCAGGAAGATTTCAAATTCCCTTAAATAGCTCAAATCCAACTCCTCAAAGCGCATATTGACCGAGCGGAATTGCGACATAAGGGCAAGCGTTATCTTGTGTTTGCTGGCGGAACCGTACTTTTCGACCTTTTCCAGCCTGTCTATTATCTGCTTGAAATAATCGTCTACCGTACAATCCATACGTTTACCCACCGTTTCAAATAACGTTTCAAAGGTTACGGGATTTCAAGGGCTTCCAGTTTCTTGATTTTCTTCTCGTATTCTTTAATTTTAGCTGTTATCTGAAACTGAATATCATCCCTATCGGGGCAATTATCCGTTACCTTTTGTGCTTCTGCATCCCAATATTCACGGGCTACCGAAACGCCTAAACCGACCGATTTCCGACGGTTATCATGGAAGAAAAGCAGGCATAAAGGGCTGGTGTTGTTCTTATAGATTACATCCTTGCGGAGTATTACTTTGAAAGTCATTGTTTTGCATCGTTAGATGCAGGAGGAAAAACACATTTCCAATGGGGAGTTTTATGGAGAGGCAATGGAGAGGCAAAGCCGTAAAAAGGCCGTTTGGAAGCCATTTTGTGTTACACAACGGACATTTGTAACACACGGCAGAAAAAGAAAAACGAGCGATAATCAACTGATTATCACTCGCTTACCGAGAGCGGAAAACGGGACTCGGACCCGCGACCTCAACCTTGGCAAGGTTGCGCTCTACCAACTGAGCTATTTCCGCAATTATCGTTTTCGGACGGGCGGGACAACTGCATCCGCACCTCGGCTCCGGGCTTCGAAACCTGCGTTTCGGGACTGCAAATATAAACCGAAAAATTTATTCTGCAAAATTTTCCGGCGAATTTTGTCGCAAAATTACTCTTGCGCCGCCCGAAAACGCAAAAAAAAGAAACACCGGTGCAGATGCGATCGCGCAGGCATGCCCGGCGCCAAGCCCAGCAGCGAACGGCAACAAAAATAAGGCTGCCGGAAATGGCAGCCTTATCTATATACGGATCGCCCTCAGAGCGAATCCCGATTAGCGGACCTTGAAGCCTTCGTCGGCGCGAACCGGAATCGGCATCTGGGCATAAATGCCGCCTTCGAGCTTGTCGCGCACCGACTTGAACGCCGCGATCGTATAGTTCACGTCGTCGAGCGTATGGGCTGCGGTGGGGATCACGCGCAGGATGATCTCGCCCTTCGGGATCACCGGATAGATCACGATCGAGCAGAAAATACCGTGGTTCTCGCGCAGATCGACGATCAGGTTCGTCGCTTCGGGGATACCGCCCTTCATAAAGACGGGGGTTACGGGCGAGTTGGTCACGCCGATCTCGAATCCGTTTTCCTTCAGGCCGTTCTGGAGCGCGCGGACGATCTCCCACAGCTTCTGCTGATATTCGGGATGGTTGCGGATCAGCTCCAGACGCTTCAGCGCGCCCATGACCATCGGCATCGGGAGCGACTTGGCGTAGAGCTGCGAACGCATGTTGTAACGCAGCAGGTTCACCAGCCAGCGGGGACCGCAGACGAATGCGCCGATACCGGCCATCGACTTGGCGAAGGTGTTGAACAGCACGTCCACGCCGTCGGTCACGCCGAAATGCGAAGCCGTACCGCGGCCGCCCTCGCCCATCGTACCGAAGCCGTGGGCGTCGTCCACCAGCAGACGGAACTGGAAATCCTTCTTCAGCGCCACGATCTCGTCGAGTTTGCCCAGATCGCCCTTCATGCCGAAGACACCTTCGGTAATCACGAGCACGCCGCCGTTCTGCTCCTCGGCGAGGTCCGTGGCATGCTGCAGCTGGAGACGCAGCGAATCCATGTCGTTGTGTCCGTACACGAAACGCTTGCCCTTATGCAGACGCAGACCGTCGATAATGCAGGCATGCGCCTCGGCGTCGTAGACGACCACGTCGCGCGGCGTCAGCAGGCAGTCGATAATCGAGATCATGCCCTGATAACCGAAGTTGAGCAGGAAAGCGTCCTCCTTGCCGACGAACTCGGCCAGCTCGCGTTCGAGCTGTTCGTGATAAACGGTCTGACCGCTCATCATGCGGGCGCCCATCGGAGCCGCCATACCGAATTTGGCTGCGCCTTCGGCGTCGGCCTTGCGCACCTCAGGATGGTTTGCCAGACCGAGGTAGTTGTTCAGACTCCAGTTGAGCATCTTTTTGCCCCGGAAAACCATGTGGGGACCGATCTCGCCCTCCAGTTTGGGGAACGCGAAATATCCGTGGGCGTACGACATGTACTGACCGATAGGTCCGCCTGCATTTTTTTCAAGGCGTGCAAAAATATCAACCATAATGTATATAATTTAATGTTAGTTTCCGTTCCGGACGCGCAAAAGTACAAAAAAACCTTTTTAGCCATCAAAATTAGCCGTTTTTTATTCGGCACGGGTACGCATTTATACTTATTTACACAGGTATAAAAAGAAAAAAGGCCGCTTTCGGCGGCCCCGGAACGGTTTTCAGCGCCGCCGGTCGATCGCATCGACGATCACCGCCACGGCGCCGTCGCCCGTGACGTTGGTCGCCGTGCCGAAACTGTCCATGGCGATATAGGTGGCGATCATCAGTCCGGCGAGCGTTTCGTCGAATCCCAGCATCGACTCCAGCAGTCCCAGCGCGGCCATGATCGCCCCGCCCGGCACCCCCGGAGCCGCGATCATCGTCACGGCCAGCAGCAGGATGAATCCCACGAACGTTCCGGCCGGCAGCTCCAGTCCGGCGATCATCGACACGGCCAGCGCGCAGGCGACGATCTTCATCATCGAGCCGGAGAGGTGGATCGTCGCGCAGAGCGGCACGACGAACGACGCGATTTCGGGCCGCACGCCGAGTTTCAGGGTCTGCGCCAGCGTCACGGGGATCGTGGCGGCCGAAGACTGCGTTCCGAGAGCCGTGACGTAAGCCGCAAGCATCGTGCGGAGCATCCGCAGCGGATTTTTGCGCGCCGCGAGTCCGGCGACGGAGAACTGCACGAGCAGCAGCACGACGGTCATGCAGAAGATCACCGCGATCAGCTTCACGAAGACGCCCAGCACGCCCGCGACCTGCCCCGACCGGGTCATCGAGAGGAAAATGCCGAAGATATAGAACGGCAGCAGCGGAATGATGACGCTGCCGATCACGCGTTCGATAATCCCCTTGAATTCGTCCATCACCCCCTTGAGCTTCACGCTATGGGTATAGGCCATGCCCAGTCCGAGCACGAAGGCCAGCACCAGCGCCGACATGACGCCGAACAGCGGCGGCATCTGAACCGTGAAATAGGGCGTGAGCGCCGCGCCCGCATCGTCGGGCAGCACGGCCTGCGAGCCTTCGAGCAGCGCGGGAAAGACCGCGCGCCCCACCAAATAGGTTCCGAAGCCCGAAAAAAGCGTGAAGGCATAGGCCAGCGCCGCCGTAACGGCCAGCAGCCACCCGGCGTTCTTCCCCAGATCGGCGATGCCCGGCGCCACCAGACCGAGGATCAGCAGCGGAATGACGAACGAGAGGAACTGTCCGAAAATATCGTTGAACGTCAGCGCGATGCGCGTCGCCCATTCGGGAAAGAAAAAGCCGCATCCCACGCCCAGCCCGATGGCCAGTACGACGCGCGGCAGCAGTCCGAACCTGAATTTCATAGGAGAATGATTTTTGTAAAGATAGGAAATATATTCCGAATCCGTACGCTTCCGCCCGCCGCAGGTCTCGGAGCCGGCACAACAGCGGGCAAAAACCACCCGGCGGCGGCCGGGGACGGCGCAACGGCAGACGGAGACGACGCAGCGGCAGACGAGAGCGACTCGGCAACAGCCAAGAACGACACGACGGCGGCCTGAAACGGCACGCCGGTACAAAGTCGGATATTTTATGTATTTTTGCATTATGACATCACTATTTCACGACATCATTTTCGGCCCGGTGCACTCGCGGCGGCTGGGCCTTTCGCTGGGGGTGAACCTCCTGCCGACCGATTCGAAACTCTGCTCGTTCGACTGCATCTACTGCGAATGCGGCTGGAACGCCGAACACCCCGGCGGACGGCGATTCAACGCCCGCGAAGATGTCCGCACGCAGCTAGAAGCGACGCTGCGCCGCATGGTGGCGGACGGCACGCCGCCCGACGTCATCACCTTCGCCGGCAACGGCGAACCGACCCTGCATCCCGAATTCGAAGCGGTGATCGGCGATACGATCGCCCTGCGCGACGCATTGTGCCCGTCGGCCAAGGTCTCGGTGCTCTCGAACGCCACCCAGCTCCACCGCGAAGAGGTGCGCCGCGCCCTGCTGCGGGTGGACAACAACATCCTCAAACTCGACTCGGCGTTCGACGCCACGGCGCGTCTGATGAACAACCCCCAAAGCCCCGCCTACACCGTCCGCGGCGTCGTGGAGCAGATGAAGGGCTTCGACGGACGCCTGACCGTGCAGACCATGTTCCTGCGCGGCGAATGCGACGGACAGAAAACAGACAACACGACCGAAGAGGAGGTCTCGGCATGGCTGCGGCTGATCGAAGAGATCCGGCCGCGGCAGGTCATGGTCTACTCGCTCGACCGCGACACCCCGTGCAGGACGCTCGAAAAGGTTCCGCGCGAGGAGCTGCAGGCCATCGCCGCCCGCGTCGAAACGCTCGGTATCCCCTGTTCGGTAGCATAACCCGCCTGCCGATGAGACTGCTCCTGTTATCGCTGCTGCTCGCCGCCGGTTGTACGGCGACCGCCCAGCGCCGTCCCACGGCGCGCAAATTGGGCGAACTGCAGGACAGCGTGTGGCGCCGTCTCGACATCCTGCGCACGACCGACCGGGGATTCGCCGCCTGCACACCGGAGCGCGAAGCATTCGACGGAAGCGCGAACGCCGCCCGCGCATCTGCAACCAAGGAAATCGCAAGCGTCGCCGACGCCGTCCGGTCGTCCGGGACCGACGAAACAGAGGGGATCGTCCGCGTCCGTCTGCTCCGGGCCGACTCGGCGATGAAAGCCCGCTTCCGCCGTTACGTACACGACAGCCCCCTGATCCGGCTCGAAGGGTTCGATCCCGACACAACGCCCTATCCGCCCGCCCCCGAAGGCACGCCGCCGCCCGACGGACTGAGCATGGACGCCGAATACGCCTTCTACCCTGCGGAGACCGACTGCGTACGGCTTACGATCCGCTACCGCGGCGATTCGACCCTCTATTTCGGGACGGACTACACCGTTTGCAGGTTCCAAAACGGCCGGTGGGAAACACTGCCGGGCGCCGACGCATGGAACTCCCTGCTGATCGGCATCGGCCGCCCGCAATTTCCCGCCCCCGGCGACGCCCGGCAGACGAAAGAGTACGCCTACGGCTTCACGGCCCGGCTCGCGCCGCGCGTCTATCCGTCCGTATACGCCCGTTACCGCATCTGCAAAAACGTTTACATGGAAAATCCGCACCGCGACTACCTGCTCACCGCCGATTTTACGGTGACGCCCTTCGTCCCGTTCACCCGCTTTCCGGAGCAGGCGGGCGACAACAACTGACAAATCATGCAAATACTCCTCTCCTGTGCCAAAACGATGGCCGAAAGCACCTCCCTGCCGATACCCCGCACCACTTCGCCCCTTTACGGCGCGCAGGCCGGGGAGTTGGCCGGACAGCTGGCGACGCTCTCCACCGAAGAGCTGGCGAAAATCCTGCGCGTAAACCATCGGATCGCCGCGACGAACCGGCTCCGCTACAGCCGTTTCCACGACGATGCGGAGAGGGCGTTGCCGGCGCTGGCGGCCTACACGGGCATCGTGTTCAAACGGATCGCTCCGGCTGATTTCACGGCCGGGGATTTCGAATATGCGCAGGCGCACCTCAACATCACCTCGTTCCTTTACGGACTGCTCCGTCCGCTGGACGCAATCCGCACCTACCGGCTCGAAGGCGACGCCGTACTGCCCGGCCACGGCGAGCAGACGGTTTTCGAATATTGGCAGGACAAACTGACGGACGCCTTTCTGGAGAAGATCAAGGCCGACGACGGCATACTGGTCAATCTGGCCAGTAGTGAGATGAAGCGGCTGTTCGACTGGAAGCGCATCTGCCGCGAAGTGCGGGTCGTCACCCCCGAATTCCGCATCCGCGAAGACGACCGGCTGAAAACCGTCGTGGTCTATACGAAAATGTGCCGCGGCGAAATGACCCGTCATATCCTCAAAAACCGCATCGGCGATCCGCAGCAGCTGAAAGCGTTCGAGTGGGAAGGCTTCCGGCAGGACGCGGCGCTCAGCAAAGCCGACGACTGGGTGTTTACGATGTAAGGAGTCCGGATATTATTCGGCGCAGACCGGCGCCTGTTTCGTTTCGAGCAGGGCTTTCAGAATACCCTCCTCGTCATAGCCGCAGAGGGCGTAGAGCTGAGCCGGAGTTCCGTGTTCGACCCACTCGTCGCCGATGCCCAGCGAACGCACCGAAACGTCCAGCCCGCGTGCATTGAAAAATGCCGCGACGGCTTCGCCGACGCCTCCGCGCAGGGCGCCATCCTCGACCGTCACCACGCGGCGGAACTTCGCGCCCACTTCGAGGAGCAGTTCCTCGTCGAGAGGTTTGGCGAAGCGCAGGTCGTAATGGGCCGCGCTCACCCCTTCTTCGGCGGCGCGTGCGGCGGCGCGTGCAGCGGCGTTGCCGACCGTTCCGACGGTCACCAGCGCCACATCCGCTCCGTCGCGGAGCTTGCGTCCCCGGCCCACGGGCAGGGTTTCGAACCGCGCACCGCGCCACATCCGGCCTTCGCCGCAGCCGCGGGGATAGCGAATCATGAAGGGATGGCCGTATTGCAGTCCCGTATACATCATGCCGCGCAGTTCCAGTTCGTCCATCGGCGCAGCGATCGCCAGTGTCGGCACGCAGCCGAAGGCCGCCATGTCGAAGACTCCGTGATGCGTCACGCCGTCCTCGCCGACCAGACCGCCCCGGTCGAGACACATCACCACCGGAAGATCCTGAATGGCGACGTCGTGGATCACATTGTCGTAAGCCCGCTGCATGAAGGTCGAATAGATATTGCAGAAGGGCACCATGCCCGCGGCGGCGAGTCCCGCCGAGAAAGTCACGGCATGCCCCTCGGCGATGCCCACGTCGAAACAGCGCGACGGCATGGCCTGCATCAGCAGATTCATCGAGCAGCCCGACGGCATGGCGGGCGTGACGCCCACGACGCGGCTGTCGCGTTCGGCAAGTTCGACGAGCGTCTCGCCGAAAACGTCCTGATAGCGCGACGCCGAACCCGGCGACGAAATCCGCTCGCCCGTATCGGGATTGAACCGCCCCGGCGCATGCCAGACGGGCTGGTTGTGTTCGGCGGGCAGGTAGCCCTTGCCCTTTACGGTCATGACGTGCAGCAGCTTGGGTCCCTCTATGTCGCGCAGCGCGCGAAGCGTCCGCACCAACTCCTTGAGGTTGTGGCCGTCCACGGGTCCGAAATAGCGGAAATTGAGACTTTCGAACAGATTGCTCTTGTTGAGCAGTCCCTGCTTGACGGCGTTGCCCGCCTTCTGGCAGAGACGCAGCAGGCGCGGCGTATGCGAAAGGATGCCCCACAACCGTTGCTTGAAGCGGTTGTAGTGGACCGAAGTCGAAATCTTGAGCAGGTAGTTTTTCAGCGCGCCCGTGGCCTGATCGATCGCCATGTTGTTGTCGTTCAGAATCACCAGCAGGTTGGTGCGCTTGCTGGCCCCGGCGTTGTTCAGCCCTTCGAAGGCCAGCCCGCCGGTCATCGAACCGTCGCCGATGACGGCCACGACCCGATGCTTCTCGCCCCGCAGTTCGGCCGCCTTGGCCATGCCGAAGGCCGCCGAGATCGACACCGAGGCGTGTCCCCCGCCGAAAGCGTCGTATTCGCTCTCGGACATGCGCGGGAAGCCGCTGATGCCCCCCAGCCGGCGCTTGGTTTTGAACGCTTCGCGGCGGCCTGTGATGATCTTGTGGGCATAGGTCTGGTGCCCCACGTCCCACACGATCTTATCGGCGGGCGTGTCGAAGACATAATGCAGGGCGGCGGCCAGCTCCACGGCCCCCAGACTCGACGCGAGGTGTCCGGGATTTACCGAACATTCGTCGACGATATAACGTCGCAACTCGTCGCAGTAAGCGCGCAACTCCTCCGCGGAGAGCCTTTTGAGGTCCTCCGGCGAATCGATATGTAGAAGCAGTCTGTATTCTTCCGGCGTCATGGCGAGACAAAGATAATGCAAGCAGGGCACAAAAGCAAGCCCGTCCGCCTTTTGACCGGACGCAGCCTTTCCGGAACGGCGTCGAAAAGCGTACGCACCGAACACCGCGCCGAATTTGTTCGGACACGGTCCGGAGGGCGTCTATTTTCTGTAAAGATAGTCATTGATGCCGGTTTTTTTCGAAAAAATTTCTATCTTCGCGTTACGGTAAATCCATTGCAACATGAAATACAAGAGAATACTCCTCAAACTGAGCGGCGAATCGCTGCAAGGTTCGCAGAAATACGGGCTGTCGCCCGAAGTGCTCCAGTCCTACGCCGAACAGATCAAGGCGGCCGCCGGGACGGGCGTCCAGATCGGCATCGTCATCGGCGGCGGCAACATCTTCCGCGGACTCACCGGCGCCAAGAAGGGCTTCGACCGCGTGAAGGGCGACCAGATGGGCATGCTGGCCACGATCATCAACTCGCTGGCGCTGCAGTCGGCACTGGAGGACAACGGCGTGAAGGCCAAGGTCCTGACTTCGATCCGCATGGAACCCATCGGCGAATACTACTCCAAGGCCCGTGCCATCGAGTACCTCGAAGCGGGCTATGTGGTGATTATCGGCGGCGGCACGTCGAACCCCTACTTCACGACCGACTCGGCATCGGCGCTGCGCGGCATCGAGATCGAAGCCGACGTGATGCTCAAAGGCACCCGCGTGGACGGCGTTTACACGGCCGACCCCGAAAAGGACCCGACGGCCGTGAAGTTCGACCGGATCACGTTCGAGGAGGTGCTAGACCGCAGGCTGAAAGTCATGGACCTCACGGCGTTCACCCTCTGCCGCGAGAACGGACTCGGCATCATCGTCTTCGACATGGACACGCCGGGCAATCTGGGCAAAGTACTTGCAGGCGAACAGATCGGAACGCTCGTAACCGGGCTTTCATAGGAGCTTCCGGCTGGCACTCCGGACTCCGTGCGACAAAGTGTCCGACAAACCAAAACAACGAAAAAACATGGCGACAAAAAAGAGTAACAGACAATTATGGATCATGCTGGCGCTGATCGTCGCGATCGTCGCCGTCATCCTGCTGCTGCCTTCGTGCGGCGGCAACAGCAGCAAAAAGGCAGGCGACGTCGAATCGACGACGCTCGTGAAGGCCGGCGACAAAGCCCCCGACTTCACGGTCGAAATGTTCGGCGGCGGCAAAACCGACCTCGCCGAACTGAAAGGCAAGGTCGTCCTGCTGAACTTCTGGGCCACGTGGTGTCCGCCCTGCAGGCAGGAGCTGGCGCGCGTGCAGAGCGACGTGATCGACCGTTTCGCAGGCCGCGATTTCGTATTCCTGCCCATCTCGCGCGGCGAAACGCACCAGACCGTGGCGGCGTTCCGCGAAAAGACCGGCTACACTTTTCCGATGGGGCTAGACCCCTCGCAGACCGTCTACGACCGTTATGCGTCGAACTACATTCCGCGTAATTTCCTCATCGACCGCAACGGCAAGGTCGTGCTGGCATCGGTAGGCTACGACCCCGAAGAGTTCGACGAAATGATCAAAACCATCGAAAAAACACTCGAATAACTATGGATACCAAAACGATTCTCAACGAAGCCTCCGGCCGTATGCAGAAGGCTATCGACCACCTCGAAGAGGAACTTCTGAACGTGCGCGCGGGCAAAGCCTCGCCCAACGCCCTGAACGGCATCATGGTAGATTACTTCGGCTCGCAGGTGCCCGTATCGGGCGCGGCCAGCGTCACGGTTCCCGACGCCAAGACGATCCTGATCCAGCCGTGGGACAAGAACATGCTCCGGCCGCTGGAAAAAGCCATCATCGACTCGAACATCGGCCTGACCCCCTCGAACAACGGCGAGCAGATACGCCTGACGATTCCGCCCCTGACCGAAGAGCGCCGCAAGGAGCTGGTGAAGCAGATCCGCGGCGAAGCCGAAACAGCCCGCATCAGCCTGCGCAACGCCCGCCGCGACGCCGTCGAGGCATTCAAGAAGGCCCAGAAGGAGGGCATGCCCGAAGACGAATCGAAGGACGGCGAAACCCAGTCGCAGAAGCTGCTGGAGAAGTTCTCCAAGCTGCTCGACGAAGCGCTCCAGAGAAAGGAGAAGGAGATCATGACCGTCTGAAACGGTTTCATCCGCATGAAAATCCGGCCCGATTCGTATATTGGCCGGATTTTTTCATATATTTGCCCCTCCTAAACATTCCGTCCCGATGAAAAAGCCATTCCGCAAGATTTCGGTCCTGATCGTATTGTTTTCGCTGTTCGGCATACAGAACGCAGCATCGCAGGGCTACGTCAAACTCAACGCGCTCTATGCGTTGGTCGGCGTCGTAAACCCCTCTGTGGAATTCGCCATATCCCCCAAATCGACCCTGCAGACCGACATCGTGGTCTCGCCGTGGAAGTCGATCAACCGGAAGCATATGACCTTCGCCATCTTCATGGGCGAATACCGCCGCTACTTCAAGGAGCACAACCGGGGCTGGTATCTGGGCGCCAATATCGGCATGATGGCTTTCGACATGTCGAAACCCTATATCGAAGGCTGGAAGCTGAAATTCGAAGACCGCTACTGCAAAGGCTACGGCATGATGATCGGCCTGTGCGTGGGTTACGAACACCAGTTCGGGGAGCGGTGGCTGCTCGACGCCTTCTTCGGATGGGCATGGATGGACAGCCACTACAACGGATACAGTTTCGACGGCAAGGTAGACATGTATCCCCACCGCCCGGTGCAGCCGGAGAACCCCGATCCGTTCAACGGCTCGTCGGAGTGGTATCCCAACAAGCTCGGCGTCTCGATCGGCTACCGGATCTTCATGCCCAAGCGACTGCGCACCGACGGTTCCTGCTGCAGATAACACGGATTGCGGAAAACGGCCGCAAACGGCGGACAAACACAAACGCCCTGCTCTTTGAGGAGCAGGGCGTTTCGTCTTGCCGGATATGTCCGGACAGGTTACGGGCCGGCAAAACAGCCCGGCGACACTCCGAAAGAAAACGCCGGTTTCGAAACACCCGACTCCGCGGGTTCTGCCCGTTCTTCCGCTAATTCCGCCAACTCCGCAAGTTCCAATGATTCTGCGGGGAGGGGCTGCGGAATCTGCGGGGCTGCCGGTTTTGCCGACTCTGTCCGTTCCACCGCACGGCATGATCCGGACAGCGCACTACATGCGCAAAAAAAACGGAAGCAGGGTGAAAATACCCCGCTTCCGCGTTCTGACGATGCGCGGCCTGCGCCGCAGTCATCGGGAATTACTTAACCTTCGGGCCGGCAGCTACGAGCTTCTTGCCTTCCTCGTTGCCCGTGAACTTCACGAAGTTCTTCACGAAGCGGTTTGCGAGGTCCTCAGCCTTCACGTCCCAATCCTTGGCGTTCTTGTAGGTGTCGCGCGGATCGAGGATCTTGGGATCCACGCCGGGCAGAGCCGTCGGGATCTTGAAGTCGAAGATGGGCAGCGTCTTGGTCTCGGCCTTGTCGATCGAACCGTCGAGGATGGCGTCGATGATGCCGCGCGTATCCTTGATCGAGATACGTTTGCCGGTGCCGTTCCAACCCGTGTTCACGAGGTAAGCCTTGGCGCCCGACTTCTGCATCTTCTTCACCAGCTCCTCACCGTACTTGGTGGGGTGCAGCGAAAGGAACGCTGCGCCGAAGCAGGCCGAGAAGGTCGGAGTCGGCTCGGTGATGCCGCGCTCGGTACCTGCCAGCTTGGCGGTGAAGCCGGAGAGGAAGTAGTACTTGGTCTGCTCGGCGTTCAGGATCGAAACCGGGGGCAGCACGCCGAATGCGTCGGCCGAGAGGAAGATCACCTTCTTGGCGGCCGGAGCCTTCGATACGGGCTTCACGATGTTTTCGATGTGGAAGATCGGGTACGATACGCGGGTATTCTCCGTAACCGACTTGTCGGAGAAGTCGATCTTGCCCTTCTTGTCTACCGTCACGTTCTCCAGCAGCGCGTTGCGGCGGATGGCGTTCCAGATGTCAGGCTCGTTCTCCTGCGAGAGGTTGATAACCTTGGCGTAGCAGCCGCCCTCGAAGTTGAATACGCCGTCGTCGTCCCAGCCGTGCTCGTCGTCGCCGATCAGCTCGCGCTTCGGGTCGGTCGAAAGCGTGGTCTTGCCCGTTCCCGACAGACCGAAGAAGATAGCCGTCTCGCCTTTGGCGTTGGTGTTGGCCGAGCAGTGCATCGAAGCCATGCCCTTGAGCGGAAGCAGGTAGTTCATGTAGGAGAACATGCCCTTCTTCATCTCGCCGCCGTACCACGTGTTGATGATGACCTGCATCTTCTCGGTGAGGTTGAAGACGACGGCCGTCTCCGAGTTCAGACCGAGTTTCTTGTAGTTCTTGACCTTGGCCTTCGATGCGTTGAGCACGACGAAATCGGGCTCGCCGTAATTCTCCAGTTCGGCGTCGGTCGGACGGATGAACATATTCTTAACGAAGTGCGCCTGCCAAGCCACCTCCATGATGAAGCGGATCTTCAGACGCGAGTTCTCGTTGGCGCCGCAGAAAGTGTCGACGACGTAGAGCTTCTTGCCCGACAGCTCCTGCGCAGCGATCTTCTTCAGCTCTTTCCAAGCCGCCTTGGTCACGGGCTTGTTGTCGTTCTTATACTCGTCGGAAGTCCACCAGATCGTATCTTTCGTGGTCTCGTCCATTACGAAGAACTTGTCTTTGGGCGAACGGCCGGTGTAAACGCCGGTCATCACGTTCACGGCGCCCATTTCGGTCTCCTGACCCTTTTCGAAGCCGCGGAGGCCCTTCTTGGTCTCCTCGCGGAAGAGTTCGTCGTACGACGGATTGTACACGATCTCGGTCACACCCGTGATCCCGTACTTTTTCAAATCCATTTTGTTCATAGCAATCGTTATTTTTAATAAAACATCAAATCCAAGATTTAACCTAACCGTCGAAATCCGCGCATGCGGACTTTAACCGCACAAAGGTAGAAAAACTTTTACACTTGTGAAAAAATTAACAGTGAAAAACACAAAAAAAGAACATTATTTTTTCCGGCACCCGTATATGATTCATTTATAACTTCGTATCTCCTCCGCCCGAAGCCGCGCGCAGCTCAGGAACTGCGGACATACCGCAAACATGCTGCCGCGATTTCCGGTTGTGCCGGACGAATCCGGCAGCCTCCGAAAAACGCGGAGCGCACCGGCTTCCGGCCTGTTTCGGAAAAATCGGAAAATAATGTGCCGCCGTTTCCGTTTTTTTCTTAACTTTGGTAACCATGGCCGGACTCTATTTCCACATACCCTTCTGCAAGCGCGTCTGCGCCTACTGCGACTTTTACAAAAGCGCCGACCTGCGGCGCATGGACGACCTGCTGGCGGCCATGCACCGCGAACTGGACGAACGGCGCGGCTATCCGGGCGGCGAAGCGGTGACGACCCGCTATTTCGGCGGCGGAACGCCGTCGCTCTGCACGCCCGAAGCGATCAGGGGACTGCTGGACCACGCCGCACGACTCTTCGACTGCTCCGGCGCCGAAGAGACGACGCTCGAAGCCAATCCCGACGACCTGACGGCCGAGTACCTCGGCGGGCTGCTCGAAGCGGGCATCGACCGCCTTTCGATCGGCGTACAGTCGTTCGACGACGACTGTCTGAAACTGATGAACCGCCGCCACACTGCCGCGCAGGCGGCCGAAGCGGTCCGTGCTGCGCAGCGCGCCGGATTCGGCAACATCACCGTCGATCTGATCTTCGGCATGCCGGGTTTCGGCGGCGATACGCTGCGCCGCTCGCTCGATGCGGCCCTTTCGCTCGGCGTACAGCATATTTCGGCATACCATTTGACCGTCGAACCCGATACGGCTTTCGGACGGCGCGCCGCGCGGGGCGAATTCCGGGCCGTAGACGAGCAAATCAGCGAAACGGAGTTCCTCACGGTCCACCACACGCTGACCGAAGCGGGATTCGAACACTACGAAGTCTCGAATTTCGCCCTTCCGGGTTTCCGCGCCCGCCACAACGCGGCGTACTGGCACGGCGCGAAGTACCTCGGCATCGGTCCTGCGGCGCACTCGTTCGACGGCGAGGAGCGGCACTGGAACGTAGGTTCGGTGGAGCGGTACATCGCGGGCGATCCGGCGGAACGCGAACTCCTCACGAACAGGGACCGTTTCAACGAGTACGTCATGACGGCGCTCCGAACCGCCGAAGGAATCGACACGCGGGAGATCGCGGCCCGTTTCGGCACGAAACGGCTGGAGCGGATGCGCGAAGAGGCGGCCCCCTATCTGCAAAGCGGCGCGCTCCGCGACGCAGGCGGACGGCTGGCGGTTCCCCCGGAGCGGTTTCTGATCTCGGACGCCGTGATCGAGGCCCTTTTCGAAACATAACGACGCGCGCAACCAAGTGAAACTGAAATGTTAAGTTATTCTTAAATTTTTTTACTAATTACCCTTTCGAGATTGTTAATATAAATATAAGTATTACCTTTGCACCGGTTTTCAACCGATTCGACAAGTAAATTACAAACAAGCATCACAAATATGAGCAATGCAAAACTAACCCCCGATTACCTGTTCGAGGTAAGTTGGGAGGTCTGCAACAAAATCGGCGGCATCCATACGGTAGTCTCGACCAAAGCGCAAACGGCCATCCGGAAATTCAACGAGCGCTATATCCTCATCGGACCCGACCTGCAGCACGAAGGCGTAAACCCCGAATTCGAGGAGGATCCCAACCTGCTGAAGACATGGCGTCAGGGGCTTTACGCCGAAGGCATCCGCATCCGCGTGGGACACTGGAAAATCAAGGGCGAACCGACGGCGATACTGGTGGACTTCACCTCGCTGATTCCCCGCAAGGACGAAATACTCAAGAAACTCTGGGAGGCCTACCACGTCGATTCGATTTCGGGTCAGTGGGACTACATCGAGCCCGTGCTCTTCGGCTACGCCGCAGGCGCGGTGATCGCCTCCTATGTCGAGAACTTCTGCACCGCGACCGACAAGATCGCCGCCCATTTCCACGAATGGATGACCGCGGCGGGCGGTCTCTACCTGCGCCGCCATGCGCCTTATGTGGCGACACTCTTCACCACGCACGCCACGGTCATGCGCCCCTGCATCGCC
>ERZ779626.883-NODE-883-length-15318-cov-7.085894_pt1 | contig 15318 bp, 13 predicted proteins | sample MGYA00514209_ERZ779626 | MGnify/ENA primary metagenome ERZ779626 (study PRJEB29562, sample SAMEA4376713) | mouse gut metagenome | isolation source: Cecum | study: EMG produced TPA metagenomics assembly of the A DSS colitis mouse model was used to assess the...
GTATGGCGTCCGCTACCGTTCCGGGAAACGCACTGGGAAGGGCCAGCTGGTCTCTCTGCTGGATTTGAATGCTCCCTGGGTCAGCACCGACATGGACGATGTAGATAATGTAGGTAATGACGGTATTTTGAGCGCCGGTGACGGTCGTAAAAATACCTACAATACCTACACAACCTACACGCCCGCCCCTGATGATTCGGAAGGGGCGTGACGGCATGGAGAAACTGAACATGAACCAGCCCCCGATGGAGTTGGAAAACAAAACAGTTTGCCGCCTGAACGATTACACGGAAATCAAAATCGGCGGCGTGGTCTACCGGGTCAAAAGCGTATTCTCTGACAAAGGACAGTTGGGTGATCTGCTCGACTTGGCGGCGATGGAAAAACTCAGCCGTATCGCGTAAAGGGCCTTTGCATCAGAGTGTGAGCGTGCTATAATGGCGGTAGGTAATCGACCGCCATTCGCACTGCTCTTTGGGAGGTAAAATCAAAGATGCAGGAAACTTACAATGTTGGAATTTATTGCAGGCTCAGCCGGGAGGATGCTGACCATCTGGAGTCCAACAGCATCCAAAGCCAGCGGGCCATCTGTCTGGCTTACATAGAGGGCCACGACGACCTTGAGCTGGTGGACACCTACATCGACGATGGGGAGACCGGCAGCAACACAGACCGCCCCGGCTTTCAGAGGATGCTCCAGGATATGCGCTCCGGCCGTATCGACTGCGCCGTCAGCAAGGACCTGAGCAGATTTTCACGGAACTATATCGACGCCGGGAACTATCTGGAAAAGATTTTCCCCGCGATGGGCATCCGCTATATTGCCATCAACGACAACTACGACAGCATGGCCCCCGGAGCGGGTTCCGACACCATCACCCTGCCGTTCAAGGTGCTGGTGAACGACATCTACTGCCGGGACATCTCCATCAAGATACGCTCCAGCCTGGAGGTCAAACGGAAAAAGGGCGAGTATGTGGGCGGCTTTGCCCCCTACGGCTACAAAAAAGCCCCGCAGGATAAAAACCGACTGCTGGTGGACGAGGACGCCGCCGAGGTCGTGACCATGATCTTCGGGATGTTCAAGGACGGGTTCCCCATCCTGAAGATAGCGGGGCGGCTCAATGCCAGCGGCATCCCCACCCCGATGGACTACAAGCGGATGCAGGGCGTCAACTTCCAGACAGCTTTCCGCACCAGGGAGCGGTCTGAATGGGAGTATGTGACCATCAAGCGCATCCTCTCCAACATCGTCTACACCGGAGTGCTTGTCCAGGGGAAACGGGGTACGCCCAACCACAAGGTACGCTCCGTCCGCCCCAAGGAGGAGACGGACTGGGTACGGGTGGAGAACGCCCATGAGCCGATCATCTCCTGCACCGACTTCGAGGCGGTGGCGGAGCTGATGCGCCGGGACACCCACTGCGTCTCCGGCAGCGACCGGCACAGCCTCTTTTCCGGGTTCCTGTTCTGCGGGGACTGTCAGGCATCCATGACCCGCAAAACGCAGAAACGGGGCGGCAAGCAGTATATCTATTACAACTGTGGCGGCAACAAGCGCACCCGCCAGTGCAGCCCCCACTCATTCAGCGAGGCAAAGCTGACGGACATCGTGTTCCACGCCATCCACGACCAGATCGAGGTGGTACTGCATCTGGATGAAGTCCTGCGGTTCATCGACACCCTCCCCCAGCGGGACCGCAGGGTGTTCAGCTACGAGGCGCAGATGACCCGCTTGGAGGAGGAGATACAGCGGTATAAGAAACTGGAACTTGGGCTGTATGAGAACTTCGTGGACGGCATCATCAATAAGACGGAGTACACCGACTTCCGGGAGAACTACCGGGGGCAGATCGAGGAAAAACAGGCGGCGCTCCAGCGGCTGAAACGGGAACAGCAGGACGCCGCCGCGATGGGCAGCCAGAACCGGGCATGGGTGCAGGTTTTCGCACAGTATGAGAATGTGCAGGAGCTTGACCGCCGCCTGCTGGTGGCTCTGGTGGATAAGGTTTTCATCTACGAGGATAAGCGTGTCGAGATCGCCTTTCGGTATCGGGATGAGTTTGAGAGGGCGCGGGAGATCGCTAAAAATTACGCCGGCCGTCAGGTTCCGGCGGCGGGCTGAGAGGGATAGATTATGGCACGAAAGAGCAGAAAAGCGCAGGTGCAGAGTACGCCTGTGGTGGAAGTCAAAAAAGAAACATCGGCGCTGTCCACCGCCATCTATGCCCGCCTGTCCGTGGAGAACAGCGGCAAGGACGATGACGGGAACTCCCTGCAAAACCAGATCGACGTCTGCCGGGACTACCTGGACGGATGCCCCTGGCTCCGGCTCACGGAGGTATATTCCGACAACGGACGGACGGGGACCGTGTTCGACCGTCCGGCGTGGAACCGCCTGATGGATGATGTGCGTTCCGGGAAGATACAGTGCATCGTAGTCCGTGACCTCAGCAGGTTCGGGCGCGACTATGTGGAGACGGGTAACTATCTGGAAAAGATCTTTCCGGCGCTGGGGACGCGGTTCATCTCCGTCAAGGAGAACTTCGATAACTTCACCGCCAGCGGCTCCACGGAAACCTTGTCGGTGAGTCTCCAGAACCTGGTGAACGCCATCTATTCCAGGGACATCTCCAAAAAGGTTTCCACGGCGCTCCGGGCGCAGATGGAGACGGGGACGTTTCGGAACCGCAACCTCCCCTACGGCTACCTCTGGAACGAGGATAAGACCGCCTATGTGGTGGATGAAGATGCCGCCGCTGTTGTCCGGCAGATTTTTGAGTGGAAACTGCAAGAGGTATCGGTCTACACCATCATCGACCGGCTGAAAGCGGACGGCGTGGAAAGCCCGGAGCGGCACAAGCGCAGGGTCGGCACACGCACCGGGGACAACATTCAAGGGCAGGGCTGGTGTCCCTCCACCATCCGGGGCATCCTGCAAAACCGGGCGTATATCGGGGAGATGATCTGCGGGAAGTCCGAGACGGCGCTCTACAAGGGGCTGAAAAAGCGGCTTGCCGCAAAGGAGAACTGGGTCGTGGTCCTGGACGCGCACCCGCCCATCGTCACCACCGAGGAGTTTGAGGCGGTGGATCGGCAGCTGCAGGAGGGCAGCGCACACCGGGAAAGCACGATGGAGTGGTCGGCGGACATCCGGGCCGGGATGATCGACCTCTTTGCCGGGAAGATATTCTGCGCCGACTGTGGAAAGCGGATGTACTACAAGCGGCAAAGGGTATGCGGCTGCAAAAATGTGGTATTCCGGGGCGTTTATGATTGCAGTACCCATATGCGCCGGGGGCATGGCGCCTGTTTCAGCCACTCCATCCGGCAGGACGCGCTCCATGAAAAGGTGTCCAACATCGTCCGTGACCAGCTCCGGGTGGCGCTCGACTATGAGAAACTGTTGAAATCCATACGGGGCAGCGCCGGCGAGGCGAACATCCGGGAGAAGTACAACGCGGCGGTGTCCAGCGTCAAGCTGAAACTGAACGCCCTGAAAAAGAAACGGACGGGCCTGTATGAGAACTATGTGGAGGGCATCCTGAACGAGGAGGAATACGCCTTTGCCAAGCAGACCTACGAGGAGCAGTACGAGGCCCTGAGCCGCCTGCTGGACGAGGCGGTGGAGCGCCGGGAGCGGTTCCTGCAATCCATCTCCCCGGAGAACAAGTGGCTCACCATGATGCGGGGCATTTCCGAGGAGACAAAATTGACGCAGGAGCTGGTGGACGCGATAATCAAGAGGGTGCTGGTCTACGACAAGGACCACATTGATGTCGAACTGAACTATAATGATGTGTTTGAGACCATGTGTGAGTGCGTTGAACAAATGAAGGAGGCGGGCTGAGATGACGGATTACAGGGTCGGCATTTATATCCGGCTCTCCCTGGCGGATGAGGATACCGGGAGCCGGAAAACAGAGAGTGACAGTGTGGGCAACCAGCGGGAGCTGATCCATCAGTTCCTGGACCGCCACCCCCAGCTGAAAGCCGCTCCCCGGTTCGAGTTCGTGGACGATGGCTACACCGGGACGAATGAGAACCGCCCCCAGTTCCAGGCGTTGATGCAGGAGCTTCGCACCGGGGCAATCAATGTGCTGGTCACAAAGGATTTTTCCAGATGCCACCGGGACTACACGCAGATGGGCAACTACCTGGAATGCGTCTTTCCGTTCCTCGGCGTCCGCTATATTTCCATCAATGACGGCTACGACAGCGATGACTACAAGGGCGTGACCTCTGGCATGGATGTGGTACTGCGGAACATCATCTATGAGGCGTACAGCAAGGACCTGTCCATCAAGACCACCACGGCGAAGATCATCATGATGAAGCAGGGCAAGTACATAGGCAGTTTCGCTCCCTATGGCTTTCGGTTCCACCCCACGGTCAGGAACAAGCTGGTGATAGACGAGGAATCGGCGGCAATCGTGCGGCGTATCTTTGATATGACCCTGCAAGGCTGCGGCAGTACAGAGATTGCCCGCCGCCTGAACAGCGAGGGCATCCTTACCCCCGGCGCGTACTTCCGCATGAAAAATCCGGGCAGCAACCGTTTCAAAAAAGCCTCTGAAAAGAACGGCTGGACGGCGGCAGCGGTGCTGAACATCCTCCACCAGTATGAGTACACCGGGGCGCTGGTGGGGCGCAAGCGGTACAAAGCCAGCCTCCACGAAAAGCGCACCGTCCCGCAGGACAAAGCCGACTGGATCATCTATGAGGGGGCGCATGACGCCATCATCAGCAAGGAGGACTTTGACCGGGCGCAGGAGGCCATCCGGCAGAGGCCGAGGCGGGCCAGGGGGCCGGCCCAGGAGTACCCGCTGAAAGGGCTTCTCAAATGCGGCAACTGCCATCGGACATTGAGCCGCATCCATAGTTCCGCCGGATATTACTACCGATGCACCAAGAGCAAGGCGGATGAGAACAGCGACTGTCCCAAGGGCAAGCTGTTCACCGAGAAAGAGATCGAGGGCATTGTGTTCCGGGCGGTCAAGCAGATGCTGGCGGTGTGCCAGGAGCGCAGGGCGCAGAAGTCCGCCCTGGTGCTGACCCGCAGGGAGCGCATCGCCGCCTGTGTTGCGGAGCTGCAAAGGCTCCAGCAGGAACAAGAGCGGTACAAGCAGGAAAAACTCAGGGCATACGAGAATTTCAGCGGCGGCACACTGTCCAAGGATGCCTACCTGAAACAGCGGGCAGAGATAGACAGCAAACTATCCGAAGTCAAAAGTGAGCAGGACAGTCAGGAACAGCTTTTGACCGACCTGGAGCGCATGGCTTTTCAGGACAGCGCACGGGAGGACGATGTGTTCACCACCTATGCCGGGGCAACGGAACTGACGGCGGAGCTGGCGGGGACATTCATCAAGGAGGTTCTGGTGTCCTCTCCCACAGAGATTGAGATCGTCTGGAAGTTCCGGGATGTGTTTGAGTGCCGCACCGATACGAATGAGGAGGAAGTACATGATGGATAAGAGAAGAACGGCTGCAATCTATATGCGGGTTGCGAGAGCGCCCAGGGCGTGGATATACTGCCGGACAGCGAGGCCGGATGCCTTTGCGCTGAGGGTCCAGCAGAACGCACTTTACGACTTTGCCGGGAAGAACCGCTATGAGGTCGTGGGCTGCACGGCCAAGCATGAGAGCGGCGTGGAGATGGCCCGCCCCGGTCTGGCGGAGATCACCAACGCGGTACTCCGGGGCGGGGTTGACATCCTGCTCGTTCACAGCACCTCAAGGCTGGGGCGCGCCCCCTATGCCACGCTTGAATTTATTGGCTGGCTGGCGGAGCATGGCGTGGAGATCGTCTGCATGAACGGCGAACTCTCCGCTCTGGATACGGGGCGGCTCCTGCGGACGATGCAGGCTGTGCGGAACAAAGCTGACCTGTGATTGCGTTCCTCATAAAGCGGATGCCGGAGGCGGTCTGAACAAGACCTGTTAGCCGCCTCTGGCATCCGTAAAAAATTTGGTGCTTTGTCAACACAAGGAGACAACTCCCGCTTGGGCCGGAATTATCCGGAGCTGGGCCGCCTGATGGAGGACTATTTTCCCCAGAAGGGCGTCCGGGTCATTTCGGTTTTAAACCATATAGACAGCCTGAAGGACCCCCATGGGTATTGCAGTGCCATTGTCTCTTTCTCCAACATCATGAACGATGACTACATCCGCCAGCTTTCCATTAAAATCAAGTCCACCTTCGCCATGAAACGGGCGCGGGGGGAGTTCCTGGGGAATTACGCCCCTTATGGCTATATGAAAAGCCCGGAAGACCGCCACAAGCTCATCATCGACCCGGAGGCCGCTGAAGTGGTCCGCATAATCTTTGACTGGTACGCCGGGGGCGTTTCCGCCAGCCGTATCGTAAAACAGCTCAACGCCTTACAAATTATGCCTCCGTCGGTTTACAAGGCCAGCAAGGGCTGCAAGGGATTTACACAGCACTCCAGCGGCGGAGTGAAGCGCGGCGCCTGGGCGTTGACCACGGTAAACTCGATTTTGAAAGACGAGGTATATATCGGGAATCTGGTGCAGGGGAAGCGCAAAAGCGTTTCCTACCGGACAAAGAAGCTGGCACCGGTCGATGAAAGCGAGTGGACTGTGATAGAGGGGACCCATGAGGCCATCATCCCGGACGAGATCTTCACCATCGTTCACGACCGCTTCGCAAGGCGTACCAGGGCCGCCCCAAACCGGCAGGCCAGTTATTTGCTGTCCGGCTTTGTCAAGTGCGCCCGCTGCGGAGGCCGCATGAACCGGAACGTCTCCCATGGCGTTGCCCGGTTCCGCTGCATGACCCGCGTATATTTCCCCGGGAACTGCCAATGTCCCTCTGTCAGAGAAACGGCCCTGGAAGCGGCGGTTCTGAAAGCGGTGCAGGAACAGATTCAGGAGCTGGTAGACGCGAAAGCGGTCATGGAAGCCGCCGGAAAAAGCAGGCCGGGCAGCGGCTCCGCAAACGGATATCTCCTGGCGATACGGCGTGCGGAACAGGAGAAAAAGCGCCTGGAGGAAGCAAAGTTCCGGCTGTATGACAATCTTGAAAAGGGCATCATAGACCAGGACGAATATACACGGTTTAAGACAAAATACAGTGACGGCATTGCGGAGCAGGAAAGTCAAATCGAGGGATTGCGGGCCAGCATGGTCAATCTGAAAGAAGCCCTGCGGCAGGATGATGAATTTGTTTCCTATTTTGAGGAATACGGCAGCATAAATGTCATAGACCGGAACGTGCTGGAGCGGCTTTTGGACCATATTTCCGTAGAGGACGGAACCCATGTCCATGTTTATTTCAAGTTTTCCCCGGAACGTAAAAAGCCCCTTGACTTCGTAAGAACTATTGAGGATATGGGGGAGAGCAGCGTATGTCAGCGCACTTTTGGAGAGAACTCTTAAAGAGCAAAGTGTATTGGCACACCTTTTTGAAAAATTGCCGAAATGCGGTTGTTTGCCCGGCAAAATCAAACACTATTGAAAAAGTGTGCTAACAAACCGTATCCATATGTCATCAGCAGCACCCCGTCCACCGCCGCCGCGACGGCGGCGTAATCGTGCCCCTCATACAGCAGCCCCCGCTGGCGGCGGCTTGTCTTCGGCGCCAGCGCCGCCCATAAAAACCGCCCCTGGGCCGCCAGCAGCTGCCGCAGCCGCCCCAAAAACGCCGCGTAGGCCGCAGCCAGCTGGCCCGGCAGATACTCGAAGTCCACGTCCAACCCCGCAAAGTCCTTCCGCAGCACCGTCTGCAGCACCTCCGCCGCCAGCCGCCCCTGGGCCTCGTAATCCGTCAGGATGAACGCCGCCCGGCCCGTGTCGAACTGCCCCGCCTCCGTCAGGGTGGACAGGTGCATCACCGGCCTCGTCCCCCGGACCCGGGCCGCCTCCAGCATGGCCTCGTCGTCCAGGGGCAGAAGCCCGCCTTCCGCCGTAATGCCGTAGGTAAAGGGGGCCATCGCCGAGAGATAGGGCAGCTGTTCCGCCAGCAGCTCCGGGGAGATGAAGGGATAGGCGTAGCCGTTGAACACGCCCTCCCCCAGCTTCTCGTCAAAATAGGAGACCACCAGAAGCTGGCCCGCCGCCAGGGCCTCCCCCCCGCCAAGGGCCCAGTTGTTCCGCCAGAGCTGCCGGACCGTGGTCCCGTACCGGGCCGCGATGGAGGTCAGCGTCTCTCCCGCCGCCACGACATGGACCGCCCGGGGGAACCGCACCACCAGCGTCTGCCCCACCGCCAGGGCGTAGTCCGGGGGCAGCTCGTTGTCCGCCGCCAGCTGCCTCGGGGCCACGCCGTACCCGGCGGCGATGGTATCCACGGTCTCCCCGGGGCTCACCACATGAATCGTCATAAAGCATCACCTCTTTCGCAAAACCCTATGTCCGCCCCTTTGTCCCCTATGCGAACTTTCCCGCATACCCGGCGGTGCGCCGCCATATAGTCAAAGCAAAAGGACAAGGAGGCTTCGCGGATGAACAAACGGCGGAACTGGACCTGGTATCTGACCCCCGGCCTGGTCTTCCAATCCGTGCTGATCGGCGGCGGCTACGGCACCGGAGCGGAGATTGCCCGGTATTTCGGGAGCCGCGGCCTGCTGGGCGGAGTGCTGGCCCTGGCGGCGGCGGCGGCGGGGTGGGCCGCGCTCTGCGCCGTCACCTTTGAGTTCGTCCGGGTCTTCCGCACCTATGACTACGGCTCCATGATGCGCCGCCTCCTGGGCCGGGCCGGGTTTCTTTACGACCTCTGCTTTTACGCCATGCTCCTCCTGGTCCTGGGGGTGGTCAACGCCACCGCCGCCGCCATGGTCCACGCCCTGACGGGCCTGCCTCCCTGGTCAGGCGTGGCCCTCCTCTCCCTCGGCGTGGTTCTCCTGGTGCTGCGGGGCACGGAGGCCATTGAGAAAGCCCTGTCCCTCTGGGCCTATGTCCTCTATGCCGTCTTCCTCCTCTTTCTCGCCGCCGTCTTCCTGCGCTTCGGGGACGCCGTCGCCGCCGAGCTCCGTCGGGGGGAAATCCGCCCTGGCTGGCTCTCCGGCGGCCTGCGCTACGCCTCCTATAATCTCATCTGCGTCTCCATGATTCTCTACACCCTCCGGGATCTCCAAACCCGCCGGGAGGCCGTGACCTGCGGAATCCTGGCGGGGCTTTTGGGGGCGGCTCCCGCCCTGCCACTGCTGCTGGCCATGGGCTGCGACTTCCCGGCGGTCCTGGCCTCCGAGACGCCGGTGACGGCGATTTTCCAGCGGCTGGATATGCCCTGGCTCTATCTTCTCTTTGAGATCGTCCTCTTCGGCACGCTCATCGAGACCGCCGCCGGGTTCATCAAGGCCCTGGAGGACCGGATTGAGCGGGCCCTGTTCCGGTCCTGCGGGCCGGGCCGGTATCCTCCCGCCGGGACGGACCCTTCCTCCTGGACATGGCTGGCCCGCCCGCTCATCACCGGGGCGGTGACGGCCCTGGGGATCTGCGTCTCCACCTTCGGCCTGACGGAGCTCATTGACAAGGGCTATGGCGCCATCTGCTACGGCGCGCTGCTGCTGTTCGCCCTGCCCATGCTGACGCGCGGCGTCCGCATGATCCGGCGGGCCGGGCGCTAGCGTCTGTCTGAAAACAGGCTCCGGCCCCCCATTCGACTCCTCCCGCCTGTTTTCTCCTCCGCCCTGCCAAAATTCGCCCCTCTTTTTTGGCAGCCTCCCGGGGAGTTTGTCCCATCCCAAGACTTGTAATCCCCATCGAATTATGATATACTAACTTTAATTTCGCGAACGAGGTGAATGAAATGGCTTTTTTTGGAGGACAGACCAAGACCGCTCCTGCGGTGGAGCCCCAAACCGATCATGACCAGCGGGAAAGCGCCGATATCCCCGAGCTCCCCGAGCCCAGGAGCAATACCGTCATAGCCAAGGACCTGGTGGTCTCCGGCAAGCTCAGCGGCGAGGGCGTGGTCCAGATCGAGGGCACCGTGGAAGGCGAGGTCAACCTGAAGGGCTATGTCATCGTGACCGCTACCGGCATGGTGAAAGGCCCCGTGGAAGCCGACGTGATCCGCATCGCCGGCCAGGTGGAAGGCAATCTGGTCTCCCACGACCACGTGCAGCTGGAACGAACCGGCACCATCAACGGCGATGTGACCACCGTCTCCTTCGTCATTGAAAACGGCGGCCGCCTCAACGGCCGGACCACCATGCTCCCCGAGCAGGCGTCCAAGCCCCATGTGGACGGCCTCAAGCCGTCCAAGCCCGTGGAGAAGAAGGCCGAGGAGCCGGAGGACTGAGGGGTTACATCCGTCCCAGTCGCCGCAGCCAGAGAACAAAACCTGCCCCGTCCGGTGAAAATACTTTTCGCCGGATGGGGCAAACTTGATTTGTTCACACTTTTTCTGTAAAATACTGTGAAAAGAGAAAAGGAAAGGAGGGCTTTTCATGCCCTTTACATTTCAGTTCGGCGGTTCCAGCGCCTTTGGCGGCGGCTTCAACCCCGAAAGCTTTCAGGGCGCGAACCCCAACCCCCGCCCCCGCAAGCCCCGGAAGCCCCGCCGCGCCATGGGCAGCGCCTTCAGCCGCACCGTTACCAACCTGCTGGTGACCCTGGTGTTCGGCCTGGTCTACTTCTATCTGGAGCTTCCCGCCCTGAACCTCCACGCCGAGGAATTTTACGTCTTCGTCTTCCTCCTCTGCGCCGTGTACTGCGTCTGCGCCGTCTTCACCTCCGGCTTCCAGACCGACGGCGGCGTCACAGGCTACTTTCACTTTGTCCGCAAGCAGTGCGCCATTCCCTTCCTAGCGGTTCTCCTGCTGATTGCCACCCTGGCCCTGGGGGCCCTCTCCAGCTGGGTGGTCCTCCGGGCAGGGAGCTATTCCAAGCTGCTCTCCATCCAGTCCGGGGACTTCACCGCCGAGGTGGAGGAAATCAGCTATGACCAGATTCCCATGCTGGACGCGGACTCCGCCGCCCAGCTGGGCACCCGGAAGCTGGGCGAGCTGGCGGACATGGTGTCCCAGTTCGAAATTCTGCCCACCTACACCCAGATTAACTACCAGGGCCGTCCGGTCCGGGTCACCTCCCTGCGCTATGGGGACCTCATCAAGTGGTTCACCAACCGGGGCGACGGCCTGCCCGCCTATATCATCATCGACATGGTGAGCCAGGAGGCGGAGGTGGTCCGCCTGCCGGAGGGCATGAAATACACCATCGCGGAGCACTTCGGGCGGAACCTTTACCGTCACCTCCGCTTCCGCTACCCCACCATGATGTTTGACGAGCTGGTCTTCGAGATCGACGAGGAGGGCACGCCCTATTGGGTCTGCCCCCGGATCGTGCGGACCATCGGCCTCTTCGGCGGCGTGGACGTGAGGGGCGCGGTGCTGGTAAACGCCGTCACCGGCGAGAGCGAGTATTACGAGCAGGTCCCCAGCTGGGTGGACCGGCTGTACTCCTATGACATCATCATGCAGCAGTATGATTTCTATGGCATGTACCACAACGGCTTTTTGAACTCTATATTCGGACAGAAGGACGTGACCGTCACCACAGACGGCTGGAATTATATTGCCATAGACGACGATGTATATATGTACACCGGCGTCACCTCCGTCACCTCGGACCAGTCCAACATCGGCTTCATCCTCTCCAACCAGCGGACCAAGGAGACGAAGTTTTACCCCTGCGCCGGCGCCACGGAGAACTCCGCCAAGGCCTCCGCGGAAAGCCAGGTCCAGCAGATGCGCTATGAGGCCACCTTCCCCCTGCTGCTGAACATCGCGGGCCAGCCCAGCTACTTCATGGCCCTCAAGGGCGCGGACGGGCTGGTGAAGATGTTCGCCATGGTCAACGTCCAGCAGTACGACGTGGTATCCACGGGCAGCACCGTGGCGGAGTGCGAGACCAACTACCGCCAGACCCTGGCCCACCGGGGGCTCATTGCCGCCGGAGAGCAGGCCCCCGCCGCCGGGAACGCCCAGGAGCAGGAGGGCGTCGTGGCCGAGATCCGCAGCGCGGTCATCGGCGGCGACACCCACTACTACGTCCGCATGGAAAACAGCCTGGGTTATCTGGACTTCAACGCCTCGGAGGTGCCTCTGGCGGTGCTGCTGGACGTCCGGGACCATATCCGCTACACCTTTGTGCTGGAGGGGGCGGAGTTCCCGGAGCACGGCATCGTTCCCGCCACGGGCTTCGAGTATATCGACTGGGACAACTGAGTTCCTTTTTTCGAGAAAAAAGGAACCAAAAAAGCGTTCACTCGCTCTGAGGGTCTGGTGATTTACCAGGCTGAAGCGACGGCAACGAAGAGCTGCGTCAACGAAGCGTCTCAAAAAACGGCGGGCCTTTCGGCCCGCCGTTTCCTATTCTCAATTACTTCCGCAGAAGGATCAGCCCCAGCGTGTTGGGCCCGCAGTGGCAGAAAATCGTACAGCCCGCCTTGGCCTCCAGAATCTCGCCGAACCGGCCGTCCTCCCGGATAATCTCCCGGGCGATCCCCGCCAGCTCGTCTCCCGGGCAGGTATCCACCAGGAAGATCCGGCTGAAATCCAGGTCCGTCCGGTCCCGGAGCCGCTCACGCACGTAGTCCGCCACCACTTTGGCGATGTTCCCCCGGTATTTCTTGGTCACGGACATCCTGCCGTCGATGACCTCCACGCAGGGGTGGAGCTTCAGCAGGTTCGCCCCCAGGGCGGTGACGGCGGAGCAGCGCCCGCCCTTCTTCATATAATCCAGCCGGTCCAGCACAAAGCTGGTCTCCAGCCTGGGGACCATGCCCTCCAACAGGCTCAGGATCTCCGTGACGGACTTCCCCGCCCGGGCGGCCTCCGCGGCGGCCAGGACCATCATGCCGTGGCCCACGGTCAGGTTTCCGGAGTCCACCACGTAGACCTCCGGCACCTCCTCCGCGGCCAGCTTGGCGTTCTGGTGGCAGCAGGAGAAGCCGCTGCCGATGTTGATATGGATTACGGCGTCATACCGCTCCATCAGCGCCCGGAACGCGTCCTCGTAATCCGAGACATTGACGGCGTTGGTGGTGGTGATCTCCCCTCCGGCGTCCACATGGGCGGCAATGTCCGCCGTGCGGATGTCCACGCCGTCGCGGTAGAGCTTTCCGGCCTTGACGATGCCCAGGGGGAAGACGGTGATATCGTATTGCTCCAGCAGCCGCGCCGGCAGATCGCTGGTGCTGTCTGTGGTAATTTTGATCATGGAGGGCTCCTTCCAGGTCCGGGGCCGCCCCCGTAACCGTATCCTTTATGAATTCCAGCCGCAACGGAAACAGAGTTATTGTATCATAGATTTTTGCGAAAATCCATAGCATGAACCTCCAAATCGGGGCCAAAAATTGGGCGGTAAATTTCGCCGGCTTTGGGCTTTTTTCCGGGAGGCGGTTCTTGCGCGGTTTGGGAAGCAGGGGCCAGGTTCCATGGAGGAAAACCATGCCTTTCTGCCGTTCTCGGACCACAGCGGTATTTGCGGTAATCGGGGCATGGAGAATTTCTGCGGCAAGAAGCGGTAAGATCCGCGAAAAAGAGCATGCCGCAGGAAACGGCACGCTCTTTCAGGAGGCCATTTGTCAAAGGGGATTTCACCAAAAGATGAAATCCCCCAATCAATCACGGCTTGTCTTATGTAGGGTTACCGCTGCTTTCTAATCATTATTTATAGGCGCTGACCGAAGTTGCAAGCAAAGCACCCGTTTCTTAGCGGCCGATGGCCGCCCCCTGTGCATTGGCGCAGCTCCATCCGCAAATGCCAATCAAGCGGCACGAAGTCCCGTAAAATCCCATGGTTTAACGGGACTTTGATTGTCCGATTCACAGCAGCAGTGCGTCCATGACTACGTCAAGGAGCTGTTCCGGGGCCAGTTGTCCCCTTGCGCATCGTTCAGCCAGCCGAGTGACGAAAGCCTTGTCGCAGGATATGTTGGGTACTACTGCGGCATGCCCATTGCCATCATCCGCCAGGATGCCATACGATATACGGTGAATTTAAATATCCCTTGTCTCTACTACCTTGAAATTGTACAAATCATCCCTCCCTATCCGGCGCGGCTGAGTCTCTGGTCCCTCTGCATTCCAAATTCAGCTGCTGAAGATACCATTCGGACGCTTTTATGATGACGTCAGGGCGCTTCAGCTGAATGACCGCTATGATTTTGTCTATGGTTTTCGCTGTGGGGTTTCCCTTGCCGTTCCGATATAGGTAGTAATTCGATACCGGAATCTCCATTTCACCTGCAATTTTGGAATGCGGCTCGTCTGTGGCCTCTTCGTATGTTGAGAGTAATTTAGCAATGTAGCTGTGCACTGTCACTGCCATAATCCGCCCTCCTTTGCTTCCAAATTATGACAGGTCTTTCTTACAACTGCCAACTCATATATAGGAATTCTGTTCGCCTTTTTCTACAAAATTCGACAGATCCTTTTGTGCCTCTAGCTGCATTTGCCACAGTTCGCTTCTCTTTTCCGTTCCAAACTCCCAGACAGCCGGTTTCTGCACCGCCAGCGGCAGCTGAAATCCGCCAGGGCATGTCTTTTTCGTTTTTTGTCTCGGCAGCCATCCGGAGGTGGAATTGCTGATGATGACTCTGGTCAATCAATTGAAAACGGTGAAGGGCAAGAAAACCTACGGTTACCTTCCAAAAGGGGTGAAGAAAATCGTAGACGAGATCGTTAATCAGATGGAACAGCTGCCTGTCATCGATGAGTGCTGTCAAACGTGGTGGGAGTTCCAATGCCAGATAGAGGATTTCTATTCTGAGAAGGAGTGCCAGCGTCCGCCGCTGTCTCAGCAGAAGGAGTTTCGCTCCATCAAGAACGCGGTCATCCAAGAGGTGGAGAGCATCCGTATGGGCGTGGTCACTTTCGAGGATGCAAGTATGGATGAGTCCACAGAGTTCTCTGCCCTGCCATACAACTGCTGGGAGCCGTGAATGGTCACGCAAGACGACACCGCCCCGATGGAAGATAGAGATGAAGCGGCGGCGCAGATCATCAGCAAAGCTCAAAGCGGCAACCCGTTCGCACAGTATCTCACAGGCAGGCTCTACATGGATGGGCCTGTTCTAATCCAAGACAGTGTGGAGGCTGTGACCTGGTTCGACCGAGCTGCTCGCCAGGGTGTGGTCGCAGCGCAGTATGAGTTAGGGGTGGTGCTTCTCTCCGATGATCCGGAGATCCGTAATCCAGAATTGGGTGTGCAGTGGCTGGGGTATGCCACCCGTAACGGAAACGACCGTGCGGCCTATCGGTTGGGCAAGGAATATCTCGAGGGAGAGGTTGTAAGTCGAGACACGTTCAAAGCAGCGGAGTATCTCACGCAGTCTGCTGACACGGG